>Ga0315909_10003310_pt1 | contig 19761 bp, 2 predicted proteins | sample LakEriMetagenome_11_FD_203527 | JGI IMG/M metagenome (GOLD analysis project Ga0315909, IMG submission 203527) | Freshwater fungal communities from buoy surface, Lake Erie, Ohio, United States - Buoy 2 MA125 | ecosystem: Environmental > Aquatic > Freshwater > Lake | place: USA: Lake Erie, Ohio... | reverse complement strand
AAAGCCAATGGAAACACCTTTGTCGAGTACTTCAATCCTTTCCCCAACAGCCAGCGTGGCGCTCAAAGTGCCAATCAATGTTGGGGTGTTGTCGTTGGTGGTAGCACCTGAGTCATGCGAAGTGGTTTGGTCCGCTGGTACGTTGTCGAATGCTTCCGTCAAAGTCAGGGTTTGAGCCGGGGCCTCGGTGTCCAGATTGAAGACAATGTTTTGGACGCCGCTCACGTTACCTGCCAAGTCGGTCTGACGCACCTGCACAGTATGTTCACCCTGGGTGTTGGGCTTAGCGTAGCTGGCGCTCCAATCTCCCGAATCCACACGGTATTCCAGTTTGGCATTGGGTTCGGTGTTGTTGGGGGCAGTGATGTCAGCTAAGTTGGTAACGCTGTCATCGTTAGCGCCGCTGTCGGAGGTCAGTTTGGCATTGGGGGTGTTGGGTGCTTGCTTATCCAGCGTGAAACGGATGCTTTGCGCGACGCTGGCGTTGCCAGCGGTGTCGGTTTGACGAGTTTCCAGGGTGTAGTTGCCGTCGGCGGTTGGGGCGGTATAGGTGGTGGACCAAGCACTGAAAGCACCGTCATCTGTTTTGATGCGGTATTCAAGCTTTGCATCCACTTCAGAGTTGGTTGGGGCAGTCAGGGTGGCAGCGTTGGTGACCGGGTTGGTCTGTGAACTACCGCTGTCATTCAGCACTGCATTGGGGGTGGCGGGTGCTTGCGTGTCCAGCGTGAAACGGATGCTTTGAGCGACGCTGGCGTTGCCTGCGATGTCGGTTTGACGAGTTTCTAGGGTGTAGTTGCCGTCGGTGGTCGGGCTGGTGTACGTGGCGCTCCAAGCACCGAAGTCTCCACTGCCCGATTTGATGCGGTATTCAACCTTTGCACCCGTTTCGGTATTGGTCGGGGCTGTGATACCCGCCACATTGGTGATGAGGTCTTGAGCCGAGCCACTGATGAGGGTTAGTTTGGCATTAGGGGCGGTCGGTAGGGTCGTGTCAAGTGTGACCGTGCCAGTGCGTTCTGTGGCATTACCAGCCGAATCGGTGGCAATAAGCTTAATGGTGTTGGTGCCTTCCGCTAGATTGTCTGCGCTCACAAAGGTGTAGCTGAAAACGCCATTTTCTCCCTGAATGACTGAGCCCACTGCTTTGCCGGGTGTGATGACGGTCACGTTGGAGGCGTCGGATTTGAAGGTGATCGTGGCGGTGGTGTTCTTGGTTCTACCATCGCCCTGAATGCCGGTGTCACTGTTGGCGTTCAATGAAAAGGCGGTCATTGTTGGCGCGGTGGTGTCCAGCGACAAAGACGTGGTTTGGGCGCTACTGATGTTGCCCGCAGCATCTTTGGCCTTAACGCTGACGTTCACGGTGCCTTCGCCAAGGGTGCGTATGTCACTGTCCGAGAGGGTATAGGTCCAAGTATTTCCTGTAACGGCTTTCACCATACGACTCAAATCGGTCTTGACGCCGTCCAGGGCAATGCTCACCTCGACGCCTGCTGGCGCGGTTCCTGAAATGGTTTTTCCAGACGCGCTAGTTGTGAGATCTGTGATAGCTGGCGCTAGCGTATCAACGGAGGTGCTTAGCGCGCTGCTTACAGGATCATTGATACCGTCGTCTTGTGTCGCCATGATCGTGACAACAGCTTGGCCCAGAGCCGTCAGGTTGTCAGCGGTGATGGTGTACTCCCATTGGCCATTCGTGTTGGGAGTTGCTGTGCCCAGTGTGGTTTCCCCCGAGGTGATCGTCACTTCAAGCCCTGGTTTACCTGTGCCGCGAATGACGGCGTCGCCGGTTAGGCCGCTGACGATGCCGTCTGTGCCACCGATCTGTTCGATCTTGACCTCAGGCGGGTTAACAGCATCAAGACTTAAGGTGCTGCTGGCACGGCCAATGTTGCCAGCCAAGTCGGTGTAGCCGTCGCCAACTTTCGCGGTCAGCAGTGCGCTAACGGTGCTGGGGGCGGTGTAAGTGGCCGTGTAGACCTTGGCATCGTTGGCGTCCTGCTGGAGGTTGCTGAGCGTGCCTGAAGACAAGGCCACATCTGCCGTAGCAAAGTTTTTAACGGGTTCGCTGAAGATGAAGGTGAGTGTGGCGCTGCCACCGGCCTTAAGGGTTTCTGAACTTGTCTTTAAAAATACACTTGGCCCGGTGGTGTCGACCAAAAGGGGCTGAGCGGTAGAGGGTTGACTTTCATTGCCAGCCAAGTCAGTTGCCGAGGCGCTGATGGTGTGCTCACCCGCTTTGAGTTCCGCCAGGTTGAGGGTGATTTCGCCGGTTTTTATATCGGATTCACTGACCGTCACCGTTTGTACGGTGATACCGTCTACGAATACCTTGACCTTGTCGCCCTGAACCAATGCGCCACCCTTCAAGTCAGTGGTGTTGAGCTTGAGCGTAACAGCGGGAGTGGTGTCGTTGGTCACAGGCACCACGGTGACGGTGGGGGCATCCGGGGCGGTAAGGTCAAGCAACTCGGCTTGCTTTTGGGAGATTTCCGCAACAGATACAGCGTTTTGGATGCTTTGAGTGGCTTCGGCCACTGCACTTAAAGTTTCAACGTTGTTGAGCTTTTCTTTGAGGCTTGTATTTTCGCTGCTGGCCGCTGCCTGTATCAGGGCACTGTTCATGGTTTCTGCAAAATTTTGAACAACACCGTTGGTTGCGTTTTCATTGATCTTGCTGGCGAATGCTGCCATCACGGCATCACCGGTGGCGGTATCCACTCCTCCCTCCGCATTTGATCCCACCAGATTTGCAGCCGCCACAACCTGAGCCGCAGCTTTCTGGGCCGCAATGGCCTCCGCCTTGTCTTCCGCGAGAAAAGCTTCCAGAGCCGCTTTGTCCCCATCTGCAGCTTGTTCAATGGCTTCCAAAATGGAGGCCTCTTTGGAGATGGGATCAAAACTTAGAAGATTGGTTCCTACGCCCAAGCCCAATGCGTTGGCAACGCTATTGGCTGCGTTGCTGGCACTGGGCTTTTGTCCTTCGGGCGCTTGTTCAATCACTGACTGAACCAAGGTGGTCAGCGGGTTGATGACAACAGGTTGACTGAAGTCTTCGATCTTGGGCGCTTTAAGGCTCACTGTATTGGGCAGGCCGGTGTCGATGTTGACACCACCAATCAATATCAAAGCCCCTTGGCTGGCCAAAGCGATTGGCAAGAAAAACTGCCCTTCTGCATTGGTTTTGATGCCTGTGTCGATATCGCCAGTACCATCACCGTCTGTGTCGATCCAAATGGCGGCATCTCGAATGTAGCCGTCAGCACCGACGCCCGAAAAGAAAGAGGCCACATCGTTGCCTGCCAGGTCTTCCAACACGTCACCCGAGTTGGGTTTGTTGTAGACCACATTGACTTGGCCAGAGCTGAATGAGTCGGTCAGTGTCAGCACCAGACGCCCATCCACATCGATCTCGGCTGAAGCCACCAAATTGCGTGTTGTTGCGCCGAGATTCGGTGTGGTCACCACAAACATCTCTTGCAAATTTACCGAGTCGAAAGTCATGTCCCCGAGGTCTTCACCCAAATCAAGGGTGATGGTTTTTGTGCTTCGGTTCACCGACATGACCGTTGCGTCGGTATCCGGTGCCGTGGTGTCAATGGTGAAACTGATGGTTTGGGTCGGGCTGGCACCGCCGCTGTTGGTCTGGCGGACCTCTAGGGTGTAGCTGCCGTTCGTGGTTGGGGCGGTGTAGGTGGCGCTCCAAGCACCGAATTCGCCACTGCCCGATTTGATGCGGTATTCGACCGTGGCCCCGGTTTCCGTGTTCGTGGGCGCAGTCAGGGTGGCTGCATTGGTAATCGGTTGGTTTTGTTGGGTACCGCTGTCGTTCATGACGGCATTGGGCACTGCCTGCGGAGAGGTGGGATTGTTGCTGCCACTGCTGCTGCCACCACTGGCAACGACCACAGCGGCCAATCCGCCAATGGCAAGTAAAGTGGTGGTGCTCAGCGCTGCGGTGGCTGCAGCACTCGCGCTTGCTGCGGTGGTGGCGGCCGCTGTGCTTGTTGATGCACCACCACTGACCGCCGTTGTAGCGGGAGCCTGAGCCAGTATGGCCACGGGATCGAGTTGAAGGTAGCTGGCCAGGCTGTCTAGGTTGGGGATATCTTCAAAAGATTGCGCCCATTGCTGACCCATGGACAGGGTTTGGGTGTTGATTTGTGCGGTTTCTACTTCGCTTAAGTTGTCGATCCGGCTCAGAATCTTGGTTAAGCCTCGTGCGCTGCTCAGGTCCAGCTCTTGAGGGGTGGCTTGGGCCTGTGAGGCCAGTGCGTCCATTAAGCTGGCAAGATCTATGGGTTTTCCTGAATGTATTTGTACGTTATGCATGCTTTCGGCCAAAGCTGCCAGTCGAATAAGGGCTGCTTTTTTGCCCGCTTCGGTTCCAGTTTGCAAAGCTTGCACGATCAACTGATCGGCTTGTTCGACCCCAAAACCGGCTTTGTGCAGAGCTGCTCGTAGGCCTTGCAATATGTCCACGGGCCCTGTTCCTGCATCCAATTGCACGTTGCTTTTGGCCTGGCTTTGCGCCGACCACAGCAAACCCAAGGCAAGCAGTCCGACGGGGCCGATGTTGGTAGGCAATGCAGCAAGTGGACGTGAAAGAAAGCGGGGTGTGGATTTCATGAAAACTCCTCGAATGATGTCAAAACTAAAAAATGTTCAAAATTGGAAAATCAGTACCAAAACTGAAAATATCGACAAATCATAGCCGTAATCGTTCGACTTTGGGCCAGCGAAAAACACAAAGACTCATGCATGTAAGCTGCCATCGACATCGCCACGCAGCACCCCGACCAGTTGCACTGGCGATATCTCGTTTTGGTGCCAATCAATGGCCGCTGGTGCCGCATTGTTCGGGTCCAGAGGAACATTATTGGTGCTTAAATACTCATTTTTGGCGTCTGTAAACGTCCAGCTTGGCGTCAGATCTGTAGCTAATGGTTTTTTAAGGTAGAACTTGAGCAGGTTGAGCACGTCGCTGAGTTCAACTTTGCCATTGGCATCAAAGTCAGCTGCGACAGTTTGGTAGGGCCGCATGCTGGGATCGCCGACTGATTTACGCAGGTAAATTTTGAGCGCGGCCAGCACATCTCCCAAGCCAATGGACGAAGCAGCATCGTTGGGAGCAGTGGCGCTGACTTGATAGCCCGCTGCACCTTGGCTGACCTGTACCCCGCTTAAAATCTTGCCTGTTGCCCAGTGTGTGGCTTGCACGCCAGCCAGAATTTGGTGAGGTAGTGTGCTCAAGGCTGCGGCGTTTCCCACAGCGTCGGTGCCCTGCACCTGAACTTGCACTTGCTGCGCCTGATAAACCCCTGCTGGCAGTTTGATGACCGTGCCCGATCCAGATGACCACGTTTGACCACTGTCCAGGCTAAATTTCCATACCGCATCTGAGCGCAAACCCGCTACCGATAGCTGTGCAGTGGGCAGGCGCAAGGTGCCCGCCAAGGTTTGCTCGACCGTTAAGAGATTGATGGGGGTGGCGCTGCCTGCGGCGTCTAGGTCGCCCCAAGTTGATAAGCCTGATACGGTGCGCCCAAATACGGTGTAGCCCGTGGCGGTGGCGTTGCTGTAATCGAGGATGTTGTTGTTGCCAAGGTTGACGAAGAAGCCGTTGGTGGTGGTTTTGCTGGTGCTGTTGTTGTACAGCGCAGCCATGGTTCCAAAAGTGTTGGACAGCCCGTTATTTGACTCTTGCGGCACGCTGGGGAAAAGCGCCGTCTGATATTGGTCAGAGAAAGGGCCCCCGTAAAGGCCCATGGTGATCAACGGGATGTTGACATTAGGCTCAACAACCGTGGAGTCGTAGGCGTTTGCATGCACGTAAGCCAGCCAGTTGGCCACTTGCAGAGGTGCAGCCTCAGGCAAAAGTTCGAGCTTAACTTTGCCACTGGTGTTCAAGTTCAGACTTACTTCGGGGTTTATCAGCCATATACCTTGCCCCAGGAGCAAGGGCGCAAGAGGCGGTTGAGAGTCTGCGATGAGCTTTATCCGGGCCTGATGGGTGCTACTTTCCAAATTGCCAACACCTTGGGCATTGGTGAACTTGCCGGGGTGCACCTGCACCACCACTTCGCGGCCGGTGGTTACGTTGGGCAACAAAATGGCGGAGTATTGGGAGTCTGAACCCTGAAAGTCGAACAGTTGACCTCCCAGCACCGTGACATCGGTTTGCGAGAAGTTTTGGCTTGGTTGGCTAAGCGTGAAGCTGATCTTGGTGTATTCGTTGCGCCCTAGCGTCAGATCTTGGCTGGAGATATTGACGCTGGGAGCACCATCGATCACGGTGATGGGTGGCAGCAGGGCTGCCGCGCTGGTGGCGCTTGCCAATGTTTGCCTTATTTGCACTTGGCCCTGTGCATAATTTCCTGCTGGCAAGTCAAGTTGCAGCCCGGATCCAGTTGACCAGTTAACCCCATTGTCGAGACTGAAGGACCAAGAGGCACCGTTTTCAAGCGTGAGATCAATCAGACCGGTGCCACTGCGCACCGCGCCTGTGGCGGTTTGGCTGGCATCGACAATGAAAACGTCACTGACAGGCACGTCCGCGTAGCCTTTTTCGGTGGCAGTCGCGACGGCTGATAGGGCTTGCAAAACCTCCATGCCCACTTTAACTTGACCGAATACTGTGTAGCCCAAATTGCTGTCGCCGCTGTAATCCAGAAAGGCGTTGTCGACATCGTTGATGAAGAACTGGCTGGTGGCGGAGTCAGCTACCGAGGTACGGGCCATGGCCAAGGCCCCTAGTGTATTTTTTAAACCATTATTGCTTTCAAGCCTTAAGGCCGGGTAAATCGGGGTTTGCTCCAAAAGGCTGTCGTTAAACCCGCCACCCTGGATCATGAAGTTGTTGATGACGCGGTGAAAGATCAGGCCGTTGAAATAATCTGCGTTGACATAGCCTAACCAATTGGCAACGGTGCTAGGAGCGAACTGGGGTAACAACTCGACGCGCATGTTCCCCAAGCTGGTTGTCAGCGTGACTTCGGGGTTGGCAGCCCATTGCCCTTGTGGACTAATTAAGGGGGCAGGCAAGCTCAAACTTAAACTCCACAACTAAAAAATAACGGAATTAACTAACTAAACGCCGAAGCTCCCGTCCACATCCCCTCTCAGAACCCCCACCAGTTGAATGGGCTCATCGCTGTTCAGATCGACCAAGATGGGGGCAGGGATAGAGGAACTTGAGCTCAAGGTTTGGCCGTTTTTATTCGACAGGTGTAGCAATTGTCCGTTGACTGGGGTGGTCTGTGCGTTGTCCAAAAACACCCAAGCCGGAGCCACGTTGACTGGCTTGTTCAAGTAGAACTTGAGTAAGCCCAGTACGTCGCTGAGGTTGACATTGCCATTACCGTCAAAGTCAGCAGCGACGAATTTGAGGTCGCTGTTGTAGGCATCAGGCAGGGGTTTCCCCAAGTAAACCTTCAAGGCGCCCAGTACATCGGTGAGGGTGATACCTGAGGTGGCAGCAGTGCTGCCAGTAGGGGTCTTTTGGGCAGTGATTGACAACGGCAGTGACAGTTCGGTGGGCACTACGGTCAATTCAAATAACCCCTGATTGTTACTTTTGACCTGAGTTTCTTGGCCTTGCAAATTGACTTCCTGTAATGGTTTTTGGGTTTTCCAGTGTCGTACTTCACCGCCGATGATTTTGGAAATTGAGCCATCCTTCAGTCCGGTTTCAGTCAAAAAAAGTTGGCCGCCGATGGCGCTGTTGTCTTGCCCAGACACCAGATTGGTGGCGTTGCTGTTGAATGCCAGAACTGAGCCGTTGGGTGAGAGGCGGGCTGCGAAGGCCGAATCGTCTGCTGGACGGTCATTTTCAGAAACCACAGTCCATTCATTGGTGCGCGTGTCGCTCAAAACGAGTTTTTGCGCGCTCATGCTGGTGTCTTCAGGCAGAGTGGTCAATAGCACCAGCAAACTGCCTTCAGTGCTGCTGGAGAGCACCTGAGCACCCTGTGCAAGTTCGACTAGGCCGTCTAAATCCACCCGGCTGACGCCCCCGTCCGGAGTACGCAAAAAAGCATCGACAGCCTGGTTAGTGTCGTTGGCAATAAGGTTGGTGGCGCTACTGTTGAACATTGCGCCAGCTTTTGTGAGCCACAGCGCTTCAGTCTCGACGCCCCCTGCGGCCAAAGCTGCAACGCCTGGTGCTGATGCAAGAGAAATTATGGATTGGCCTTGAAGCCCGCTTGCGTTGTGTCCGCTGCGCCACAAATAGGCGTCGCTTCGCCCTAGGACTTCGGTGGATTCTCCATTTTGGTCTTGCTTACTGAAATTATCCTCAGTGGCAAAGAGCACGGAGACGCCTTGTGCATCGGCATAAACACCGCCCAACAGGCTTGGTAGATTGGCCTCAAATGCACCCAACGCGCTGATGCGTTGAATCGGCTGAGTTTCTCGGTTGTTCAGATCAATCAGGTAGATGTCACTCACCTCATTGCTGTCGGGTTCTTGCTCTTTGGCTAATGCGGCGCTGCTGGTTTGTATTGCCAAATAGCGCTCGTCAGCGCTGAGTTCGAAGCGTTCGACGCGGACTTGAGCGCCGGACCCCAAAAGGCTGTCCAGCAGATCTCGTTGGATCAAAACACCGTCTTTTACCAAGGCTAATTTTGGCGGCTCTGTACTGCCGCGCAATTGGTATTCCAGTATCAAAGTGTTTTGGTTGGAGGGACCGGCCATGGCCGCGTTTCGCAAATCAAGTTCGCGAAACGTGACAGGGTCTTGGGTGAGCAGGTTGTTTAGGTTACTGATGTAGCTTCTGCTCTCGATGTCATAAAGCCAAATCGACTGCTGGGTGACAGTGGGTTGTACCGCACTGTCAGCGAAGCTGGCATGGACCAGCATGACACGACTGTCGCTAGAAAAGCCAAGTGCTTGCAACAAAAACAAGTTGGCATTGCCGCTGACCAGTGCATTAAAGTTGGGCGCAGCAACTTGGGTGAAAGCCATCAGAAAGTCCTGTTTCTTTAAATCAAATGGCTATGTAGATGTCATTGCCGGAGAAGGCGTTGTCGACCATGCCCACAAACTTCACCAGTTCCACAGCAGCTTGTGTGCCATTGCCGTCGGGGTCGAAGCGCAAAGTGCCCAATGCAGTGTCGAGCAAGTAGTGGTCATTGGGATCAAGGGGGCGAACACCGGCACCTTTAACGAACGCGTTGCTGTTAACTGCACCTGATGAAAGAATTCCCAAGGCCACGGGGTCGATTCCATATGACATCAGGTCGATCACCAACAAATCAACGCCAGCCTGGAAGTCGGTAATGGCATCGGGTGCAAGGCCAGCACCGTTGTGGGCAATGACAAATTGGTCACTGCCAGCACCACCTGTCATGGTGTCGACGCCGTCGCCGCCCTGCAGTATGTTGTCACCCATATTGCCAGTCAGTTGGTTATCGTATCGGTTGCCATTGAGCCAGAGGTCAGCAAAACCCATCAGCTCGCCGTTTTCGATCATGTCAGGCAGCGACAAGCTGATGCTGGTACGTACGCTGTCAGAGCCTCCGGTGTCGATGATTTTGTCTAGGCTGTCGCTAAGGATGTACAAATCATCGCCGTTACCACCTTCCAGTGTGTCGGTGCCCATGCCGCCGGCCAGCACGTTGTTGCTCGAATTGCCTTTGATGTGGTTGTTGAGCGAGTTACCGGCTCCGGTCCAATTTCCACCTTCTTGCAGCATCAAGTGCTCAACGTTTGAGGGTAGGGTGAAACTGGCATTGGCAAATACCGTATCGTCCCCTTCGCCGGAAATTTCAATCACAGCGTCCAATCGGTTGTCGACCCAGTAGTTGTCGTTGCCGGCGCCGCCCGCCAAACGGTCGACTCCAGAACCACCATCCAGGCTGTCGTTGCCAGCGCCACCGATCAGTGTGTCACGTCCAGCTTCGCCCTTCAGGGTGTTGTTTTTGTTGTTGCCGGCCAGAACGTTGTCAAGTTCGTTACCGCTGAGGTCAATGACAAAGTCATCCAGGGCTTGCAGATTTTCGACGTTGGCAGGCGTGGTGTAGGTGATGGATGTCACCACCAGGTCTTTGCCGCCGGCACCCGATGTAATGAACTCCAGCACCAAGTCATTGGGTGAATCGACCAAGTAAGTGTCACTTCCTGGGCCACCTGACATCATGTCATTGCCCAAGCCACCATCTAGGAAGTCGTTGCCACTTGAGCCATCTAGGACATCGTCGCCGCTGCCGCCAAACAGTTGATCGTTACCCAAACCACCCAGCAAGCGGTCTTTACCGGCGTTACCCACCAAGCTGTCGTCTCCGGCCATGCCGTAAAGAGTATCGTTGCCGATGCTGCCATAAAGCTCGTCATTCGCTAGAGTACCAATGTTGGAATAAGCCTCGCCTTGAACTTCAAGCTCAAGTGACCACTCGGTGCTAAGACCTTGGGGGTCGGTGGCTTGAATGCTGACTCGTCCAATAGGTCCATTAACGTTCTCAGTCAAGCTCAAGACCAGGCTTTGCAAATCAGCTAAGGGGATAGTTTGATTGAGGACCACCCGCTCACCGTTCAAAGAGACTTGACCCAGCGCCGGAAGTGCGCTGATGCGCACCTCGTTCAAACTGGATTCAGGGTCGGTTGGTAAGGCCATATCCAGTGGCAAAACCGATTGAATTGGATAGTTAATTACCAATTTGCCATTGTTGCGGCTAAAGCGTGGGGCGTCGTTGACAGCGTCAATGAACAAGCGGACCGAAGAAGCCGCGCTGACGCCATCGGCATCGGTGGCTTCATAGCGCAACATCCCTGCACTACCGTTGGCATCGGGCGGACTGCGGTAATGAAGTTCTGTCAGCGCATCGGCGCTGAGGCTGCTGCCGACAGTGACAACTTCACCGTTCTTGTCGAGTAGGTCGCCCAGGCTGGGGACTTCAAGAATTTTGACTGTAACTTCTAATCCCTCCGGATCAACTGGAAGGCTGAGTTGCAAAGAAAAAAGTTCAGCGTCTTCGAGCAAAGAGCGCTCGCTGGCCGCATCTAGTACAGGAGCTTGGTTGTCGCCAAATTGCAGCGTCAGCACGTCACTGGCCGTTTCACCAAATTCGTCGGTGGCTGTGACCAGAAGTTTCAGTTGGCCTTGGTAATCTGTAGTTGGAACACCGCTGACTTTACCTGTGGCTGAGTCGAAGTTAAGCCAATCGGGCGGTTCATTGCCAGACTCATCAGCAACTGTCAAAGTTAGGGTGCTTGAATTGGTGTCTGCATCGTTGAAAGCGTTGGTCGGGATATCAAAGTTGATACCCATTCCTGGATTGACCTGGATCACTTGATCGAACCAACTGGTGTTGGCCACTGGCGCGCGATTGCCCACGGTGCTGCTGAGGTTGAACTCGCCGTTGTCAAATACAACACGTTCTATGCCGGTGAGGGAATCCGTGCCGTTGTCACCGTTACCTTTGACCAGATCGACGACAGTCAGTGTGCGAGTGTTGGGGTTCCAGCTGAGGCTGTGCTCCTCGAGTTTGCCGGCATAAACGACGCTATCTCCCCCTTCGCCACCATCGAGGCTGTCGTTGCCTGCACCGCCTTCCAAAGTGTCATTCCCAGCCATGCCACGAAGATGATTGTCTACTTCGTTACCCTCAATCCGGTCATTTCCAGAACCGGAAAAGGCGTTCTCAATCACCGACCACTCAGAAATGGCGTATTGAACGGAGTTGGCTGCAACGACATGATCTGTACCCAAGTCGATGTAAACATCAAATCGAGTTGCAGAAGCGTTGACAGTATCTGTGCCTGAATCGTCAGAAAGAACGCGCTTGCTTTGATTTGCAAAACCTTCATCGGTGAATATGTAGGTGTCGTTTCCATCGTCTCGCTCACCATAGACGCGCAGCGAAAGGCTTTGCAGCGTGCCGGTTTCTTCTGCGCGAACATCTTTTACGCGGACCGTCCAGGTGCCTGCGGCATCTTCGCCCCAAAATTGGACGCTGGAAAAGTCCCATAGCAGGTGCGTTGGCACACCGCTGTCGGTGCCAGAGAGCCCAAAAGGTTGCTCGGCATTGACGGTGGGCCTGTTCATAAGGGTTGAAACCGTGCCATTGGGGGACACAAGCTCAATCACCAAATCGCCCAAGCGAGTGTGTCGTAAATCCACCCCCAGTTCAACGTGTTCGACAAGCATGGATGCGTCGATATTGAAGCTGCGTGTGTAACTGCTGTCATCGCCATCGGGTATGGCATCAGTCAAGCCGAATTTTCGAGCAGAAGCACTGACCTCGTTGATGGCCGTATTTTCTTCTGTCCAGGTCTGTGCTAAACGCACTGCACTGTAGGCATCCACCACGCCAAAACCGGTTTGGTCGTTGTATTGCAATCCGCCCAGATTGAAATTGGACGCGCCGTTGGTCTTCCAGTCTTGGTTGTCTGGATGCCAAGCCGAGTAGGCTAAGATTTTTTGCACATCGCGGTAACCCAGCATTGGGTTGGCTTCGAGCATTAAGGCCACGACGCCAGACACCACAGGGGCTGCGGCTGAAGTGCCGGTAAAGCTTGTGTAATTGCTGGCGCCTTCGTAACCCCACCCGGGTTGGTGACGGTCGGTGGTCAAGAGGTCGACACCGTATGCGCCGACCAATACGCTGGCTCCGGGTGTAGAAAAACCGGCAACGCTTCCATCGGCGTTGTTGGCCGCTACCGTGATGACCTCGCGTGCGTTCTGGAAGTTGTGGTAATTGGTGTTGTCACCATAACCGCTGCTGTTACCTGCAGAAAATACAAAGACCGTTCCCAAACCCTGCCGTCCATCTTCCACACCGGTGCGCAATGCTTGATACGCAAATGTGAGGTTGGTGCTGTTGAAGTTATCGGAAAACGGCGATGTCGCCCCCCAACTGTTGTTACTGACATCAAACTGCCATTGCAAGCCCAACGCTTCGGTAATTTGGGAATAAGTCCACTTGACGCGGGTTGATACGAGTTCGGCATCCGAGGCGATACCGGCTATGCCGGTTTCGTTATTGGCCTCAGCGGCGATGATGCCGGCTACGGCCGTGCCGTGGTTGTCAGGAGGCAGTCCGATCAATATCGGGTACTTGGGTTGACCATCTTGTGTGTCAAATTGGGTGTCATAAGCCAGGGCAAAATTCAATTGCTTTTGCAAGTCGGGGTGGGATGTGTCGATCCCCTCATCCACGACCCCAACCGTAACACCCGACCCAGTGATCTCACCATTAAGGTCATCCAACCCTAAAGCTGACAGATACCATTGTGCCGATTTCAGTGGATCGGCAATGCCACTGTAAAGCTCTCGAACTCGAACCGTGTAGGTTCCGGTTTCGCTGCCGTTGCTGCCGACATCCAGGAAATAATCACCGCCTAAGGCCGCCATGTATTGAATATGCGCGTCCAAACCTGCCCCATTGTTATCGTCAAAAGCAATTTCATTGCCTGTCGAATCCAATAAGCGCAAGGTCGCATCTTTGAGGGTGCCTCCGGCACCATTTCCATCGGCAAGGATATCCAGCACGTAGACCTTGCCCGCTGACAAGGTAGCGCGAATCCAGTCTTGGTCACCCGCATAGTCAATATTGCCGGTAGCAGTGCGGCCCGGCCCTGCAGTCACGCCCGATTGTGTATCGGCGCGAATGTCGTCTGGCCGGTCGTCTGCGCCTCGCAAACGCGTATCCAAGGTAAAGGTCCCGGTGTTGCCCGGCAAATCTGCAGCAGAAACGGCCAAGTAATAGCGACCATTTTCAAATACAGAAACTGGCAGATCGTTTCGCCCTGTGACCGGATCGAAATCACCACTGGTCACCAAGAGGCCTTGGCTGTTCAGCAAGCGCAGTTCAGCTTGCGCCAAAGTACCCAAACCATCGACATAGCTCTTGACGGAGAAATCGTAAATGTTCCCAGCGGTCAAGTTGATGGCATACAAATCAACATCTTCAACGCTGTCGATTCGACCATCGGTGTTGTCATTTCCAGACAACACTTCAGCATCGGCATTCACATAATCGATGACACGATCCGGATGGTCGTCGGGCTGGGCCACGCCCAGATCGATCACTCGCAACTTGTATTGACCGGTCTGAGTGGCTTCGAGTGGTGCCACATTGATGGTCATCGTGCCCGATTGGCTTGCCTCGAAAAGCATCGAATCAAAGAATGAAGGCATCGCCACCTCACCGCTGACTTCGATGTCCTTGGCAACGGTATCGCCTTGTGCCAGCCAATTGAGATCCAATTTGGCCGAACCCAAGGGCGCAATAATCCCGTCACGCACGGCCAAGGTCTCGAAGCGATAGGCGTGTCCTTCTTGCAGTGCCACCTTAAAGCTATCGCTATCTCCAGACAAGCCGATTTTGGCCTTCACCTCAGCTTGCAGAATATTGCCCCGGTTGACGAAGTTGAGCGAAACGGGCGCTTGGGCATCCTCGTCAGAGGCATCGCCTTGGGTCAGGGTCAGCGTGTAAGCCCCGGTGGCACCAGCACCGTCAATGACGCGGGCATAGTAAGTGCCTGCTTCAGTCGCCTTAAAGGTCGCGACGGCTCGACCGTTCAGGGTTTCCAAGCCATCGCCAACGGCCATGCTGCGGTTATTGGCATCAACCACTTCAACCATCGGACGACTCAACGCGGATCCAGTGGCGATTTCGACATTGACCGACAACACCTGCCCTTTAGTTGCAGTGAATTGGAACCAGTCCTCGTCCCTGTCAGTTGCCAAGCCAATCGAGTCATAAGCGCGGACACCAAAGGCCCCATCCGAGTATTGAATGGCTCCGTCCACTACCTTATCCAAAACGATGGCCTTGGCACCAGGTTTTGTATTGGAAAAGTCATCAGGCTGGCGGGTAACCAAGGTATAACTGCCGACATCGTTGGCACCATCGGCCGCCTTGACCGCTAAATAATAGGTGCCAGATGCGGTTGGGGTGTAAAGGAACGCCGGTTCGTTGCTGATCAGCATGTTGTTTTGGCCGATCAAGGTCGAACCATCCGCAGCATGCAGTTCAAGTACAGGATCTGCCAAAGTGCCATTGCCACTGTGCGAGGCCTTTAACTTGAAGACATAGTCCTTGCCGGCGACCAGCTTGATGCCAAACCAGTCTTGGTCGTTGTGCGTCAGCAAGTTGCCACTGAAGCTGTCGCCGGGATTCAGGAACAAAGTAGTGCCGACATTGCCAGGGGCTTCATCGGTTGGCAAGGCTCGCTGAACTACGGCCACTTCATAAGTGCCCATGCCGCGATCTTTGTTACTGGAGGCCTCGATGTAATAGGTGCCCGAGGTCTTTACTTCGAGATACAACTGAGCGTCATTGCCTAAACCACCGTTGTTGTCGAAATCCAGCAAGCGACCTTGGCTGTCAAAGACACGAAGATAGGGATCCACCAGCGTACCGTCATGGTTGGCCAAGCCGTTGACTGTGACTTGATAAATCTTGCCAGTTTCTAGGTTGACCTTAAAAACATCGCGATCGCCAGGAATACCAATCGTCGCGCTCTTTGGCTCACCCAATACAAGTGCAGCAGCAGAAATATTCATTACAGCTGCAAAATCATCGGGCGGAGCCAAGGCAACGCTTAATTGATACGCGCCAATGTCGTATTTGAAAGCGCTCTTGGCTTCTAAGTGGTACAAGCCGTCGACCGTTGGCGTGAAATAGGCACGCGAATTCAGGCTACCGCTGAAATCGTCATAGCGCGCAATGATTTCACCGTTTTCATCGCGGATGATCAGCAACGGATCCACCAACGGATCAAGCTCTGCCGAGTCAGAAACATCACCGATGAGATCGATGACATACACCTGCCCTTTAGACAGGCCTACCTTAATCCAGTCACTGTCGCCATTGTAGGAAATCAGCCCTTTCAGTGGCGTACCTACTTGCACAACTCCGGTGGTCAAGCGATCGTTTGAAAAATCGTCTGAGAGCGTCTTGCCTTTGAGAATGTAAGTGCCTTTGCTGGCATTGCCTGAAGCTCCCGCATCTAGGAAATACCAACCTGAATCAGGCGCCGAGTACACCAACTTTGCGTCTGTACCGCCACCACCGTCGTCATCTTGGCCCAGCAAAATACCCGTCGCGGAGCGGATTGAAAGTTGAGGGTTCGCCAAGGTACCACCTTGAGATGCACCCAAGGAACGCAGCTCGTAAGTGATGCCTTTGTTCAGCCATATCTTGAACCAGTCATGGTCGGACAAAATGTTGATTTCGCTGCTGACCGTAAAGGTATCCGCACCCGACCATTCAATGCGCTCGGTGCTGCTCTCATTGCCGGGAATCGTATCTAAGCTTTGTTGGGTCAGAGTCCAAGAGCCCTTGGATACTTTACCGACATCGGTTGCCGCAAGGTAATAGGTACCAGACGCAGTAGGTCGAAAAACGATCGAATCATCACCACCCACAATGTTTGCGGCTATGTCCAAGCCGGATTCAATCAATCTTCCGGCGCTGTCACGTAACTCTAGCTTCGGATTTAAGAGTGTGCCGCCATCAGAGGCCTGGCCCATTAACTTGAATTCGTAATGGGTCCCTGCGATCAGGTTGGTGCGAATCCAGTCTGCATCATTAAGGTCACCGATGTAGCCTCTGATGATGCCAGTTTGCGCATTCATTTGCCCCAAGGTGTCAACGCTACCAGCATAGTCATCCAAGAAATTCAGCGTGAATGCGTAATCCTGAATAGCGCCGTCAGCGTACATTCTGAAGACAACTTCACCGCCTTCATAGGGCTTTCCATTTAAGATTGGCAGCCATTTGGAATCTGCTGACATCCAAGAGTAATATTCCCCAGGTTCCCAGCCACCATAAACCAAACTTCTAAAGTGAATTTGACCGCCTGTCGCTACATCCCAAAACACCATGTTCCAGTTGTTTCCATTGAAGGTAGAGCCTTCAACTGCCAAAGGTGAATTGGGGGCAAAGGTCGCAGAATAAAGATCTGTATCCCCGTCATAGTCCTTTTTTCCTGATACGCGCTTGGCGTAATCAGCGTGTTCCAAACTGCTCCATGCGGCGGCATTTGTGGTGTAGTTGTTCCAGTAGTTTTCATTTGGGGCATCATCAATGTCGATGGTGATGTCAGCAAACTTAAGCTTCATCACGCCATACACTGTATCCGTGCCATCTGTCATTGACCCCCGTGCGTGTTGGACAGTTAGTGGATTTTTACCTTCCGAAAAATCGTAATCCGCAAAATTTTCTGTGAATACGGCTGTATTGACGTTCGAAATAGAGTCGTTTCCGCGACCTCCCTGGAAAGATTCCGTGCCATTGCCGGTGTAACCGTCATTGCTTGCTGAGCCAACAATCGTATTTCCAAGCTTGGTGTACTTCGTGCCCGAACCGTCAAAAATCCAAGCCTTCAGTTGCTCTTCTGTTACAACAACGGTGGTGCTGCCTTGTTTGATGGACTCGACATTTACCAGCGACAAACCAGTAAGGTCAACAAATCCTAAACTTGATATATCAAAAGTATCTGTACCAGCACCGCCCTCAACGCTGGCTTGGATTTTTCCATTGAGCCAATTTAAGCGTATCCAGTCATTGCCCGCACCGGCATTTACATTAAATTGGTTGTCGCCCGATATGACCAAGGTATCGTTGCCGCTGCTCAGTTTTACCGAATCAAATTGTGAAAGTCGAAGGGAGGCATATTCGAACTGCCACCAGTCATCCATGCCATTACCGAGTGTCAAACTCGAAGCATCCACATCGCCCGCACGACCTTCAATACGCACACCTGAAAGAGCACCGCTCGATGTAATGCTACTGAGCGCTATGTCTTGACCCGCCGCGTTAATGAATAAGCGGGTCACACCTCCAGATGAAAAATTCAGTTGTTCTAGCGTATTAAATTGTTCTGCTGAGAGATAAATACTGGAATAGTCGCTATTGGTCACATTGATTTTTTCAATGTTGGTGACCGAACCCTCCACTAATTGATAGGTCTTCCAATTGGTTCCCGCAAAATCAAGCCGCAGGGTATCCGTTCCTTCACCACCATCCATGTGGTCACTGTTGAGCGAATTGCTGGCATTTATCTCACTGTTTTCGACAATAAATAAATCGTTTCCAGCACCACCCACCAAGGTGTCATACCCGCTGCCACCAATCAGCGTGTCACTTCCCAGTCCGCCTTGAATCGAATCAGCGCCACGCCCACCGAGCAGACGGTCATCGCCTGCACCACCCGTTAGGCTGTCATCCTGGGACGTGCCAATAATGCCGTATTGGCCCAATAGATTGGCATCAACGTCTTTCAAATAAACACTGGTCGTGGGCGAAATAGTGACCTCACCCATTGCAAAACTGTTTTTGGTATCGGCGAGTTGAATGTTGACGCCTGATACCTGGGTAAAGCTGGCCAACTGAACCGCGTTGATTGTGACGGTCCCCGAACCGGTCAGCTTCTCAACGCTGGACAAACTCACACTGGTCAGGTTCATGCCATTGCTGACCACGATGCGGTCCGTGCCGGCACCGCCGTCCATCACGGCAGTAGGAGCAGTGACCCCATCTAAACTGAACTCGTCATCGCCCTCGCCACCGCGCAGAGTGTCGTTGCCTGCGCCTGCCACCAGTCGGTCATTGCCCGCACCGCCACTGAGCGAGTCGTTGCCCGCATCTCCCACCAGCAAGTCGGCATTGACGCCACCTATCAGGGTGTCATCGCCACTGGTGCCCCGTATCCCCACAAAACCTGTCGGCAGTGTGCTGACATCGGCTTCGCCAGGCGTTGTCATCTTCAGGATCAAACCTGCCGTGGCGGTGAGATTGCCCTTGAACTGTTCGTATTGGGCCTGTGTGAGTGCCAAGCTGGCCGAGTTGGCCTCCAACTTTTCTATGCCGCTGAGCGTCGCGTTAGACAGGTCTACGTCGCCGCCAGTGATGCGCAAAGTGTCGGTGCCCGAGCCTCCCACAATCGAGTCGGTGATGCTGCTCTTGCTGCTGACAATGATCAGGTCGTCGCCCGCGCCGGCATCGATGGTGTCTTTGCCGGCACCGCTGCTGATGATGTCTTTGCCCTCACCTGCGGTGATGTGGTCATTGCCGCCATAGGTGGTCAAGGTCTCGCCCGAGGCGGTGCCCGAGAGTGTGTAGCTTTCATCGCCACTGACGCTGATTGTGGCGCCGCTGACCAAGGCCACTGCATTGAGGTCAACTGTGCCGCCGCCTTTAACGACGAAGTTGCCCCCTGCCAGTGAAGTCAAACCCGCGTATTGTGAGGCCGTCAGGTAAATCGCTGAGGGACCGTAGCTAAATACTTTCCCGCCGCTGTTAAATGATGTTGCTGTAAGGTCAATATTCTCGATTGAGCGTAGGCTGGCATCGGTTAAATCGATTTTAAAATCCAAAGAATTTGGGTACGATGATTTCCAATTTCCAAATATATAGACGTCGCTGTTGAAATTAAATGAAATTTTGTCGGATCCAAGACCACCATCTAATTGGCCATTAATCTTAAATAGATATCCACCAGGAATAGAGCTTGCATTATTTGGAATAATGAGCTCAAGACGTTGGTTCCAGTCCCATCCCCAACCGGTCGCTAAATTAGTACCCCATTGAATGACATCGTCACCATCGCCGCCGGAAATAACCGTGGCACCGCTGTATGGCCGAATGACGTTGTCACCCGCCCCAGCCTTGAGCACATCGTCACCCCCCGTGCCTTCCAGGATGTAATTGCCCCCCAATGAACTGAAGTCTTGGTTGCTGCCGCTGAAGATCACATTGTTGGCAGCGGTAAACCCTGCCAGCTGAGCCGAACTGACCGTGACCCTCTGTC
>Ga0315909_10003309_pt1 | contig 19769 bp, 20 predicted proteins | sample LakEriMetagenome_11_FD_203527 | JGI IMG/M metagenome (GOLD analysis project Ga0315909, IMG submission 203527) | Freshwater fungal communities from buoy surface, Lake Erie, Ohio, United States - Buoy 2 MA125 | ecosystem: Environmental > Aquatic > Freshwater > Lake | place: USA: Lake Erie, Ohio... | reverse complement strand
TCTCGGTTAAATTTTTCCACTTCGAGGTCAACAGCCTCCTTCAAGCGATGCAAAATGGCGGCTTCGTTATCAAGCGTGTTCTCACGTAACTCGGAGAAGACTCGATACAAGCGATCAATGCCCCTTACCATGGCGTTTCGTTTTGAGGCTTTGGCTTCATCTCGCTCAAGGAGATGGAGAGGAATTCTCCACTCTTTCCTTGCTTTTTCCATGCTGATATGCGCATCTCTTTGTCTCCTACCATGATAGTACCCGTCATGTCGGGATGCGTTTCTTTCTCTTTGCGGTCGTTCTTAAAGAGCGAGCCTTGATTTTGTTTGTGTTGGTATGACATGTATTTATAGATTACGTGTGATATCGGCTATTGACATTTTGGTTATGTCCGATAACCTTTTGAGGTCTTTCAACTGCATCAAGTTCGGATTCTTAACCCACCTATGTGCAGTCATACGAGTCACCTTCATACGCTCAGCAAAGAGTGTTTTAGTGCCGAAGTGGTCGATGATTATGGTTTCGAGTTGACTCATTAGTTGTATTGGCGCATCTTTGGCAAAGATATGTAACTAAAATGCTACAACGCAAGGCGTGAACGCAAATAAACTCGATAAGTCACTCACCGAACTGATGCCGGTATGGCGAAGATTCGCTCGTGGCCTCGTCAAGAGTAGTGTCAATGGCGATGATTTGCTTCAAGAAACATTATTAAAATGCATGGAGAACCAAGGAGCGAAAATGCATCAACTTGCCGAGTCGGGTCACCTATTCACGTATGTCAATCGATGCTTGTATACTATGGCTATCGATTCATCGAGTCGCTATGGAATGAAGTATCGGAAATTCGCTACGGGATGGGACACATTCTCGACCCAACATGAACGAGAACCCGAACAACCGTGGTTAGGTAGTCGCATTGACAACGAATACTTGGATGCATACATATCACTAATGCCCGACATAGATGCGATAATGCTTCGTCTATACATCATGGATGACTTTTCCTATCAAAAGGTTAGCGAACACACCGGTATTCCCATCAAGTATTTATATAAACGAGTCGAAAAAGCAATCAAAAAAATTAGAACCAATGTCACTAAACGTCCCTCCTGCTATAAGGATGAAGAGGTATGACCTATGCAAGTCATGCAAGTACTTTAAATCAACCACGCGATCGTGCGGAACGCTTCGCATCTTCAAGCCACTCGGCGAGAAAATCACGGTGGAAGAACAACTCCATAACGAAAAGGCAGAAGAGGCAAACGAAATCACTTACTATCGTCGCAAGGCAACGCTATGTGGTTGTGTGATGCCTCTCAAGACATGGCTCAAAGGTGCAGAATGTCCAATAGGCAAGTGGTCATCCGAACTCACGAGGGAAGAAGTGGAAGAACTCCGTTTATTCTTGCAGTCGTTGCCTAACACGATAAGCGATACCGAGATGCAAACAAGAATACTGAAGTGGTACAATAAACTCGCACCGAATGGTCACAAGCTTACTTGTGCGTCATGCAATGTCCCAACAATGGTCAAAGAACTCCGCAAACAAGTCCTATGATGGCTAAAGTATTCCCATTCCATATCTTCCTTGCTGCAGTCTCATTCGACTACGATGGTGTCCTATCTACCAAGAAGGGTAAAGAGATGGCCAAGAATCACCTCACACAAGGAGATAAGGTCTATATCATCACCGCGCGGCAGAAGGATGACTCCAGTGCAGTCTATAACACGGCCAAAGAACTCGGCATACCGCGATCGCAGGTCGTATTCACGGAAGGTCGAGACAAGTGGACATATGTCAAGAGAAGGAAGATGGACATACACTATGACAATAACCCCGAACAGATTCAAAAGATAAACGAGAAGACAATCACAAGAGGTCGATTATTCAAATGAACAACTATATAGCCATCTCAATCCTATCCGCACTACTCGTATTCCTCGGATACGTGATAGTCGATACTATTAACCAAGCAAAGAACAAGTAATGCCAATCCCCGAACCAACTACTGACGAGAATCAAAGCGACTACATAGGTCGATGCATGGCTGACGATAAGATGCTACTTGAATATCCCGACTCGAAGCAGAGGTATTCGATATGTCAAATGAAGTGGGATAGTAAAAAGCAATAGATGATGGACACGATTGACAACAAAAAAGAGGCTATGCTTGAGGCACTACGCAAATCACTCGGTGTAGTGACTGATGCGTGTGATATGGTTGGCATCGCAAGGCAGACTCACTATAATTGGTACAACCTCGATGCTGAATACAAAGCTTCAGTCGATGAGTTGAAGGATGTCGCACTCGACTTCGCTGTCACCGCTCTGCATAAGTTGATTGCTAAAGGCGATACTGCGGCCACTATCTTCTATGTGAAAACCCAAGGCAAGAAGCGAGGCTTCATCGAACGTCAAGAACTAACCGGCGAGGAAGGTCAACCCATCATTCAAATCGCGAAGAACCTATAACACATACACATGAAGTTTAAACTACCTAAAGACTACGGTGATATCACGCTTCGGCAGATGGTTTCATTTATGGAGGCGAAGACCCAAGTTCAGCAACTCATGGCTATCACAGGATTCCCACAACTCCATGTGATGGACTTCAAACAAAAGGAAGCTGACCTCATCATTGAGTCGTTCACCAATGCATCGAACATCGGCACTCCACGCCATGAGCAAACGTTTCTTGTTGAGGGTATGCGTCTCGGCTTTATCCCCGACCTTGATGCGTTGTCACTCCGCGAGTACATAGACCTCGATTCTTATGCGAAAGAGATTTGGAAGGGTGATGGTACTATCAATTACAAGTACTTCCCCGACTTGCTGTGCATATTGTTCCGACCCGTCAACTCGATGCTTGGCGAATACTATGACATCGATCCCTACAACGTGGATAAGTTACCACGCTACAAGCGTTATGTCGACTCGATGACCATGGATAGAGTCAACGGAGCAATGGTTTTTTTTTCGAATTTTCTAAGCGACTTAATCGTCAATTCGTTGGATTATTTGGAGCAGGAGATGAGGACGAAGATTGAGACGCTTCAACACCAAGCGGATTAGGACGATGGAAATGGATGCACATCGTAGAATCGTTGGCGAGTCGCGACATAACGAAGTTCGACCAGGTACTCGACCGAGCAGTAAAAGAGGTGTTCACACACCTATCCTATATGAGAGATTATACACAAGAAGAAAGAAGATTAATGAATCAAGCATTAAAAAGGAATGTTTAATCAAGTAACCTATAATGTGGTAATCGAGCGACTCCGAGCGTTCGCAGAAGGCCACTACTTAATCAACAAGTTCACTCACGGACAAATCAATCAAACGGACTTGGAGCAGAACTCCGTGTTTCCGTGGATGCACGTTGACCCGATACAAGTCACGCCAAGCGGTGGCTCACGATCGTATCAATTTGAAGTCACGTTCGCAGACTTGCCTCGCGACAAAGAGGACGATGCCGACTACCAAAAGGAAGCTATTAGTGATTGCATTCGTTTATGCGAAGACCTGCTCGCAGAGATTAAAAATGGTCACGTTATCTTCCCCGATGCAGACCTTGACGATGGGTCAACCATCACTCCATTCATTGCGGAATATACACACACGTTAAGCGGTGCGACTCTCACGTTCAGTATGACGTTTCCGTGGAATTGGTCAGCGTGTGAAATACCTGCTGATTGGTCAGTCGGTGGTAGTGGAAGTGGTGGCGGCGGTAGTGTTCCATCTGCTCTGCTCTTGAAGGTGAATGGAGTCAATAACGTGGTGCAGAACATTCTTGACCTCGTTGAGGGAACAGGCATCAATATCACCGATAACGGAGATGGGTCGGTCACAATCACGAACACTGGGGGCGGTGGTGGCTCGGTGGCTTGGGGTTCTATCGTTGGTACACTATCAAGTCAAACCGACTTGCAAGATGCACTTGACCTCAAGGCGGATATCAGTTCTCTCGCGGCCGTGGCTACGAGCGGTGACTACAATGACCTTGACAACTTGCCCACTATACCTACCCTCATGAGTCAACTGACCAATGATAGTGGATTCATCACGATTGGTGATGTCCCTGCGCAGGTCAATGCGGATTGGAACTCGACAAGTGGCGTGAGTGAGATATTGAACAAGCCGACCATTCCTGCCGCTCAAGTTAATAGTGATTGGAATGCGGTGAGTGGTGTGGCAGAGATACTTAATAAGCCTACTATCCCTGCGGCGCAGATTCAAAGTGATTGGACGCAGACGGATAACACGGCTCTCGACTATATCAAAAACAAACCTACGCTTCCTGCTACGGTAGGTGATATGCTCAAGTCAACATATGATACCGACAACGATGGTGTGGTTGATTTCGCAGAAGCATTGAAGACCGAAGTGCGCAACTCAACGGGTGCGACCCTGCGAAAGGGTTATATCATCTACTTGTCGGGGTCAACGGGAAACCTTCCAAATGCGGTACTTGCCCAAGCAAATAACGATGCGAATAGTGCGCAGACATTCGGAGTAGTGTATGAAGACATCGCGAATAACTCGGATGGGTATGTCATCACGTTGGGTCAAATCAACACACTCGATACTCGCACGACTGCGGCGCATCCCTTCACGGCTGACACACTTGTTGACGGAGATGTTATCTACTTGTCACCAACTACCGCAGGATGGGTGACACGCATCAAGCCGCAGGCCCCTCAACACATCGTGTATGTGGGTATGGTAGTCCGCACTTCACCGACGAACGGGACCATCCAGTATCGAATCCAAAACGGCTACGAACTCGATGAGATACACGATGTCCGCATTATCTCACCTGCGACAAGTGAGGTATTGATGTACAACTCAGCTACTGACCTTTGGTTGAATACTGCATTGAAGGATACGCACGTTGGTAATACATCCACCGTGTCGGGAACTACGGTGCAAGATGCGTTGACTAACTTGAATAGCGGCAAGCAAGCGACTCTTGTTTCGGGTACGAACATCAAGACCATCAACTCGAATTCGATACTTGGTTCGGGAAACATTACTACCGCCGCTCAAGATTCAATCTCGCTAATCAACAACGTAGCGGTCACACTCGGAACAAGTACAACGAGTTTCGTTTCGTTCTGCGCATTCACGACGAATAGCGTGGAAGCTTCACGTCAAGTGATTATACCGGTGGCAGGTACTATCAAGAACCTCTACGTGTTGACTGCGACCACTCAATCAGCCAACAACTCGCAAGTGTGCACGGTGCGCAAGAATGGAGCAAGTACGGCTATCACGACAACCATTCCTGCAAGTGCGGCGGCAGGTACGTTCTCGGACACTACGAATTCAGTATCAGTTGCGGCAGGTGACCGACTCTCGCTCCAAGTGCAGAACAACGCCGCGAGTGGAACGGCGGCGCAAATAGTATCAGTAGCAATAATCATCGAACGATCATAATGAAAACAATACAACCAATCAACGTGTGGGTCGATGGAGTCACTACGCAAGCGACTCAACTGACCCTCTTCATCACATTCGACAACCTCGAAACCGAAGCCGTGTTCGAATACCACTTGAGTGACGATAACGCGACCTCGCTTGTCAAAGGCTCATTCACAATCGGTGACGGCGATTACCAACTATGGGGTCAGTCACTCGACGCGAATACTGATGCCTATAACTATGCTGCGGCATTACTTAACCTAACATTCGTGTAATGGCTAAACTCTCAACATTCCGCGAGAAATTGGATGCAATGGGTGCAGAGGTCATTGCTGAAGCCAAGAAGAACCTGCAGAAGCCTCGCAACATTCGAGGTCGCACTACGAATCGCGTGGCCACGGGTAAGTTGCGCGACTCTTTGACCTTCGGATACTGGAAGCGTGGTGATATGATTGTGCAATGGTATGGGCCGCAGGAGAAGAGCATTCGCGAATATGCTGATGTTATAGAAAAGGGCCGTCGAAAAGGTGCGACTCCTCCTCCGATTGAGCCGATAATGAAGTGGATGCGTGACCGCAAGATTAAAGTGCGTGATAGCATGGGTCGCTTCACCGAGAAGAATGATGCTAATATGCGTTTCGCCGCACGTAAGATATCAAAAGCGATTGGTCGCAATGGTATCAAGGGCATCAACTACATGAGTCAAGCCTTCAACAAGGTCTTCAAGAAGCATAAAAAGCAACTTGGACTCGCGATGCAGATAGATTTCTTGAATGAATTCCGTTTAATGAGTGACAAATACTTAAACAAGTAATGGCTATTACAATAACCGACCAACCATATGCACTCACCCCACGTGGGCAGAAGTTGATGATTATCGCATCGAGCGACAACGTAGCGAACGATGGTTTCAAATACGTAGTAAACGTGACCGACTCCGCAACGAGTAAGGTCTACACGTTCCTCCTTGCGCCATATAACGACGACCTATGCTACTACGACATGCAGAGCGTGGTTAACTTGGCGAATGAAGAAACGAGCATCGACCATACTGCGTTCACTCAACAAAATGAGCCGCTTGGTAAAGGCATCAATGAGTATATCGTCGACATAAGCGAGGGGTGGATAGTCGCAGGAGTATTCACTAACCAAGGCGGCAACGCATCTGCTACTATCAAGTGCATCAATGCGTACTACCAAGCGACGAATGGGTACAAGCCGAATGTCGACAACTCGACTCAACCTCTTGGATTCTCCTTATCGTTTACGACTGCGCGAGCGTGGTCGGATAGATTGCCAACTACTCACATCAATCGCAATAATATCTCGGTGATTCTGCCGAGTGGAACGGATGTGATACAAATACCTGCTTACGATAGTGATTATGGCTTATTGTGTGGCGCACGTACTGCACTCTTGTCAACCAATACGGCTGAACGAGTCAAGATTGAAATGTTCAATGCGAGCAACGTGTCGCTTGCATCGACTACTATATTCCTATCGAGTGCGGATATGTCTCACGTAGGTGTGTATCCGATGAACTTGCAAGATGGCGCACCTGCGGTGAAGCCTTCACTCAACCCAACTTGGGCATACTATGAAGTCTATTACATGAACTCATCGAACACACGTGTATCGAACAAGTATGTTTTCTATCGTGCGTCTATGTATGGCGCAATTGACTGCAAGTACACACCTGTTCGCCTTGCTTGGGTCGGTTCTCGTAGTGGTTGGGAGTACTTCAACTTCATTAAGAAATCAACGAAGACATACCAAATCGATCGCAAGAGATATCGCCAAGTTCTTTGGAACAAGACCACTTCGATATTCACACCATCAAGTCGCGGTCTTACTGAATTCTCAAATATCACCAAGTTGAATTATAAGTTGACGAGTGATTGGATTAGCGAAGGCGAATTCACATACCTCAAAGGTCTTCTTGTTAGTAAGCAAGTGATGATGTTCGTCGGCACTGACCTCGTACCCGTTATAGTTGAGGATTCGTCTTACGTTCAGCAAACTACTGAAGATGGAAAGCTTTACAACTTGGAACTCAACATACAACTTTCAAACGATTATTGGACATAATGACGAACGATGTACAACTCATAGTGCAAGTAGGTGAGACAATCACCGAACCAACGACATTTTCATCTACAAGTACTTCTGTTATAGATGGCCAAACGACTATCAACTTGGGGTCACTCAATCCTCCCTTTAGTTGTGCGAATCCGCAAGTCATCATTCAAGTAGGAGCGGTAGTTAGCGTATTTGGTGCAACTAACCCTACGGCAAATGTGATATCATATGACCCGAATACCTGCACGATTGAGGTTGATACTCCTATCTATTGGAGTGGTTCTGCTCCTGCATTCTGCGATGTCATTATAGACATCACGACCGACACAACCCAAGACTATATACTTGACTTATATGAGAACGAGAGCATCAGTCAGAATTGGCAATTCACGGACATCAGCAACTTCGCATCCATCGGTGCGTTCTCGCGTGAGTTTCGCATACCTGCGAACGAGAACAATACCACAATTCTTGGAGCGTTACACGATGCTACCTACACACCAACGACAAACTACTACACGACCAAGTTACCTGCGCGAATTATGGTCGATTCATTGCCCATCAGTACGGGTCACTTGCGAGTCATCAAAGCATATCGACAACTCGATAAAATCTGCGACTTCGAGATTTCATTCTATGGTGACACGCCCGATATCATCCGCACTCTTGGTGCAAGCAAACTAAAAGACCTCGACTATTCCGATATCACTTCTTCGTTCATTTATGAAGATGTAACCGAGAACAATATCGACCCGAACCTTCGCTATATACTCACCGACCGAGGTCAAAGATGGAGCGAAGAAGGCGAAGCGAACACACGACAAGTTCTCAACCCTGATACTCCCGTTTATGCAGGTGATATGACTCCAGTCATGAACGCAGGATACTTGCTTCGTAAGATATTCAACACAGCAGGATTCGAGATTGATACGACTGCGGTTGATAGTTACATTGATGCCTATTGGATTCCGTGGATAATCAACAAGTACAATGATGGAGCAGACCCGAACACGCAGTATAAATTCTCAATGGGTCTATCAAACGACATAGGCGTTACCTCATCCGATATCGTAGTATCACCAATGACAGCATTCATCGATTTGAATAGTGATGTCACGGGTGCATACTATCAAGTGCCATTCACGGGGTACTACAAGTTCAAAGTATGGGCAACCGTGGAAGAGACGACAAGCGGCATCGCGGGTGTGATGGGTGTGCAACTACGCTCGAATTCGGTGATGGCTGACGCAGGTTCACAACCGATTGCAGTTCAAAACGTGTGGTGGAATCCGAACACGGTACCCATTGCGAATGTTCAATACACAACCGAGTCGATACTACTCACACAAGGCACGTACATCTATCAAAAAATATTTACCGATAATCCTACGTTCACGGTAAAAGCAGACGCATCGAACAACTCGAACTTCGGTACGGGATTCGAACTTCTTGAGTTTAGCGGCGCACTATATGGAAATGCATTTAACGCAAACGTGAACGCTCCCGATATTAAACAGGTAGACTACGTTCGCGATATCATCACGATGCATCAACTTGCATTCATCGCCGACCCAAACATACCCAAGAAGGCTATGGTTGTGCCTATGGTTGACTATATCGGAAGCGGCACGAGCGAGGATTGGACTAACAAGCTTGATACTGAAAAGGACATCACAATCGCGCCAACGACCGACTATCAAAGCAGAGATATCACGTTCTCGTATAAGGCAGGTGGTGATATAGCGAATCAATTATATCAAGCAAAGAATCGTATCTATGGCGATTATAAAATCAACGGCTACACCACGGCTGAAGGTGAAGTCCCAAATGAGTTCGCGCAAGGCGAATTAAAAGTTGAATTGACTGCGGAATCAACGCCGTGCAATTACATTAAAGGCACTGGCATCGTCGTACCGAAATTTGTGAATGACAAAGGTGAGTTCGTAGTGCCGAATTTACGCTTCTTATTTCTCGCAGGTACGGCAGAGATTCAACTCTACGATGAACAAGCGGATGTCGTAGCATTGACCGAAGTCTATCTCGGTAACCATTACTCAACTATTAATGCATCGGTATCGGATTACGACCTCAACTTCGCGCCCGAAACTCCATTGCATAGCATATTATCGAATCCATATAACAACTTATTCAACTTGTTTTATCGGTCATATATGAACGAAATATACTCGCCCGAATGTCGAGTAATGACTGCGTTTTTTAATCTTGATTTGACCGACATATTATCGTTCTCGTTTGCGAACAAGTACTACATCAAGGACTCGTATTGGCGTGTCTTATCGATTAACGATTATAAAGTCGGAATGGGTGAGACAACTCAAGTCACGCTCATCAAGTTGGTGAATCGATACGCCGATTGCGCGATGATTCCCGATGGCCAAGACGAGAATGGTATCATTCAATTCGTGGACTTCGATGGCAATCCTGTTGAAGGCACTCAACCATGCTGTGTTCGTTATGGATATTCGTGGTCAACTGAACTCAATGGATGCATTGAACTGCAAACGAGCGACGATAATCCATTTCCTACGGGTGAAGCGAAAGCGATGCTTCTTGCATCTACTGCGCCAACGAATTCACTCACTCAACTTGCAGGTTCGAACATCTCAAAGAGTAATTCATTCAGCGTGTTTGCAGGTAGCAACATTACAATTGAAGATGGTAATGAGCGAATGATTGCAGTCGGTGACACGATGAACGCCATCGAGACGCTTGCATCACCTAGTATGTTCGGTCGAAATGTGATGGCTCGTTCGGGTGGTTTGCACATAGGTGGTGGATGGTTGGGTGATGATAGAACCATGTCTCTCGGTCAATCGCAAATGGGTATCATTCCGCACGGTGCAGACGGCTCGTGGTCATCGAGTGGAACAAGCATTGCACTCGTCCGCGACAATCTCAAGAACACGTTTCTCAACCTCGCAGACAACTCGTCAATGGCTTGCATCATGGTTATCAATGTGAGTAAGGACAACATCGCAAATTGGGGATACGGTATCTTCTCGTTCATGATTTGGAAGAGTGGAACAGCAGGAGCATCTGCGGTGAATACTATCTATACAACCAACAACTTCACAAGCTTTACCCTCGGCTTGACGATCGATACAACAACCAATACTGCAGAACATCGATTCAACGTGACCGCTACGGGTAGTGGCTTCCCGCACAACGATGTTCGCATCATTGGTCAACTTAATTACACACAATTCAACACATGATTCAAGATAACACCATATCTCCCGTACTCGACTTGCTTAAAGCAGGAGTCGAACACAATCTCCACAACTATCAACTGCGCGGATGGCGCAAATGGACGTTCCGTTCCGTTCGTTTTATGACACGAGCAATCAGCTATGTGTCGATTGCTTTGATTCTTACGTGGTTACTAAATAAGTTATTTAATGGCTGAAACGAAACAAGTAGCTGAATTCGCGATTGATGCATCGGGCGCACTCGTTGCACTCGATGAGACGGGCAAGAAACTCTATGTAGTTGGCGAGAATGCGAAAAATGTAAAGGGTGAGATTCGTGCCTTGCAAGAGGCAATGGCATCGGGTAAGTTGAGCGGTGATGCATTCGCACAAGCGGCATCGAAAGCGGGTGAATTGAAAGACCAGGTAAAGGATGCAAGTGAAGCGGTGAACGCTAACGCAGGGCCTGCATTCGAATCGTTCGGCAACAATGCAAGCAACCTTCAAGACCGATTGATGTCGCTCGACTTCGAGGGCGTAGGTCAGTCTGCGAAGGGTATGGCCACGACCATTAAGAACTTCTCGTTCAAGTCCATCACTGACGGAATTAAGGGAGCGGTCACGGGATTCAAGGCCTTGACTACGGCCATGATGAGCAACCCTATCATCTTAATCTTGACGGGTATCGTAGCCGCAGTAGCCGCAGTAGCGGCGGCTTTCTCATTTATGCAGGACTCTGCACGCGAAGATGCAGACAACGCGAACAAAGCTATCTTGAAGGGCGCAGAAGAACGCCATCGAAAGGAGAAGTTGATGATTGCAGAGGCAGGAAACGATGAAAAGAAAAAATATGAGTTGAAGCGACAAGCGGCGCGGAATGATATGGCCGACACGCAACGACAAATAGAAGAATTAAAAAATGTCGAGAAGCGTGGCTTCACGCTGAGTGAGCAACAAGAGAAGGACTTAGATGCATTGCGCAAGCAGTATTCAGACCAACGGGTGGACTATGAAGTAATGGCGATTGACCGAATCAACGCACTCAATGCGAGTCGTGTCGATGTCGAGCGTCAATACAATCAAATCGGCATGAACGATCGCGAGCGTCAACTTGACGACCTCAAAAATCAGATGGATGACCGATTGAAACAACTCCGCGACCAAGGAGCAGATGAGGTTATGATTGCGAAGCAAACTGCGGTCTTCGTTAATAAGGAAAATGAACTCAAGTCATCTTGGAATAAACAAGATGCGGCTGAACACAAGGCGAATTCGGATGCAAGGAAGGCCAAGAATAAGGAAGTAGCGGATGCATCCAAGGCATACGAGGAAGACTACCAAAAAGAGGTCGAGAAGATTCGCGAAGAACTTGCCGCGAATGGAATGACTGAAAAGCAAAAAGAACAAGCCGCACTCGATAAGTACTACGGTGACCTTGCTATCAAGTACGAGAAGGACGCGAAGAAGAAGGAGGAGTTTGCGGAATTACAGAAGTTGGCGCAGACCGCACTCGATGATAAATACAGAAAGATTGATGCGGACAAAGAGAACGAGAAGAAGGCTGAAGAACTAAAGAAGGAGCAAGAACAAGCGGATGCACTTGCAGAGGTTCAACGTAACTATCGTCTCGGTGAGATGGATGATAAGGCTCGTGCGAGAGCGGAAGAAATTGATGCACTTGTCAAGTATTACGAGGAGCAACAACTCGTCGTGATTAATAACGATGAAGAATATCAAAAACTCGCGCAACAACGCGACGAAAAATTAAAGGCACTGCGCAATCAATATAACAAAGAAGACCTCGATGCGGAGAAGGAGAAGGCAGATAAGAAACTTGCACTTGAAAAGGAACTCGCAACCAATCGCGTTGATATGGTGCGGTCGGGACTTGGTGCATTGAGTGACTTGAATGCGACCTTTGAAGGTCAAACCGAGGCGCAACGCAAGGCAAGCTTCAATAGAAATAAGGCTCTCGGAATTGCGGACGCATTAATCGCGACATATCAGTCAGCGACGAAGGCATATGCATCACAACTTGTTGTCGGTGATGTCACCTCTCCAGTTCGCGCCTCCATTGCCGCAGGTATCGCAGTAGCGGCAGGTCTCGCACAAGTGGCCAAGATTGCGAAGACTCAATACACCGGAAAACCATCGGGCGGTGGTGGTGGTGGTGGTGGTAGTGTTGGTGGTGGTATGCCGAGTGCAGGTGCGCCTAACACGGGAGTACCACAATTCAACCCAATAAACACGGATTTTTTAACCAATAGACCGAACCAAGTTGCTCCGTCCTATGTTCTCGCAGGTGATGTTGCGAATGCATCCGAAGCAAGAAGTCGTGTGCGTGACTTGGCTCGATTATAAAACAAAAAAAATGGAAACAAGAAAGGTATACAAGTGCGTTATTGATGACGAGAATCGACTCGGTGTGCAAGCGATAGGGTTGGTAGAAGAACCTGCTATCGAAGAGAATTGGGTCTACCTAAATGCGGTCAAATTATCCGCAGTAAACAACGAAAAGCGGATGTTATATGGAGCGGCACTCGTACCCGATAAGCAAATCTTGCGTATTGACAAGGACACGATGGAGGAATATTATATCGTCTTCGATAAAGCAACAATCTACAAGTGCGCCCATCTATATCTCAAGAAAAATCTGCAACACGCCGCCACTATCGAACACGAATTCGCAGTTACTGGTGTGACTATGGTTGAGTCGTGGATTATTGAAGATAGTGAGAAGGACAAATCAAGTGCAATGGGTATGTCATTACCGCAAGGCACGTGGATGATTGGTATGTTTGTGGAAGATGACTCTATTTGGAATGGTGTGAAAGAGGAGAAAATCAAAGGATTTTCGATTGAAGGTTTATTCAATAACGTGGCCGTGTCTCTATCGAAAAATTTCGAAGAAGATGCGTTCTTTCGCGACCTTGATTTGCTACTTGCAGACATAAAAAAGGGGTCATAAGCGACCCCTCTTATTGTTTAAAGTTAGGATTACCACGCTTTCTCGGTCATCGTCTCAAGATTGTATATACGACCTGCATTCTCGTTTTTTCCTTGCGCAGGTAAGAACTCTGCGTATGCAAGAAGACTCGCAGAAGTAGGCAAATTTGCATCGTACGTGAAGGTCTTTGTGGTCGTGTCGTAGCCATCGGTTGACCCACTCACACAAGTTACAACGTTCGATGCAGAAGCGGTGAACGACACCGTCTTCGTCGCGCCATACATATCAGTCGCGTTTGCTGAATTGTACAATCGCCATTGAAACACATACGATGGGCAGAACTTGCCATATGAAGTTAGCATCGTTGACAATGGTAGCGTGTTCGCAGGTACACCATTAACGTGAAACACGCCTTTGAATTGATTGTTTTCAAGATGCTCGATGTCCATAGCAATCGATGTAATGAACTTGGTTGCGTCAAGCTTCACGATAGGAAACTCGGTACGTGAGTTGATGGCCGTTTCGAGGTCGCTCCATCCACTCATCGACTTGAATTGACTCGCTTTGATTCGGACTGCGGTGCGTGAACCCGTAGTCGTTCCCGACTGCGTAATTGTTTTCACTTGTTTTTGTACAAGTATCCAAGGGTCAGTTGCACTCGTTGGTGTTCCATCACTATTCGTGTAGATGAATGGATCGCTTAAGACAATCATCTTCGACTCGCTTTTGCTCAATACCGCTTTTTGCCAAGGGAAGTGATAGGTCAATCCTGCAAATTGGCCTTGTGTGATAGTCTTATCGAATGCTTCTTTAAACAACGTGTACTCATCATTCGTGTCATCCCATCCAATCGGAGTACAAGAGTAGGCGTGGATGTAGTTACTGATGAGATTGAATGCGTATGCACCGAATGCTTGTGTCGAACTCATAGTTCCGAAGGCGTTCGTCGTGACTTTTTTTCCAGTGCGATAGTCGTTTGTTTCAATCCATAAGATTGAAAACGTAGTTTTCTTTTGTATTTGACCCTCGAAGACACTCACATCGCTCGGAAGGTCGAGTAGTTGCATTGCTTTAATCGGATTCATTGGTAGTTGTTTGTGCAAATATGCGTCTTAATTCTATGCGATGGGGGAATTGTTAGTCGATTCCGTATATACGACAAATCGCAATAAACATGAACTTCAAAGAAAGATTATTAGCGACATTTCAAAAACACAACATCGACGCGAAGTCGGTCGGCATTGCTTTAGCTGAAGAGGTGAAACTCGAAGTTGAAGGAAAGTTGATGGATGGAACAAGTGTCTTCACCTCTGCGGATACTTTCGCAGTAGGTTCGGACGTATACACTAAAGACGAGGCAGGCAACAACGTTCCTGCAATGGCAGGTGAGTACGTGATGGAAGATGGCACTACTATCGTAGTTGGTGAGGATGGAATGGTCGCAGAAATTAAAGAGCAAGAAGTAGAAACGGAAATGAGTTCCGAAGATTTCTTTTCTGCTATCGACAAACTAAGCGAGCGTATTTCTGCACTTGAGGCAGATAAGGCCGCTTTGTCAACCGAACTCTCAAACGAGAAGGCTCGCGTTGCTGAATTGTCAAAAGACCTTAACTCAACAAAGACCGAGTTGTCTGCAATGCGCCGCACTCCTGCCGCTTCAAGCGTAAAGGAGAAGCAAATCGCTCTTGCGAAGTCAACTTCTGTGCAAGAAAAATCGTTCTCTCAAATGACGTTGAGTGAGCGTATCATGTCAAACATTCAAAAAATTAAGAAATAAAAAATGGCAACTACCGTAAACGTAGATAGTACCTTCTCGGGTAAGTGGGCAGGTGACTATATCCGTTCTGCTTTCCAAGCGAACGATACCCTTCAAGGAATTACCGTGAAGGAAAACATTGAATTCAAAGCGATTGTTAAGCGATTGGCTGATGAGATTGATTTCGGTGCAGCGAACTGCTCATTCAACCCAACAGGCACGGTGGCTATCACCGAGCGTGTATTGGAATTGAAGAAGTTCCAAGTACAACGCCAAATCTGCGTGAACTCTTTCTTGCAAGATTGGAACGCAAAAGATGCGCAGAACGGCGAACTCGGTACTGCATTGACTGACGCTCTTATCGGTAACATTTTGGAAGGTGTAGCCGCGAAGAACGAAGAGTACGTGTGGACAGGTGATGCAGGAAACGCGAACCAATACGATGGCTTGTTGACCTTGATTGGTCAAGATGCAGGTGGTGACATCAACTTCGTTTCTACTCCTGTTGCAATCGACTCTACTAACGTAGTAGCGAAAATCAATGCTACTATCGCTGACATGCCTGCGGCTGTTAAAGGTGCGGCTGAGAAGCCTGTATTGTACGTTTCAACTGATGTTTGGGAAGCCTTTATGATTGCTTCTGCGGCGGCAGGTAACGGATGGTATACTTATGGCGGTGCAGAAGTTCCGAAGTCTTACTTGGGTATGTACAAGTTCCACGTTTGCCCCGGTCTTCCATCATCAACTATCGTGATGGCTCGCCCAACTAACTTGTGGTTCGGAACGAATTTGGTAAACGATTGGAACAACATCACCGTTGCTGATATGCGTCAATTTGGTGAAGACAATGTTCGCTTCTCTTTAAAGTTTTTCGCAGGTGCGCAGTACGGAATCGGTAGCGAAATCGTTGCGTACTCAACTTGGTTCTAATAATAACAATAAACGCAGGGAGGTCTCACGGCCTCTCTGCTTAATATAATAATTCTATGAGTTGTAACCTCACAAGAGGCTTTAGCCTTGATTGTAACGAAGGGGTCGGCGGTGTTAAGGCCATCTACATAGCGAATTGGTCTGCATTCGCAAGCGGCGTAACCTTCGATGTCGATGGATTCATCGATGATTTGCCTACGGCTACCGTGATGCCTTACCAACCGAATCGAAACACTGGTGCGGTAACTATCACGCCACAATCAAACCTTGAGAACGGAACGCTTTACTACGATCAAGTAGTAGAGTTCTCTCTTGGTAAGTTGGATAACGATAAGAAGAAAGAATTGGAACTCTTGTCAAAAGCAAAAGTTGCCGTATTCGTTCAACTTTACGATGATAAGATAATGATGGTAGGCCGCACGGATGGTGCGTTCTTGACCGCAGGTACTTATCAGTCGGGTAAGGCTAAAGGTGATATGAATGGATATATGGTTACGTTGACTGCGCAAGAGCCGAATCAACCCGACTTCTTGCTTGCATATACGACTGAGCCATTCGATAACTTCGGTGATATTACCGTAGGCCCGACTTCGTAGTGGTTTGATAATGGTTATGTGTATTAGAAAGGGCGAGGTTAATACTTCGCTCTTTTTATATTAAACAAGATGAATATAATAAACACAAATACATCAAATCAGACCCTTCGATTGACACTCGACGAGGGCCGTCAATACTTCTCTACTGCGTTCACTCATTATCTACTTGTGTTTACGCACGAAGAGAATTCGACTACGGGTACTGACCTCGCACAAGTGCCGCAAATAGTCGCGGAGAATCAACGCATCACGACTTTGAACGTGACTACCGTAGGCTTAACTTTGGTCGGTCGCTATCGATACGAAGTCTATGGTCAAAACTCGCCAAGCAATCTTAACCCATCCGATGATTCAGTTGTCGGATTGGTCGAAATTGGTTGGCTCGACCTCGTCGATGCTACGCAGTACTATGATATTCCAACTATAACTATTCAAGATGATGTCATCTATCAAGGGTAATAACGCAGTATCAATCATGCTCTCGGACTATACGCCAGTCACGGCTGTCGAGAAAGTTGATAGGGAGAACTATGTTCGCTTCGGAGTGGATAATCTATTTCCACAATACATCCGTGGCCTTGCAGAAACGAGTCCTATTCACGGGTCTCTTTGCGTTTCGATTGGAGATATGATTGCAGGCAAGGGATTGAATGCAGGAGTGAATCAAGGTCGTGTCGATGCACTCGGTGTGTATGATGTTTACTATGCCTGTTCTCATGACCTTAAGAAATTTGGTGGTTTTTATGTCGAAGTAATTTACTCACGAGACTATCAAAGCATCGCGAAGCTTAACCACATACCATTCGAGGAGTGTCGCATAGCAGTAGAAGGAGAGGACGAAGAAGTAACAGGAGTCTATCATTCGAATGATTGGGCGAATCCACGAAAGAAAAAGAACAAGCCGACATTCATTCCAAAGTACCAACCGCTCCGTGCGCAGGTCGAACCTCGCCAAATATATTGGTGTTTCGACCATACGAGTGGGCAAGTTTATCCTCGTCCCGATTATTGGAGTTCGGTTAACTACATCGAATTGTCGAAGCAAATAGGCATATATCACGTGAATCAAATCAGCAATGGTTTGATGCCATCGTTCATCGTTTCGATGTTCCAAGGTGCGCCCGAACCCGATACGCAGATGCAAATCAAAAGGGATTGGGAAGACAAGTTGAGCGGAGCAAAGAATGCAGGTAAGTTCATTATGACATTTAATGAGCGTGACACACCGAAACCCGACATAGTTCCATTTCCGTTAAGTGATGCAGACAAGCAATATCAATTCTTGGCTGATTCTGCTCGAAACGAAATCTTAATTGGTCACCGCATCACTACTCCACTCATCTTTGGCGTACGTGGAGAAGGCACAGGATTCGGTTCGAATGTCGATGAAATGACGATTGGCTTGAAGATTTTCAATAACCAAGTCATAGAGCCTCGTCAACGCAAATTGGCTACTTCATTCGAAGAAATTCTTTCGTTTGAAATGGAATCGATTGAAATCACCGTGATTCCGAACACTCCGATTGACATGCCGACCGCAGAAGTCAAGTCTCAAGAAGGAGCGGTTACCGATTCGACTCAACCAAATACGGGAGTTGCGGCGGTTGCTGATGTTAATGTTGCGGCTACGGCGTTGAATGGTGCGCAGATTGCATCGCTTGTAGATATACTTATCCAAGCGGCTACGGGAGTACTTCCTGTAACATCAGCAAAAGGTGTCGTGCAAGCTTCATTCCCTACGTTATCGCAGTCACAAATCGACACAATTTTCACGGGCATTGTTGCAGGTAGCGTTGACCCGAATGCAGTAGCAATGGAGGCACTCAAGACAACGATGATGGAGTTGAGTAAAAAAAAAAGTACTCGCCCCAATGTTGCTGAACTCGATTCGGTAGTTGATGATTGCATCGCACTGGGTCATGATTTACCCGATGATTGGGTTTTGATTGACGAGTTTCCTGTTGAATACGATAGCGACGATGACCATACGAATGAAGTTGAAGCATTGAATGCAGTTAATCTCGTGTCAACGGGTACGGCGAGACCGAATGCCGTTAGTAGTCAAGACAGACGCATTGATGGAAGAGTATTTTACACGCGATACAAGTACGATGGTAATGTTCATCCGAACACACGCGACTTCTGCCGTGCGATGCTTCGCGCAGATAAATTATATCGCAAAGAGGACATCGAGATGATGGGAAAGAAAGTCGTAAATAAAGGATGGGGGCCATATGGTGCGGACACTTATTCGGTATGGCTATGGGTCGGAGGAGGTAATTGTACCCATCGATGGCTCAAGCAGACCTTTGCGAGTGCAAAAGGATTCGGTCTTGACTTGACTAATACCGATGTGAAAACTGCATCCGATGCGATTGTAAAGAAAAGTGGATATAAGGTTCGTAACCATCCGAACATTGGTAAGAAACCGCAGGACATGAAGTATCATGGGTTCTTACCCGACAACCCGGTATGGGGTAGAAATGGAACAGCATATAAAAACGATTAATTATGGCAGAGGTACTTTTCATCAACGATGTGTATATCAAAAAATACACGCAAATAAACGGAGCGGTTGACCCTAACTTGCTCTATCCATCTATCTACTTGGCTCAAGACAAGTATCTGCATGCCTACCTTGGAACGAATCTCTATGATACGCTGAAAGACATGATTGCGAACGATACATTGAGCGGTGACTACCAAACATTGGTAGACGATTATTGTCGCAGAATGCTGATGTGGTGGGTAGTTGTTGAGGCTATGCCTTCGCTGATGTATAAGATAGACAATGGATCGTTAGTACAACGCACAAGCGAAGATGTTCAAACGATTA
>Ga0315909_10003307_pt1 | contig 19779 bp, 35 predicted proteins | sample LakEriMetagenome_11_FD_203527 | JGI IMG/M metagenome (GOLD analysis project Ga0315909, IMG submission 203527) | Freshwater fungal communities from buoy surface, Lake Erie, Ohio, United States - Buoy 2 MA125 | ecosystem: Environmental > Aquatic > Freshwater > Lake | place: USA: Lake Erie, Ohio... | reverse complement strand
GGTGTACTAAGTTGGGACATCCGCAGTACAGAAACTAAAAACACATTCAATAATTTATTTGACTTTTGACAATAAAAATTGTTGACTTTTATACTAAATCTAAATATAATCACTTAAAGGAAATTAAAATGAAAGATATTCTTACAGACATCGTAGCACATACACACAACTTAGGTATTTTGCCTTTAGTCAAAGTTACAGGCGAAAACGGAACTACCTCTATCGAGTCTATGGCCGAAGATCGTAGCGTTATTCTTAATGCCAAAACAAAAACTCCTGTTGCAGAGTTTCAAGGTGTTTTCGGTATGCCTAACTTGGATAAATTAAATTTGCATTTAAAGAATCCCGAGTACAAAGAAAATGCTAAAATTGAAGTTGTTATTGCACAACGTAACGGAGTTGATATTCCTGTTAGTCTACACTTTGAAAATGCAGCAAAAGACTTCGTCAACGATTATCGCTTTATGAACAGTGATATCATTAACGAAAAGCTTAAAAGCGTTAAGTTCAAAGGTGCTACTTGGGATATCGAATTTTCACCTAACATTGCAAGTATCGGGCGTTTGAAACTACAAGCTCAAGCACACAGTGAAGAAAACGTATTCCAAGTCAAAGTTGAAAACGGTAACTTGGTATTTTTCTTTGGAGATGCAAGTACACACGCAGGTAGCTTTACATTCCAAGCTGGCATTACTGGAAAATTAAAACAAACTTGGGCATGGCCTGTTGTTACTGTTATGAGTATTTTAAATCTTGACGGTGACAAGACTATGCGTATTGCTGATGCAGGCGCTATGCAAATTACAGTTGATTCTGGCCTTGCTGAATACAACTACATTCTTCCAGCACAGAGCAAGTAATGGAAACTAAAAAGAGAACAATAACAAGAATGGTAACGTACAGGATTACTGCCTGGCTGTTTACTATTCTTTGGACATATATGTTCACTGGTGATATCAGCAGTGCTACTGGATTTGCCACTGCATTGCATGTCCTTTTGAGTATTGATTATTACATACACGAAAGAATTTGGTTAAAAATAAAGTGGGGTCGAATTGAATCGTAATTTAACAGCGGCACAGAACGACTACGCATACTTCTTGCCAGCAACGTCAGGTTTCTACAGTACCTTTATCGGAAAACAACGATATGGTAATTATGTAGATCCTGCACGTATACCGGCAAGCTTTAAAAGTGGCGTAGAATCGTTAAACTATTTAGAACCAGACAAGGGTGCGTTTTATTACGATCATTGTTTGTATTCAGCAGGACATGCTAACTTAGATCTTACTAAACAAGACGATAGCGAAGACATGTTCCGTAATCGTGATCGTTCAACAAGTTGGGTATTAGGTGACTCAGGAGGTTTCCAAATTGGTAAAGGTGTTTGGCCTGCTGATTGGAAAGATCCTAATTGCCCTAAAGCACAAAAGAAACGTGAACAAGTTCTTACTTGGATGGACACACTAATGGACTACGGCATGGTGTTGGATATTCCAGCATGGGTTGCTCGTAGTCCGGCAGGTCGTGCAGCAACCGGCATTACTACTTACGCAGAAGCAGTGCAAGGAACTTACATCAATAACGATTGGTTCATTAACAATCGCAATGGCAACTGCAAGTTCTTAAACGTTCTGCAAGGTGAGAATCATCCCGATGCCGATGATTGGTATGACCGTATGAAAAAATACTGTGATACTAAAATCTACGGAGACCGTGCTTTCAATGGCTGGTCAATGGGCGGACAAAATATGTGCGATGTACACTTGGTGCTTAGACGCCTTGTGGAATTACGATATGATGGCCTATTAGAAAAAGGTCATCAAGATTGGATGCACTTCCTGGGCACCTCTAAGTTAGAGTGGGCAACTTTATTAACTGATATTCAACGAGCTGTAAGAAAGTACCATAATGAAAACTTTACCATATCTTTTGACTGCGCCTCACCGTTTTTGGCAACAGCAAACGGACAGATCTACATCCAAACAGAAACAGAAGATCGTAAAAAATGGGTCTACCGAATGGTGCCGTCTGCTGATGACAAAAAATACGCCTCAGACACAAGACTATTCCAAGACGCAGTAGTACAAGACGGTATCTTTAAAAACTTTGAAACAAGTCCTTTAATGGACGGTGTACTGATGAAAGACGTTTGCATCTACGGTGCAGGCACTGTCAAGCCAGGTGTTACGAATCCTGATCCTTACAATCCTGCAGATTGGATTGTGATGCCCGATGTTAACAAATTGGGCAAGGTCAGTAACCGAACAAGTTGGGATTCATTTAGCTATGCTATTCAAATGGGTCACAATGTTTGGAGTCACATCAATGCTGTGCAAGAAGCCAATCGTCAATACGATGCCGGCATTATTCCTAGCATGTTAGTTCAAGAAAAGTTCAGTCGAATCTACTTTAAGGATGTTGTTGACAGTATTTTTGCTGCCAACGACAAAGGTTCGGCATTGGCTATTGTAGAAGACTATCGTAGATATTTTGATACTATTATTGGCACAAGAGGAAACACTGGTAAAAAGATGACTAATGCATCTGCCAATTTTACCAATCTGTTTGACATAGTAGAACAAGATCCTGTACAATTAGAACATGCTGAAGAATTTACTGAAGCAGAAGAATCCAAACTTGACGAACTTGAAGAAGCTGTAAAGAATGACGCTACCTGACGAAAGATATCGTGCTGTGATGTGGGCTAAGAGATTCTTAGAATCTATTGCCTATGATAAAAAAGCTTACCCTCGTATTTCTAAAGCAGTACGAGGGGAAGCTCACAGTATTCTACGTCATTTTCCTAGTACTTGGGATATGACTAGAGTTTCTGAAGCTGCTCCTGATGTATTTCAAGAACGTATGGAACCAGTAATTCGTTTAATTAAACAATACGAAGAAGGTAAGAAGAATGAAGCGTGATTACGGCACAGGCCGAGCCGACAATATTATCTTTTTCACTGGCATTGAAATTGAGCACACTCCTGCATACGGGAAGAAAACTCTCTTTGTTACAGGTGTACAACCTGTTGAACACATTGCATTAAATTTGCAAGGATGTGAACATATCTTTTTTGGTGCTAATCACAGTTACAATCCGCAAACTTATGAAGAGCACAAGGCTTGGGAAGAAATGATACGTTTCTTCTTAGACAAAGATTATCTCTGTTCATTAGATATTCCTATCAATCAAGTAGAAGAATTTCATGAAAGCGGTCTTTGCGAACACGATAATTTTATTCCGCAAATAAGAGTGCCAATTCCTTATGTAAAATTATGGAATTATAATACAATGCTTAAAATCGATGATAAAGATTTTAAGGCAACTAATCCCGGTGTGTGGTCCCACAGTCTACATACACTAATGGATCGTAGTAAGTTCACAGACTGGTCACAATATAAGAATGATGAGATTATCAAATGAAAGAATTTGTTGTTAAAGATAATGCCGGATTTAAACTAAAAGTAAAAAGCTGGAAATGTAAAACTCCAGCAGACTTGAACGCTATTGAATTTATTCAAGAATCTAAAAACAAAGATGGGGAAGCAGACTTAACTTCAACCTATCAGTTTTTTATGACTGATAAAGAAATTGCAGTATTATGCGAAGGCTTACTTAAATGATTATCAAACAAGATATTCGACCTAATAAAATGATCTGGGTGACCTTTCGTAAAGAAGGCATTCACAAATATCCGGCAGCGGCAACTGATCCCAATTTAGCAACAGGAGATGAATATGACGTTTCGTTTTTGGCTACTCCCCATCGCCATATCTTTCACTTTAGGGTGTGGCTATCTGTTACGCATAACGACAGAGACGTGGAGTTCATTCAATTCAAGCGGTGGCTTGAAAAATTGTATTCTAGCGACCAAGGTGTATTGTCGTTAGATTATAAAAGTTGCGAGATGATGAGTGATGACTTACACGCTCAAATCTCAGCAAGGTATCCAGACCGTGAGGTTTGGATTGAGGTCTCCGAAGACGGAGAAAATGGTTCATTTATTAAGTATTAAAAGGAAAGCTATAATGGCTAAGAATAATTACAAAGACGTTAACTACTTTGAAAATCGTCCCGACATCGTTAAGATCTTTGACGATTTGGAAAAGTTTAAAGACTTCTGTCGCTTTGAACTTTGCGAGTTTAACGAGGCCAATCTCTACAACAGAGACAGCCAAGTTTGGAACAACTTCTATCACGCCAATCGTCCAAAGCGTCCATGGAATGGTGATCGCAAGCCAAGAGGCGAATACAATCGCAGCGGCAACGGACAAAATCGAAACTATCAGCGTTAATATGATCTACATCGTCGACTTAGAGGCGGTGGAATCAAGGTACACGGGTCAATGGAAGATTCATGTACCTGATCTACTTAAGAAAGCAGGACACAATGTTCAAGTTATTTCTGGCCCTGAAGATATTCCTTCTGCCACTACTCCTGGCGCTTTCCTTAATTTTGGTGGTACCAACATATATAAGTCAGCACAGGTGGAGCAGATCGGTCGCTTATTTTGCAACGGAAGCATTTGCGCCAATGATCACTTCATATTTACTGATGCTTGGCATCCTGGCATCATCAATCTCAAGTACATGAGCGAACTGCTGGGCATTCCAGTCGTTACACACGGCTTATGGCATGCTGGCAGTTATGATCCTCAAGACTTTTTAGGACGACTAGTAGGAGACAAGCCTTGGGTTAGACACGCTGAGAAGAGTTTTTATCATGCGTTTGATCATAACTACTTTGCTACAGATTTTCACATTGACATGTTCTTTAAGAACTTGTTTAGTGACGAGAACTTAGCATATTTTGGCAACAAAGTTGTGCGTACAGGCTGGCCTATGGAATATATGCAAGATACTCTTGCACCTTATAAAGGCATGAAGAAACGAGACATGATCTTGTTTCCGCACCGTATTGCTCCAGAGAAGCAAGTTGAAATTTTTAGAGACTTAGCTAAACATCTGCCACAATACGAGTTTGTTGTTTGTCAAGATAAACAACTTACTAAGCATGAGTATCATACACTGTTAGGTGAAGCTAAAATGGTGTTTAGTGCTAACTTGCAAGAAACATTAGGTATTAGCTGGTATGAAGGTGCTATTGTAGATGCTATTCCTATGGTGCCTGATAGACTCAGCTACAGTGAAATGGCATTTGACACATTCAAATATCCAAGTAAATGGACTGAAAGTTATGATGCATATACAGTATATCGTCCTGACATTTGTCGTGCTATTATGACACATATGGATTACTACAATACTAGATTGCCGCAAATACAAAAACAAGTGGAATCATTACATGAGCAATTCTTCTCAGCAACCAACCTCATCAAACGATTTGTTTAATGATGTTACTATAATATTATCAGATGATGTTGTAGTAGGAGATATTACTATTCCTACATACAGTGGAATAGGATCGTATACTACAGCATCATCGATGAATAGTATGAATAGTATGAATACTATAACACTGACAAGCGGTGGTGCTGTAGGATCATCTTATTCAATAAACGATACTATTACGCTTAACACTGATTATCAGTTTAACTGGGGTGATGCAGAAGAATGGATTGATTCGTTTCCAGATTGGCAACGTGTGCAGGACATGTGTAAAAAATATCCCGGATTAGAAATTGCACTGCGTAACTTTCAAACTGTATATACACTTGTAAAGGATGATTATGATAATCCAAAAGATGAAAAATAAGTTTTTTCAGTTAATGGAAAGACTAGGCAGAAAACGAATTGTATTAGATAGAGAATCAAATGAGCCTTACCTCGAACGTTATTACCTGTTTCTTAAAGATAGAAAGCACTTCCCCTTTAATATCTTTTTGCACAAGTTCCTTAAATCAGATCCCGATGATGTGCATGATCATCCATGGCCTTACGCTACTCTAATACTAAAAGGCGGATATTATGAATGGCTTCCTCAATTTAACAACAAAAGCGAAAAAATTGGCGAGATTGCAGTGTGGAGAGCTCCTGGTCATTTTCGTATTTGTAGTGCTAATAGTTATCACAGGATTGAGTTAGATCCTAACGTAGAATGTTGGACACTGTTTATGCCAGGTCCTCAAAAACGAGAGTGGGGATTTCTCGTAAAGAATAAATGGATACACAATGACCAATACCTACAAAGTCGTAAACCCATCAACTAATTATACATATACTACCAGTGGTACAGCTGGACAATTTTTAACGAGCGGATCAAACGGCACTACTTGGGCTACGTCACCTAACTATACCATAGGCGACGGAATAATGAAGGTAAGCGGGGACCCTGCTACGCTAGAAGTTAAAGGTAAAATGGTGCTTAACGGACAAGACTTAGAAGAACGGCTAAAAACAATTGAAAAAGTCTTGGCAATTCCAGAAAGAGATGTTACACTAGAAGCTAAGTATCCTAGCTTAAAGAAAAAGTTTGATGATTATATCAATGCTTTGGAAAAATATAAAACGTTTGAACGTGTAAAAGGCACTTATGACTGACGAAAAGAAAACTCCTGAAATTATCTTTGCACCTGGCTGTTTCGATAGTTTTGAAGGCACTCAAGAAGAACTTAATGAACTTATGTCTGAAATTCAGAGAATGGCAGAATCTGGAGAATTATTTGAAAACGCTAAAGCTCTTGATCTTGACGAGTTAACTGAAGAAGACCCAGAATTTGCTGAAAAATTAATAACTGGCTTAGACAATATTAACGGTCAAGGAAAAAGAACATTGCAATGAAATATGCACTGGGCGCATTTGCGGCAACAGTAATTTGGGTACTGTTGCTTTTTCTTATTCCTTTTCCTGAGGGTAGAATCTACGATTGTGGAATGGCTGAGTGGCATCCTGATATTCCTCCTAAAGTAAAAGAGGAATGCAGAAAACAGAGAATGCAACATAAGAAAGATATTATAACTGTATGATGACATTAGATATTGATATGCCTAAACTTGGATTTATAGGCTTAGGATTTGTAGGCGAAGCTATTCGAGAACACTACGCTGGATTTGAAAGAATATGTATCGACAATGATCCGTCAAAAGGATATATCGGAACTTACAAAGAAATAATGGATGCTGAGGGCATCTTTGTCTGCGTTCCTAGTCCGCAAAGTCTTGATGGATCTTGTAACACAGATATCCTAGAAAGTGTATTAGCTAATCTTAAAGACTACAAAGGGGTTATTATCAGTAAAGTAACTGCAACACCCGACGTATATGAACGATTAGGTAATCAGTATCCTAACTTAGTACACATTCCGGAGTTTTTAACTGCTGCCAATGCCAGTGCAGATTATGCAAAAGAAAACTGGGCTATTATAGGCGGTAATGTATTAGCATATCAGCATGAAGCTGAACGTATCATTCGATATACTAAAGCTCAAGCTGATATTGTTCACTGTTCTATCGGAGAAGCCAGTTTGGTAAAATATGCTATTAATAGTTTCTTATCTACTAAAGTAGTGTTTATGAATGAGTTGGCAGCTATTGCAGAGCATAACGGATATAATTGGAATAAGGTACGTCGAATGATTTCTATGGACAATAGAATTGGCATCAGTCATACACAAGTACCAGGGCCGGATGGCCAATATGGATTTGGAGGCATGTGTTTTCCAAAAGATACTAGTGCCTTATTGTATTACGCAAACACAATAGACATTCACTTAAATGTTTTGAAAGAAGCAGTTAAGAAAAATACGCTACTTAGGTTGCAAAAACCTAAATAATATAGTACAATGTACAACAGTCATCCACGACAATAACTCGGAGAAATTATAATGGATACAAGTAAAAACCTGTCGCAAGTAATTCGTAATAGAATGCGTAGCGACAACAAACGTTTCTGGGCAGGAGACAATATTAGCGACTATGTTGACGATAATGTATTGCCAGAATTAATCGACGAAGCAACAGAAGCATTTGAGCAAGTGCTAGATTCTTTGCTTATTGATCGTGAGACTGATCCCAACTCGCATGGTACAGCGAGACGTCTTGCAAAAATGTACTTCAACGAAATAATGGCAGGAAGATATGAACCAGCACCGGATGCAACAGCGTTTCCAAATGATTCAGCGGACCGTTACGAAGGTATGCTTGTTGTTCGTAGCGAGCTTCGCAGTATGTGTAGCCATCATCATCAACCCGTTAGTGGCGTTGCTTATATTGGTATTATTGCGGCTCAGAAACTCATCGGACTTAGCAAGTATACGAGGATCGCTCAGTGGTGTGCCCGTAGAGGTACTCTCCAGGAGGAACTTTGTAATGACATTGCTAGGGAAATCTCAAAAGCAACAGAGTCAGAGAACGTAGCAGTCTACGTTCAAGCAGTGCATGGCTGCTGTGAGAATCGTGGCATTATGGCACACTCTAGTCTTACACAGACTACAGTGCTCAAAGGTACGTTCAAAGATGATCCTCATACAAAGAAAGAATTCTTTGATAACATTAAACTGCAACAAGAGTTTGCACCGAGGTAATATTATGGCATTTTGGATTGTTAAAACACACTATAAAAAATCATGCGAACAGCATGAACACTATGTTCAACGCAACGGCACAGGACGAATCACAGTTAAAGATGGATATCGTTTTTGTACATTCAGGGTAGAAACTGACGACGATAATTTTCCAGAGTTTGAGTTTGTTCAAGTACCTGGCGGTGATGGTAAAACTGACAGCTTAGATATGTATTCATGCGAAGCTAACAACATTATCAGTTCAGAAATGATCGATATGTTTGATGGAGGTTGCTGGGGTGATACAGAAATTGAAGGCATTGAAGATGACAACGAAGTTGAAGAGTTACAAGAGTTCATTGACGAAAACGGTGCCTATGCGTTAGAAGATGAAGGCGATTGGTACTTGGAAGATACTGAAGTTTATATCTGGGGTCCAATTGAAGTTACTAACGAAGACGACGAAACTAATACTCGTATTATCATTGCAGACGAAGATGGCAATGTAAGTGATTTTGAGGAAGACTAATGAGTAAAGTATACTTAATTAAACCGTTACATAAGAAAAGCATTTGCTGGCACATTGAAATGTTCCGCGAAAATGCGGACGGTAGTATCAGTTGGTTCAATATTGATGATCACTATCGTTGGGGACAAGGTTTTGTTGAAGAAGACCTTGACTGCAATTTACCCTACGAAGGTGACGAACAGGCCCATGCTAAAACAGACTGCGGCTGGGGCGCTGAACTAGATGACCAACATGCTTGTTGGTTTGATTTTAGTGATGATATCAGCGAAGAAGAACAAGAAGAAATTAAACGTTGCTACTTAGAAGGCGATGGTAACGAAGAATGGGAACGTAGTGGTGCCGCTTGGTTATTCGATGCTGAACACTATTGGCAATTAGAAGATGAATATTTAGTTATTGATGCTCCGTATCAGGTTAGCCTATGCGAAGACGATGGCACAGTTATTGAAGAAAATGTTAAACTACAGTCTCGCTCAGATCCAAAGACAAGCTGGCCCTGGAGCGTAGATAACCCTAAACCTGAGGACGAATAAAATGAGACAAGAAATTATTAGCGTATTAAAACAACACTTTGAAGCACACATTCTCAAGCATAAAATGAATGTAGATATTATGCTTAGTAATCCTACAGCCATTCATGATCACACAGACCTAATGAGTGCTATCGAAAAAGAAGTAGCACTCATGGCAGAGTATCAGGACAAGTTAGAAATAATGAACTCTTATTTTGGAGAATAATGCTATGGCACGTAAAAAACAGATTGCAGAATTAAAAGAAAAAGATGAACCTACTGTAGTAGTTGGTTCACATCTAACAGTTATTACACATCCTGACGGAAAAACAGAACTACTTTGGGATGACGAAGCCTTGCTAAGTGAAGTTAGAGCTGCTATACTAAAAGCAGAAAGTACGATTCCTGCATCGGAAACAAAACCTAAACGTACTCGAAAGGCAAAAGAATGAACTGGTTTGACAAATGGGTTGCTAAAAAATGCAAGCAAGCGTGGGAAAACAAAGATAGAGATGAAATAATTGGAGCTAAACAAATGGCAATAGGTATGGGAACGATAGCAGTAGAACGTGGCCGACCTGAAGGTGAAGGTCGAATTACTTTTGAGTTAAGCACAGCAGTAGGTGGCAAGATTCTTAATGTGCGGCATTATGATGAACGCAGAGATCGTCACGATCATCAAACTTATGTTATTCCTACCGGTGAAGACATTGGCGAACGTGTAGCAAAGATTATCAATTTAGAGATGTTTAAACAATGAGTAAAATTAAAATTGCAGAGCTGTTTTACAGCATACAGGGTGAAGGACGCTATATGGGTGTACCTTCTGTGTTTCTACGCACATTTGGTTGTAACTTTAAATGTCAAGGATTTGGTATGCCTCGAGGAGAAGCAAGCCAAGAAGTCGAAGCTATTGCGGCACGTATTACAGAATTTAAAGATTATAAAGAGCTCCCGCTTGTGTCAACTGGTTGTGATAGTTACGCAAGTTGGGATCCTCGTTTTAAAGATCTAAGTCCAATGTTGGAAAGTGATGCCATTGCAGACAGAATCATGGAGATACTGCCCTTCAATGAGTGGAAAGACGAGCATCTAGTTATCACAGGTGGCGAACCATTACTAGGTTGGCAACGGGCATATCCTGATTTGTTAGATCACCCTAATATGGCAGGCTTAACAGAGATTACATTTGAAACAAATGGTACTCAACAGTTATCGCCAGAATTTAAAAAGTATTTAAAACAATGGCAAATAAGAAATTGGCATAACGGCGGGCCAGTAAAAGAAATTACATTCTCAGTAAGTGCCAAACTTCCATGTTCAGGCGAAAAGTGGGAAGATGCTATCTGTCCAGAAGTAGTTTGTGAATATGAACAAGTTGGCACAGCATACTTGAAGTTTGTTATTGCTACCGAAGATGATTTTGATGACGCAGTAACTGCTACACTCGAATTCCGTAAAGCAGGCTTTAAAGGACATGTTTATCTAATGCCAGTAGGCGGTGTTGAAAGTGTTTATGCACTAAACAATCGCACAGTAGCAGACTTAGCTATGAAACACGGATTGCGATATAGTGATAGATTACAAGTGCCGTTATTTAAAAATGAGTGGGGAACCTAATGATTAAACAATTATTTAAAAAGATCACAGGTATTCAAGCAATTGAAGACTTGAAAAAAGAAGCAGACGCGGCAGCAGTTGAAGCAGTTAAGGCAGCGGCAATGGCTAAAGCTGAATCAGATGCGGCCATTGCTGCCGCAAATGCTGAAATTGAACAAGCAAAAAAACAAGAGGAGGCTGCGAAACTTAGCCCAAAAGAACGTGCCTCTGCCCAAGGGATTCCTTATGTAGCTGTTTTAGATACGCACGTCAATAAAGATAATATTAGAAACGGCTTTTTTGAGCTTGACTGGAATGCAGAGTTTGTGTTACAATTGAAACAAACTGGATACGGGTTTGATGGTGATCCAGAAGAAGAAATTGTTGATCGTTGGTTTCGCGATATTGTAAGAGGCATGCTAGCCGAAGAAGGCATGGATACTACACGCGGTGCTGGTTATATCAATGTTGTTCCAATTACTAAAGGTAAATCAGAGGTTTCATGACATATATTTTAGTTGACACTGCTAACACATTCTTTCGAGCTAGACATACTGTCCGCGGAGATGCTGACATTAAAGTAGGCATGGCTCTACACATTATGCTTAATAGTGTTAAAAAGGCATGGCAAGATTTTAACGGAGCTCATGTTGTATTCTGCCTCGAAGGTCGTAGCTGGCGCAAAGACTTTTATAAACCCTACAAAGCAAATCGTGCCGAAACTCGTGCCGCAATGACTGTTAAAGAACAAGAAGAAGATAAATTGTTCTGGGAAACTTTTGATGCGTTTAAAGATTTTGTAGGAGAGAAGACTAATTGTACTGTACTACGTCATCCGCAACTAGAAGCAGATGATTTAATTGCAGGCTTCATCCAAGCTCATCCTAACAGTGATCATGTTATCATTTCGACAGACAGTGACTTTCACCAGTTGCTGGCTTCTAACGTCAAACAATACAATGGTGTTGCAGAAGAAACATATACACTAGAAGGCATCTTTGATAAAAAAGGCAAGCCAGTTAAAGATAAAAAGACAGGCGAACCTAAAGCTGTTCCTAATCCCGAATGGTTGTTATTTGAAAAGTGTGTTCGAGGTGATACTAGCGACAACGTCTTTTCAGCATATCCCGGTGTGCGTACTAAAGGCAGTAAGAACAAAGTGGGATTAACTGAAGCATTTGAAGATCGTAACAGTAAAGGATTTTCGTGGAACAATCTCATGTTGCAACGTTGGGTAGATCACGAAGGTCAAGAACATCGTGTAATAGATGACTACAATCGTAATCGTGTACTCATTGACCTTACAGCACAACCCCCTGAGATTAAAACTCTTATTAAAGAAACAATTGATGCAGGTGCTGTTCCTAAAGAAGTAACTCAAGTCGGTATTAGACTATTAAAATTTTGTCAATTGTATGACATGAAACGTATCATGGATAGTATCCAACAATACGCAGAACCTTTCCAAGCTAAATTTCCTGAACGAGATGTAACTTGGCGCAAACTAACAGAGACTAACTAATGACAGAAATTCACGCAAAACCTATTGTTGATGGTAAATTTTGGATTGTAGAACAAGACGGCGAAAAAGTCGGAACGCTACATAAGAAAGAAAACAACAAATTTATTCTAAGTTCTAAAACTGGTGAGAGTTGGTTTAACAAAAAAGAAGAACTTACAAAGGCATTTGGTAAAAATTTCTTTGGTAGCAAGATCAAAACAACTATTAGTCATCAAGAAGTTAGAGATGTTCATGGATATCCAACTAGTTGTTATCCGCACAATCCTATGTTTAATGTACAGAAGCGATTGCCATTGTTTACAAAGAGTCCAGAAAGTAAAAGCATCTATTGTGCTGGCTATTACATCATTAAATTCGATAAAGGATGGGTTAAAAGCCTTTGTCCTAAGCTAATTACTATTGAACGTTATGAAAGTAAAGGACCGTTCAAAACAGAATTAGAAATGAAGCAGGTTCTATCAAATGCCAAATCCGATTAATACTATTCCTATCCAGCAGTTTTTACAACAAGTAAAGGCTGCTGAATTAAGCCAACAAAAAGAAGTTAAGATAGATATAAAATCTGCAAAAAATCTTGCTTTTTGTTTAGGTGAAGTTAGTTCTAAACTTCTTATGGACTATGACAAACTTCTTATGGAACTTAAAGAAGCACAAGGAACTGGCACAGTTTCTGTACAAATGGATGGCGGCGGCTTTTCTAATAATTAAGATAAATATATGCGTACATTAAAAAGGACGCATACATGAGTAGACCAAAACCTAAAGTGTTATTGGAATATACTAATAAGAAAAACTATAAGAGTGAACAGATTTTAGAATCTGACGCAATATGGGCTGTATTCTATAAGAATCAGCCCTTTAACCTTAAGAGTTTTAATAGTTTAACTAGTTATCCTGGTCCTAAATACAAAAAAGTTTCATTTAGTAATCCCGGACACGCTGTTAATTTGGCTAAAAAATTGAATAAAACATTTAATTGCGAAGACTTTCAAGTAGTTAGATTAACTTCGGGTGAAACATTAAAATGATCTCAAAAGAGACATATACCAAAATTTTCTTAAATGAACTAGGTAAAAGCACAGATGAAGCCAATGTCAAACTTCATCTGCAAAAGTGGTGGCAAAATCATCGAACTAAAAAAGATGGCGGCTTAAGGTTGAGCGATGAAGGATATGAGTTTTTAGTAAAAGATCTTTCTCTACAAGAACACGAAATTCCATTTACTGATAAGATAGAAATTAGTCCGCAGGTTATTATATTTTTTGATAGATATTTGGACTGTCCTTATTACTTAACTTTTCAAAGTTTAACCGTTTTTAGCGAAAAAAAAGCCTTTGAGCTACACATGTTTTCGGACGATATTCGAAAATATGGGCTAGTCAAAGCAATGAACGCCCGAAATAAAGACAGCCAAACGGACTAAAACTCCTAAAAAATTGTTGACGTAGACTGCTTATGGCGTTATAATAGATACATAGACAGTTAGTTCTTAACAATTTTTTAACCCTGGAGTATTTATGAGCGAGATTATTTCACGCACCGTTGGCCCGAAAACTGGCAAAAAAGCAATTCGTCGTGCATTTAAGGCACAGCGTCCAATCTTCCTGTGGGGTCCTCCAGGAATTGGTAAGTCCGATATCATCAAACAAATTGGTGCTGAATTGGATGCTCATGTTATTGATATCCGTTTGAGCCTTTGGGAACCTACCGACATTAAAGGTATCCCTTACTTTGATGCCAATGCAGGTCGCATGAATTGGGCTCCTCCTATTGAACTTCCAGATGCAGAAATGGCTGCAAAGCATGATCAAATCATCCTGTTTATGGATGAAATGAACTCGGCTGCTCCTGCTGTACAGGCTGCGGCATACCAATTGGTACTGAACCGTAAGGTTGGTACTTATACACTGCCCGATAATGTGTTTATTGTGGCGGCTGGTAACCGTGAAGCAGATAAAGGTGTTACTTATCGTATGCCTGCTCCGTTGGCTAACCGCTTCGTTCACTTGGAAATGAGCGTTGATTGGGATGACTGGTTCTCTTGGGCTACTGACAACCGTATCCATAAGGACGTTGTTGGCTTCTTGACTTTTAGCAAGAAGGATTTGTATGACTTTGATCCAAAGAGTGGCTCCAAAGCATTCGCTACTCCTCGTAGCTGGAGTTTTGTATCCGAACTGTTGTTTGATGAAGACGAGGACGAAAGCACATTGACTGATTTGGCTAGCGGTGCAGTAGGCGAAGGTCTTGCTATCAAGTTTATGGCACACCGTAAAGTGGCATCTAAGCTGCCTAACCCTACAGACATCCTTTCTGGTAAGGTTAAGAAAATGGATACTAAGGAAATCTCCGCTATGTATTCGTTGACTGTTAGCCTGTGTTATGAGCTCAAAGATGCTTGCGAAAAGAAAGCCAAAGATTGGAACGATCAGGCCAGTAACTTCTTCCAATTTATGATGGACAATTTCGAAACCGAATTGGTTGTTATGGGTACTAAACTGGCATTGACACAATATCAACTGCCTTTGGATCCAGACGAAATCAAATGTTTCGATGATTTCCACTCCAAATTTGGCAAGTATATTGCGGCAGCTACAGAAAAGCGTTGATCGCTAGCCAAAATCAATTGACAGGACCTACGGGTCCTGTTATAATATATACATACAGTATTATTCGGAGCAATTAATGACACATTTAGACCCTGTTGTAGATAAGATTATTGTAGCTCGTATTGGCTTGCTACTGCGCCATCCATTTTTTGGTAACATGGCAACCCGTTTGAAAATTGTAGATGCCAGTGATTGGTGTACTACTGCGGCAACTGACGGACGCCATTTGTTTTATAGCCGTCCGTTTTTTGAGAAGCTCACAGCTAAACAGGTAGAGTTTGTTGTAGCTCATGAAATTCTACACAACGTATTCGATCATATTGCACGTACCGAAAATCGTAATAAGAAAATTTGGAACGCCGCTATCGACTATTGTGTAAACGGTCAGTTAGTTCGTGATAAAATCGGTGATGGCAATTTTAAAGACATTAAAATCTATCACGATCCAAAGCACTACGGCAAGAGTGCAGAACAAGTGTATGACGAAATCTATGAAGAAGAAGACGGCAAAGATTTAGATGCATTAGGCCAATTGCTGGATCAGCACATTGATTGGGAAGGCGATGGACAAGGCAACGGACAGGGCAAGCAACCCGGACAAGGAGGCAAGCCGCAGTACACTAAAGAAGAATTAAAACAAATCCGTGACGAGATTCGCGAAGCCAGCATTGCGGCGGCGCAGGCTGCTGGTGCAGGTAACACTCCGGCAGAAATTCAACGTTTGATCCGTGAATTGACTGAGCCTAAAATGAACTGGCGTCAGATTTTGCGTCAGCAAATCCAAAGTACTATCCGCAACGACTATACTTTTGCTCGTCCTAGCCGCAAAGGTTGGCATACTGGTGCTATTTTGCCTGGCATGAACTTTGATGAGACTATTGATATTTGTATTAGTATTGACATGTCAGGTTCTATCAGCGATGAACAGGCCAAAGACTTCTTAACAGAAATCAAAGGCATCATGGACGAATACAAAGACTATAACATCAAAATCTGGTGCTTTGACACTAAGGTTTATAATGAACAAGACTTTGATGGTTATGGCGGCAACGACATTACCGAATACGAGCCTATGGGCGGCGGTGGTACTGAATTTGACGCCAACTGGGAATACATGAAGCACAATGATATCAACCCTAAAAAGTTTATCATGTTCACAGACGGATATCCTTGGGGATCTTGGGGTGATGAGAACTACTGTGATACAGTATTCATCATTCACGGCAATAATACTATTGTACCTCCTTTCGGTACTTATGCATATTATCAAGAAGAAGCAAGAAGTTAAATGGCTCTTAAAAACGGTAAAGTAAATCCGCTAAATGTGCTGGGTATCCGTAAAGTGGAATTCCCAGCACATCATTTTGTCTATACAGAAATTCCAAAATTTAATCCTTCGTTTGTTAATAAACTAGACAATTGGATTAGTCAAAATTTAAACGGTAGATATTACATAGGTCAGTATATAGGTATTATTGACAATACTATTGTGTTCACTACTCGGATTGGATTTGAACAAGAGAAAGAACTTAGTTTTTTCAAACTTGCTTGTCCAGATCTTATCTGATAGATAAATTATAAGCATATATAATAGAAAGGAGTACTCACATGAGTGAAAATGAAAATACCCAATCACAAGAAACTGCACAAGATCAGACTCAACTAACGATCAATGACTTAGTAGCTATAAAAAGCATTATCGATATTGCTAGTCAAAGAGGTGCGTTTAAACCAACTGAAATGATGGTTGTAGGACAGACTTATAATAAGCTGATGGCATTTTTAGAATCAGTAAAACAACAAGGAGAGTCTAAATGACTGAACAAGTAAACGAAGTTACTCAAGAACAAGTAACAGATGCACCGAAACCTGAACTTAACTTAAATGATTTGGCTGCTATTCGAAATTTAATCGAAGTAGTAACTCAGAGGGGTGCCTTTAAAGCTAACGAATTATCATCCGTTGGAGTGCTATTCGACAAGGTCAATGCATTCTTAGAGGCTGCAAAAGCACAGTCAACACAAGCACCACAAGGAGAATAACATGGCAGATCTAAAACATGTAGGAAAAATTAAAGCTACAGGAAAAAAAGTACTAGTAGCATTTAGAACACTTCCAGGTGATGCGTATAATTGTTTAGTAGTTCCTACAGAGAATCTACTAGACGACCAACATAATTCTCTTATTCAACTTGTTGAAAGTCCTGCGGCTCAGCAAGCATTTGAGTTTCACGAAGTACTTGCAAGAGCAAAGTTTCCAGATGGTAGTACTATGCTTCCTACACTACATGTTCAAGGAAAGCTAATTAAAGTAGGCACTGATAAAGTAGAAATGACTCCTAACTTTCAAGCATCGATTTCTTTGGCAGAGCTTAATCAATTGATCGCTGAACAAAGAGGAACAGCAGTTGATGACCTTTCAGTCAAGGATCCAAATGCTGTGCCTCCGAACGTAGAAGTTCAAGAAGTTGCCACTGTAAAAGACATTAGTAATGCAGGTAAAACAACCTCAGGATCTGTTAATGAAGATGTACAGCCTGTTGTTTCTGCTCCATTGTCTGTTGAAGATCAAGCTAAGAAATTCCGCAGTGATGCAGATCGTCTAAGCAAAGAGGCGGCAGAACTAAGACGCCAGGCAGAAGCACTAGTTCCAACTACTAAAAAGAAAAAAGAAGCAGTAAGTGAATAATGGGAAGACTCTTCCCAAAGATGTAGTAGATTTATGGCCTGAGATATTCGGGGAAGTTACATTAAATGTAGTTCCCCTTGTTTATGTACACACTATTGAAATTACATTTAAAAACACCAAAGTTTGGGAAATAGATTTTAAAAAAAACTTAAAGGCTCAGAGCTGGGATGTCTTTGAAAAAGAAATCAAAGAAATTATTCGCCAATACGAAGATGACATTGATAAAATTGATTTCAAGTTAGACACAGATCGTATTAAAAAAGACATGATCAAACACACTAAAAAATTCTTAAACAATAGAAAGCTAAAATGAAAGTTAAATTAGTATCTTATAGCAAGCCCACAGAGGAATTTCAAAATCAAGACATTGAAGATGCTCTTGATCTTGTTGCATACTGTGCTCGTGTAAGTAATCCTGCTAATCAGTTCAATACAGAAACTAGTGAAAAACTAATTAAGTATTTGATCAAACATCAACATTGGTCACCTCTCGAAATGGTTTCAGCTTGTATTGAAATTGAAACTACTAGAGATATTGCTCGACAAATTTTACGTCATCGTTCATTTAGTTTTCAAGAGTTTAGTCAACGCTATGCTGATCCTACAGCAGAATTAGGCGAAGCGTTTGTAGTCCGTGAAGCACGTTTTCAGGACACAAAGAATAGGCAGAACAGTGTTGAGTTTGATATGAACGACGAAAGCCAACGTTTACTGGCTATTGAATGGGAACGTGCTCAAAAGCGTGTGCTATTTGCAGTAGAAAAAGAATACAAATGGGCTATTGCAAATGGCATTGCTAAAGAACAAGCTCGAGCCGTTCTTCCTGAAGGACTTACAGTAAGTCGCATGTATATGAACGGAACTATCCGTAGTTGGATCCATTACATTAACTTGCGTAAGGAAAACGGAACGCAAAAAGAACACATGGAGATTGCTCAAGCATGTGCTAAGATTATTTCCGAAGTATTTCCTTTAGAAATTTAATTTAAATGTTTTATACAACCAATCGAAATCATTAATCCTATGAGTTTCGGTTGGTTGTGTTTCGGCAAATAGTTTACCTGCTACTGCTCCTGCAATAGCATATTCCCCAAACAATTTATCAGCGCCTTGTGTACACCATGTATCAAGGCGCTGTTCTGTTTCTTCCGTTACTTGTCTATTAATAGATTTGCTGGCTAATTTAACACATTCTCTAAATGCACTTTTCCATGTGTTAAAAGGATCTGTATTAAACGCTGTAATGTTGCTGGCGTTATCCATTATTTTAAAATTGTTACTGATACTAGTTGTCATATCAGTTGAACTAGTGTCCATACCTAGTGTTAGTTGTCTAGGTAAGAGTTTAACTCCTCCATATCCGTATTCTAAATTATTAATAGGATTTTTACTTCTCCATACATGAACTGTTTCAGCGTCCCATGTAGGTACGTGATAGTCAAAGTTGAAACTGTCTAATATTAAAGCATCACCGTCAACTACCCAGAATAACGGAGTATCAGATATTTCAGCTGCTTTTATATGAGCATTATGAATACCTTTAACTCCGTGTACTCTTTTAGCAGTAGGTTGTTTATCTTTTAGTGCTTGGAAATTACTGTCTGCATTAGGTTCGTTATAGCTTATAAAGACAATATCATAAATTTTAGATTTTGGGGTGCTTGCTTGTATGTTCCATTCTTTGCGGGTAATCAAGAATCTACTATTAAATTCTCTTTCACTAACTGGTCGATGCTTACTCATTAACATAATACCATCATAATGATCCCCGTTAAGAAATACATGATTCATTTTACGATCATATTCATTGTCATGACTAAAATAAATATCAAACTTAAAAGAAGGACTAATGAC
>Ga0315909_10003306_pt1 | contig 19781 bp, 18 predicted proteins | sample LakEriMetagenome_11_FD_203527 | JGI IMG/M metagenome (GOLD analysis project Ga0315909, IMG submission 203527) | Freshwater fungal communities from buoy surface, Lake Erie, Ohio, United States - Buoy 2 MA125 | ecosystem: Environmental > Aquatic > Freshwater > Lake | place: USA: Lake Erie, Ohio... | reverse complement strand
TATTTCCGAAAAAAAACAAAATGAATTATTTGTTCGCCAACAGTGAGGGGGCAGCACAGGCAGACCTGCTGGGCTCAGCGTCGAGAGATACTCATTCCACCATCGGATCCAGCCATAATTTTCAGACCCGGGCTACAATCAGACCTGCTGTTTGTGGGCTAGGGCAACCGGCCACCACCACCACCGGATAATTCCATGTTGCCGCTGTTCGGAGACATCACCAACATCATCAGCCTCGCCGTCACCCCAGCCTTTCTGTTGCTGGGCGTGATGATGCAACTACGATTACTCAACAATCGGCTTGAACGTATCAGTGATCGCCGGGAGATACTGGAGCAGCGCCTGCGGGTCGGCACCGGCCTTCGCTCCGTGGTGGCCCATGAATTAAGTGTGCTGCGCCGTCGGGCAACCGCGATTCATCGCGCCCTCGGTATCTCCACAACCTGCATGATCATCGTCTTTTCTGTCGTTGTGACCCTCTTCATTGACGATGCACTGCATTTGAAACTGGCTTCGCTGATCGCTTTCCTGTTTGTTTTCGCGATGCTGTTGCTGACCGTGAGCTTCAGCCTGCTACTCCATGAAATCCTTCTGGGTACTCACTCATTGCCATCAACTACGCTCCACCGTAACCGGCAGGTTGAAAGTCAGCACTGAACAATCGCAGAGTCGGTCGGCGGCAACCAGAAGCGCTGCCGCATCTCTTCGATACCCAACTCCTGCAAGATGCAAATGAGTCTGCGTACCGCGCGCTCGCGCGGCAGGTCCTTGTAACTGGCGACGATCAGTTCATTTTTCATCGAATGCTCCCAGCCAACGAGCTCAGTCACATTCAACTGGTAGCCATGCGCCTCCAGCTGAAGACAGCGCAGCACATTGGTCAGATGACTGCCAAACTCGCGGGTATGAATAGGATGACGCCAAATTTCGGCAAGCACATCCCGCGTCAATAACTGACCTTTCAGGCGGCGCAAAGTCGCCGCTACCTCAGCCTGACAGCAAGGTACGAGCACGATAAACCGCGACTTTTTTTTCAGTGCAAAAGTAATCGCATCATCCGTCGCGGTGTCGCAGGCGTGCAATGCCGTGACGATATCGACGGTCTCGGGCAACAAGGGTGAAGAGATGGATTCTGCAACGGACAAGTGCAGAAAAGACATGCGATCAAAACCCAGGTGGTTCGCCAATGCACGCGAACGCTCTACCAGCTCGGAGCGGGTTTCGATGCTGTACACATGCGATTCATCAGCCAGACTTTTCAAAAAAAGATCATAGAGAATAAAGCCCAGATAAGATTTGCCAGCACCATGATCGACCAGCGATAACGCATGCCCGCCAGCGCGCGACTGCGTCAGCAGTGGCTCGATGAATTGGCACAGGTGATTCACCTGCTTGAGCTTGCGGCGACTGTCCTGATTCATTTTGCCGTCGCGCGTGAGGATATGTAATTCCTTGAGCAGCTCGACGGATTGTCCGGGTCGTATCTCTGTTTGCGCCATGGGATAAGAGAAATTTCAATCAACTCACATGGTAACTCACACCCGACCCGGGAATGCTATGCCCGAGCGATCTCTATTACACGCCGTGAGAGTCAATCAGATGCTGAACGCCTGAGAATGTAGCAAAGATCAGCGCCCGGCACACGGACATGTTGAGCGCCCAAAGCTCGACTACAACCATAGCGCGCGTCGTTAACCCATCACCAGACTTTTAATAAACCGCATGACATCAGGATCAGGGCTTTTCATGCCTTCTCATGCTCAGCTTTGCAGCACATAAGATCCCGGTGCGTCCGGCAAGCCAGGTATCTCGTTCGGCGGTACGGGCTTTGAGGGGATCATATTTTGCTCATACTCAAGCCATTCGGCCCATCGCGGCCACCAGGAGCCCGGCTCGGATTTGGTCTGCTGATACCAACGCTCCGGATCGATATAGTTTTCATTTTGCGGGAACAAGGTCATGCGATAGAAGCGCCGTGGATGTCCGGGTTCACTCGCAATACCAGCATTGTGACCACCGGAGGTCAGAAGAAAAGTCAGATCGGCGCTATAAGACAAATTCAGTTTGTACACCGAGCGCCAGGGCGCCACATGATCTGTCTCGGTCGCCACCACAAAAGCCGGAACACGAATATCCGATAACGCAAGGGGACGACCATCAATGCTGTAACGCCCGGCAAACAAATCATTGTTCAAAAATAAGCGCCGCAAATATTCACTGTGCATCCGATAAGGCATACGCGTTGCATCAGCATTCCAAGCCATCAGGTCATTCAACGTCTCGCGCCTTCCAAGCAAATAGTGGCTGACCATGCGCGACCAGATCAGATCATGCGAACGCAGCAACTGAAAAGCGCCTGCCATTTGACGGTTATCCAGATAACCCTGATTCCACATCAGGTCATCCAGATAATCCAGCTGACTTTCATCAATAAACAGTCGCAACTCCCCTGCCTCGGTAAAGTCGGTTTGTGCCGCAAGCAAGGTGATCGATGCGATATCTTTGTGATGCTGTTGTGCCAGCCATGCCGCCGTGATTGCCAGCAGCGTACCGCCAAGGCAATAACCCACGGTCTGCACCTGCTGGCCCAAGCTGCGTCGTCGCACGTGCTCTAGCGCCTCGAGCAGACCCATGTGCACGTAGGAATCCATGCCGAGATCACGATCCTCCGCATCTGGATTGCACCAGGAAATCATGTAAACCGTATGCCCCCGGCCAACCAAATAATTGACCAATGAGTTATGCGGCGATAAATCAAGAATGTAATACTTCATGATCCAGGCAGGCACAATCAGCAAAGGCTTTTCAAAAACCTGCGGTGTCTGTGGCGCATACTGTATGAGCTCCATCAGACGATTTCTGTAAACCACGCGGCCTGGTGTCATCGCGAGCTCTTTGCCCGGGCGGAATCTTTCTGTACCCACCGGTGGGTGACCACCAATAGCACGCTCCCAGTCCTCGATCAGATATTCGCAACCGCGCAGCAAATTTCTACCACCTTCGCTGAGTGTCGCTTGAAGTACCTCGGGATTCGTCAAAACGAAATTCACCGGCGAGACCATGTCCAGCCACTGCCGAGCAGCAAAGGAAACTACCTCCTCATGGTGCTCGGACATACCGCCTATGCCGGTCGTCGCGTTATGCCACCACTGCTGCTGCAGCAGAAAGCTCTGATAAATGAAGCAAAACGGCCATTGCTGCCATTGCGGTGCGAGGAAGCGTTCATCCTGCACAAGCGGATGGATACATGGACCGCATTGATGACCGGATAGCTGTCGCATGACGTAGAGCCCAAAGCGCATTGCCTTGCGCACCGCTTTTTCCTGGAGCACCTGCTGTTTACCGGGCGAGTGAGATAAATGTACAGCCCAATCTGCAAAGGCCAATGCGAGACTACCCGGCGAAATGCCGCCCGTGAAGCGCGCCATGACCGCATGGAACAAACGATCTGGGGCCGTGGGTCCCGAGGGCTTTTCTTCAATAGCCCGGGCAGACCCATCCACTTCAGCTTCGGGCAATCGCTGCGGACTCGCGGCAAGGTTTCGTGCAGGTATATCCATTCAGCGGGTTCGAATTTATTGCATCATCAAGGTATGCGCGAGCACAAGCTCGTCAGGGCGTCTGCATTGGACAGCGGGATGAGATCGCCGTGCCCGTCATTTTCGTATGAGTCGTCCCGATGACATTACCCGCTGCATGGCCAGCCACATCAAGATCTTTGTTTTCATTAACGCCATTGTCCAGACGGAGATCTACAATATCATCTGGACATCTTTTTTTGCCCCATGTAAATTTCCCTCTGACCATTCCGATTCTTTTTTTAAAAGATCGATATTTTTGATAAAAAAATTGCCATCCTGAATTTTTGTCTTCTTTTAAATCGTTTTGCAGCCATTGGATGGTACGCATAGAGCGTCCGCAAACGAATATCCACAGCACCGTGAGCGGTTGCATCACCATCTGCGTGATCGAAGGATAGACGATCAAACGATAAAGGCGCTTTGGTACAGCGAGTAATTGATGCTTGTACTGGTAACGACCCCACAGCAGGTGACACTGTTGTCCTCCCTGGCGAATACAGTCGCTGATGGACCATAAACATGTCAGCAATCCCAGACGGTAAACACTCATCACAGGATCGCTTGCAGACAAGAGCATCACATAGCTATCTCCAATACGACAGGAAAACGCACCCGCGCAAATGCGACCGTTGACCTTTGCGATACCGAACAAGCCACTCTCGGCCGCCATCGTTAGAAAATGCAGCGTTTCCGTTGCATCAATGGCTGCCGTTTTTCCACGCGCAGTCATGCTCTCGCGCTTAAAGCCCTGCAGTATCAACACCAATTCACGCTGCTGCTCTACACTTAACTCATCGCAGGTATAGGTACTCCAGCTAAAGCAAGGAAAATCTCGTAGCAAACGATTGCGATACCCGCGCAAACTTTGACGGGTTGATTTTCCCAGCATAGCCAGGTAGGCCTCAGTCGACGCGGGCAGTGTCAATACATAGTTCTCTGAAAAAGGATAAAACTGCGCGGGCAAGGAAGTCGGTGGCAGCGACAGGCTGACGGCATTGAAGGCAATATGACGAAGACCGGAGAAATTAGCAAAGACACTGGCTGCAAATGCGTTGATCTGCAATGCATCAAGCGTGATGACTTCGCATAGCACGATTGCACGCTTTCCCGCGATACGAAATAGCAGTACGCCAACAACCTCGCCGCTGCGATACCCAACCCAAGTATTCGGTGGTATCTGCTCAGGATCACTCAACTGCAGATATCTCGGTGATGCATACAGGCTGCCATGCAGTCGGTCCAATGCCATCGCTGCAAAGTCAGGTACCGACTGCTTATAAATCTGACTGACGATGTCATTCCCAAGCGGCAGTGCCTGCGGCTCGATCGCTGCTGACGACCGTGAATTCAGGGATGTGACAGATAACGGAAGGTGATTCGACATGGATAGCCCCGGCGATAAAGGAACCCTGCTTGATCAAGCTCGAGCCTGTCTCTTTCAGTCAATCGAAATAAGTATCAACACGGACAATACGGCACACATTTTCCGCATCGCGCGCAACGCTGACGCTGACAATAGTCTGACAAGACAAGTACCCGCTACGATTATTTCGCGCGTCGATGCAAGAAGAATTGAGCGCCGCCAAGCAGAAACTCTGGACGACTGTGATGGGTCAACGGGCGCCACCAGCACACCGGCATCATCAACGCACGAGGGGAGTGTCCAGCGGGGACCGTCCGGTGTCCAAACCGGCTGACGTGGTTCGATTCCATGCTCCCCTGCCACTTGCCGACTGGGGAGTGCATGCAACCGACCCGATCTCCGCGCGCCATTTTCTCTCTGCGCAGCGTGGACAAGATTTACCCGATGGGCGAAGTCCGTGTCGACGCGCTGCGCTCCATTGATCTTGATTTGTATGAGGGTGAATTTCTTGTTTTACTGGGTGCTTCAGGCAGCGGCAAATCCAGCCTGCTCAATATTCTCGGCGGCTTGGACAAACCGACGCACGGTAGCGTACGTTACCTGGACTGGGAATTAACAGAAGCCACCGATGAAGAGCTGACTCGATTTCGCCGCGAACATGTGGGCTTTGTGTTCCAGTTCTACAATCTCATTCCCAGCCTCTCTGCGCTGGAAAACGTCGAGCTGGTGGCGGAGATCAGCACGACACCCATGGAGGCAAGCGAAGCCTTGCGTCGTGTGGGATTACATGACCGCCTGTTTCACTTCCCGGCCCAACTCTCCGGTGGCGAGCAGCAGCGCGTGGCCATTGCGCGCGCGATCGCCAAACGTCCTGATATTTTGCTCTGTGATGAGCCAACAGGTGCACTTGATGTGGCAACCGGTCGGCTGGTACTGGATGTGCTGGCACAGGCAAACGCCGAGCTTGGTGCAGTGACTGTGGTAATTACCCACAATGCCGCCATTGCCGGCATGGCGCATCGTATCATCTCCCTCGGCAGCGGTCGTATTTCCGGCATCACGCGCAATGCAAACCGTTTGCCCGCATCGGCACTCGCCTGGTGAATCACCTGACCTCACTGCAACTGAAGCTCTTGCGTGATCTGTGGCGTTTGCGTACTCAGGCACTTGCCATCGCTGCCGTGGCGATGTGCGGCATTACCAGCCTGGTCACGATGCGCGGCGCTTATGAAGCACTGCGACTGGCACAACACACTTACTATCAGCAGTATCGGTTTGCCGATGTATTCGCCAGTGTGCGCCGTGCGCCTACAGGTATTACTGACGCCATACGCAGGATAGAAGGTGTGGCTGACGTACAGGCAAGAGTCGTGTTCGATGCGACGCTCGATGTACCGGGACTGAGCGAGCCTGCGACGGGACGACTCGTGTCCCTGAAAACTGCGAACCAAAATGATCTCAACCGGATTTATCTGCGTGCAGGACGGCTTCCCGCTCCGGGTAGCCGCCATGAAATTCTCGTGAGCGAAGCCTTTGCCGGCGCCAATGCCCTGCAAGCGGGGGTTGATCTCAAGGCCGTGATCAATGGCAGATTCGAAACTCTGACCGTAACCGGTATTGCTATTTCACCGGAATACATCAATGAAATGCGCGGATCTGGCTTCCCGGACTATCGCCGCTTTGGTGTGTTGTGGATGGATCATGAAGCTTTGAGCAGCTTGCTTGATATGCGTGAGGGTTGTAATGACATCGTTCTGACCCTCTCACCCGGCGCAAGCGAAGCAGAGGTTATTCATCGGCTCGATGGTTTGCTTGAGACCTTTGGTGGCTTGGGTGCTATTGGTCGTGAAGATCAACTCTCACATCAGTTCATCAGTAATGAACTGGCGCAGACTAGAGTGAGTGCAACGGTGATTCCGGCTATTTTTCTGTGTGTTACTGCGTTTCTGGTTCATAACATCTTGTTGCGGCTCAGTTCTCTGCAACGTATGCAGATCGGCTTGCTCAAGAGTTTTGGCTACGGCCATATGACCATCGCCGGCCACTATATGCAGTTCGCCCTGATCACCGTGGCCACCGGCAGCATCGCAGGCATTGCACTAGGTAGCTGGCTCGGTCAAGGCCTGGCCCATTTGTATGCCCGCTTTTTTCATTTTCCGGCACTCTCGTTTTCGCTCTCTGCGTCACTGGTACTGACGGCATTGATTGTGAGTCTGTTGTCTGCCTTGCTGGGTTCCGGTCTTGCCGTACGTCGCGTATTGCGCATGACACCTGCCGATGCCATGCGACCCGAATCTCCGTTGCACTACCGCCGCAGTAATCTGGAAAGCTCTCGTTGGTGGTGGCGGCTACCCCTGGCCTTGCGCATGGTGTCGCGCAATCTCTTGCGCACACCTCTTAAAACCACGCTGACGGTTCTGGGCCTATCGATGTCAGCAGCGCTGGTGATCACCGGATTATTTTCTTTTGATGCACTCAATGAAATCATCCGATTTCAGTACCGGGTACTGCAACGCGAAGAGATCAGTGTGACCCTCAATGAGGCGCATTCTGCCGACGTCATCAGTCGCTTGTCACGATTACCCGGGGTGTTGCGTGCCGAAGGCTTCCTATCTATGCCCGTCTCCCTGAAGGTTCGTCATCGAGAGAAAAGAACGGTGATCATTGGCCTTGAGCGTGAACGGCAGTTACGACTGACGGTGGACGCCCGCGAGCGCTCGATAGAGCTACCTGCCGAGGGTCTGGTGTCTTCACGAATGCTCGCTGACCTGCTTGCGTTCCAGATTGGGGACAGCGTAGAAATCCAGTTTCTCACGGGGCGACGTCAAAAGATAGATGTACCCGTGACCTTGATTCTTGACGAACCCATCGGCGCATTTGCTTATATGGATATTCAAGCGTTATCGCGACTTCTGCAAAAAGTACCGACGGCGAATGGTGCATGGCTGGCACTGGACATGACGAAAGCGGAAGCGTTTTACCGAACGATCAAAGCCTTGCCTGCGATGGCCAGTACAAGTCTCCGTGAAGCCACGCTAGCGAGTTTTCTATCGACCGTTGGAGAAAATATCCGCATCAATAACAGTGTGCTGGTCATCTTCGCCTGCGTCATCGCTGCTGGCATCAGCTATAACTCAGCCCGCATCGCACTCTCGGAACATGCGACCGAGCTCGCAAGCCTGCGCATTCTCGGTTTTACTCGTGCCGAGATCACAGTACTCCTGTTGACTGAGCAATGGTTACTGACTGCCATCGCGGTCCCCCTTGGCTGTCTGATCGGCTATGGTCTGGCTGCTGGTATTGCCGCACTGTTGTCGCAGGAGCTATTCCGCATACCATTGGTCGTCAGTGCGCGTACATTTTTATATGCAGCGCTGGTCGTCATGTTGTCAGCCATCGCTTCATCAATCTCGACAGGACTACGATTACGGCAATTGGATTTGATAGCAGTCTTGAAAACGCGTGAATGATTTCAGATCTTTCAACCCAAAAAATCGCTTGCTGATTGCAGTGGCTCTGCTGTCAGCGACCATCGTGATCGCCTGGCTGCTTACGCCTTCACCGCTACGGCTTGAGCTGGTCCGCGCTGAAAAAGGTGTGTTGACCGTAAGTATTGATAATGAAGGTACCGTGCGCGCGCATGATACTTATGTTGTTGCCAGTCCGATTGCAGCAACGATAGAGCGAGTCCTGCTGCATACCGGCGATACTGTCACGCGCGGCGATGTAGTTGCCTGGCTCTTGCCACTATCCATTGATCTGCAGTCGAGAGAACAAACACTGGCCCGCTTGCAGGCCGCGCAGGCGCGATGGTCGGAGGCGACGTTGTTGCAACGCGAAGCTGAGATCAATCACGCATTGGCAAAAAATGAACTTGAGAGACAAAAAGCACTGGTTCGGGATCATTTCATCTCACCGCAAGCTCTGGATCAATTGATCGCTCGTGAAAATACTGCGCGTGCTGCTGTCAGTACGGCGCAAGCGCGTACCAAGGCAGCGCAGGCAGCCGTGACCGAAGCGCGCGCGGCGGTGAATACTTTCACGCGTGCGGCAGAGCGAAAAATACCTGTCCTTGCGCCCGCTTCTGGACGCGTACTGTCGGTCACCCAGCAAAGCGAGCGCACGATTGGTGCGGGTCTGCCGCTGATGACAGTCGGCGATCCGGGCCAAATGGAGGCTGTCGTTGATGTACTGTCGGTGGATGCCGTTAAAATCCAACCGGGTATGCGCATGCTGCTTAGAGACTGGGGAGGCGATACACCGCTGGAGGCTCGTGTACGCTTGGTTGAGCCCGTTGCATTTACCAAGATATCAGCACTGGGCATTGAAGAACAGCGCGTGAATGTGATCGCCGACCCGATTGGCTTGCCCTGGCCGCTAGGCGATGGCTATCGCATTCAGGCAAGGATCATACTTTGGCAAAAGGACGCGGTGCTGAAACTGCCTGGCAGTAGCATTTTTCGGGTCGGTCAGGAATGGCGCATCTTCGTCGCAGAAAATGGACGCGCAAAAGAAAGAACTGTCGTCATTGGTCAGCGCAATCGCGACGAAGTGCAGATCATCAACGGCCTACGCGAGGGCGAACGGGTCATCCGATTCCCCAGCAGGCAGGTGAGTGACGGCGTACGTATCATGGTCGAATGAGGCAAGCGGCTCCGCGATAACGAGCGTCTATCCCGCCTGCATGCGCTTGTCGATAACTCGTCTGGCCTTGCCCACTTGCGTGCGTTCCACCCCGTTGGGCGGTAGCACGGTGACCGTGCAGGAAATACCGATATAGGATTTGATCATCTGCTCGAGTTGCGCACCGCCGCGCACGCCGTCACCATGACGGACATCCTCGCGAGTTTCAACCAGCACTTCCAACTGATCCAGATGAAGATCACGTGTCAACACAATCTGATAGTGCGGTGCGAGCGCAGCCTGCTGAAAAAGCAGTTCTTCGATCTGCGACGGAAATACATTTACACCCCGGACAATCATCATGTCATCGGATCGTCCGGCGATCTTGTCCATACGACGCATGGCCCGCGCCGTTGGTGGCAGCAAACGTGTCAGGTCGCGCGTGCGATACCGAATGACGGGCATCGCCTCCTTGGTGAGCGACGTAAAAACCAGTTCCCCCCCTTCGCCATCGGTCATCACCTCGCCCGTCACAGGATGAATGATCTCGGGATAGAAATGATCTTCCCAAATCACCGGACCATCCTTGGTCTCGATACATTCGTTGGCCACGCCGGGTCCCATGACTTCAGACAGGCCGTAAATATCCACTGCATCAAGGCCGGCGCGCTGCTCGATCTCTGCCCGCATGCCCTCGCCCCAGGGCTCTGCACCGAAGATACCAATACGCAGCGAGGACGCCGCCGGATCCAGTCCCTGACGTTCAAACTCTTCGATGATGTTGAGCATGTAGCTCGGCGTGACCATGATGATGTCGGGTCGAAAATCCGTGATCAGCTGCACCTGCTTTTCTGTCTGACCACCTGACATCGGTATCACTGTGCAACCGAGTTTCTCGGCGCCGTAATGCGCACCCAAACCACCAGTGAACAAGCCATATCCATAAGCGACATGCACCATATCACCAGCCCGACCGCCGGCCGCACGAATCGATCGCGCGACCAGCCCGGCCCAGGTATCGATATCCTTTTGTGTATATCCAACCACGGTCGGTTTGCCCGTGGTCCCAGAAGAGGCATGTATTCGAACGACTTTGTCGCGCGGTACAGCAAACATGCCAAATGGGTAGTTGGCACGTAAATCATCCTTACCGGTAAAGGGAAATTTTGCCAGATCCGACAATGATTTCAAATCATCGGGATGCACCCCTTTTTCATCAAAGCGCTGCCGGTAATGCGGCACATTGGCATAGGCGTGCTGCAGCGTCGCTTTCAATCGCTGTAGCTGCAGCGATCGCAATTCATCCTGACTGGCAGTTTCTATCGGCTCCAGATCCGCTCGGTCGCGCATGCGGTGTCTCCTTGAAGATTGATACGGCGCTTCTGTTTTCAGGCTGACTGCGTTGGTATCACTTCTCCTTTGAGCTGATGCGATTTCCCGCGCATCAGCGCAATCTTTTTGCCGTCGGCATTAGTCACGACGACATCATAAATCCCCGTCTTGCCACTCCTCGATTGCTCGGTAGCGGATGCGGTCAGCATTTCACCCTCAAACGCCGGCGCCAGAAACTCGATGCTACAACCTGCTGCCACTGTTTGTACATTGTAGCTGTTGCAGGCAAATGCAAAGCTGGAATCAGCTAACGTGAAAATAAACCCACCATGACACATGCCATGACCATTCAGCATGTCGCTGCGCACGGCCATCTGCATGCGCGCGCAACCAGACTGAATATCGACCAGCGTGATGCCCAGGCCCTGCGTTGCCTTATCCTGCGCATACATGTGATGTGCGGTAGCTTGCGCGAGCGTTTGCGAGTCAGTGTTCTCCACGATATTCCTTTTAGCCATCCTGATCGAAATCCAGTACCAGACGCTCGCTGGCAGCGAAGGCCTGACAACTCAATACAAAGCCGCGCGCGATTTCGTAATCTTCCAGCGCATGATTGGCATCCATGTCCACCCTGCCCTCGACCACCTTGCAGCGACAGGTTGCGCAAATACCGCCCTTGCAGGCATAACGTATATCGATGCCGTGTGAGAGCCCCGCATCAAGTAGGGACTGACTGTCACGCTCCATCGTTATCTGATGGTGATGGCCATCGATGATAAAACTGACCTCGCACTGTGCACCCAGCGCGGACGCCTCGCTGGCACGCGCCTGACGACGTGCGGCCGCAGCGGCTGTATCCACCGTAGCAGCAGAAAACAACTCTGTCTTAATTTGGTCTTTTACCATGCCCAGTGATTGCAGGGTCTCGGATACCTGCTGAGTCATGCTCTCCGGACCACAAATAAAAGCGATATCCACATCACCGATAGCTATCCACTGCGCTGCAAGTGCACGGCATTTATCAGCATCAATGCGGCCGTTGAACAGATCAATCTCCTGTTTTTCGCGGCTCATCACATGAACGATCGACAAGCGATCTAAAAACCGATCTTTCAGATCGGCCAGTGCCTCGCGCAACATCACCGTGGATGATGCGCGATTGCCATATACCAGCGTGAAGCGACTGGTTGGCTCTGCCAGTAAAGTGGTCTTGACAATCGAGTAGATCGGCGTAATACCACTGCCCGCTGCGAAAGCCAGGTAGTGACGCGACTGAGCCGGCTGCAAGGGCACCTGAAAATGCCCCATCGGCGGCATGACATCCAGCGTCATGCCTGCTTTGAGATTGGCATGCGCCCAACCTGAAAAAATACCCCCGCTGACTTTTTTAATCGCGATTTGCAGTTGTTCGTCCTGCACAGCACAACACAGCGAATAAGAACGGCGCACATCTTCACCATCAATCATGGCGCGCAAGGTCAGATGCTGACCCTGCTGATACGCAAAGACCGAACGCAGCTCATCGGGCAGATGCAGGCTGATAATGATCGCATCGCGCGTATCCTGCTGCACGCGATCGATAGACAGTGAATGAAAATGGCTCATCAGTGCGGCTTGAAATAATCAAAAGGCTCGAGGCAACCAGTGCATCGATACAAGGCCTTGCAGGCCGTGGAGCCAAACTGGCTGATCAGCCGCGTGTGCGATGAACCGCACTGCGGACAAGAAATCGCAGGCGCGTTACGGCTGAACATCGCGGAGATATCGATGATGTTTTCAGTAGCCTGCTCACTCGCTTGCTGCGCTGGTGGCGCGATGCCATAGTCGCGCAATTTTTGCTTGCCGGATTCGCTCATCCAATCCGTCGTCCATGGTGGTGACAGCTGCGTCGCAATCGTGACCTCATTCAACCCATGCTGCGTCAGCGTGCTGCGTATGTCATCCGCAATCGCCTGCATCGCAGGACAACCGGAATAGGTGGGTGTAATCATCACTTCCAGCCGCTCATCATCCAGCCATTGCCACCCACGCACGATACCCAGATCGACCACCGAAATCACCGGGATTTCGGGATCAGCAACCTGCGACAGCCATTGCCAGAGCTGATCATCACTCGCCTTCACCATTGCGCTCCGGGATAGGCACGCTGCAGGAACTGCATCTCGGCGAGCAGGTAACCCAAATGTTCGGAATGCCGACCCTGCTTGCCGCCGCGATGCATCCACGTTTCTGCCGGCGGCAAGGTCAGTGTGGCTGCATCAAAGCTTTGAGTGAGATGTGCGATCCAATTTTCGTACAGTGTTTCAGGCAAGGGTGCAATACCACGCGTAGCTATCGCCAGGTCAATATCGTCGCTTGAGAAAAATTCGCCGGTATATGACCACCATTGGTCAGCTGCCGACTGCATACGGCGATGGCTTTCAACAGAACCATCACCCAGACGTACCAGCAGGTCGGTACTGCGGCGCAGGTGGTACCTCACCTCGCTGACGGACTTTGCTGCAATGGATGCCACTCGTTGGTCATTAGATGCTGCGAGTGCTTGCAGCCATTCGTAATGCCAGACATCAAAATAAAACTGCCGCATCAGCGTGTCGGCATAATCATGATTAGGTTGCTCGACCAGCAACACGTTACGAAATTGCGGCGCATCGCGCAGAAAAGCCAGCTGATCTTCGTCGCGTCCCGCGCCTTCATGTTCACCTGCGTACGACAGCCACAAAGTCGCCTGACCCAGAAGATCGAGCGCGGTGTTCGTGAGCGCCATATCCTCTTCAAGCGCCGGCCCCTTGCCGCACCACTCCGACAGTCGCTGGGACAGTATCAGTGCATTGTCGCCATTACGCAGCAGCCAGATGAATTTTTCGCTATCCATGCCTTGCTTGCTCAGAGCTTGCCAACTTCGTCAGGGATGACGAAAAACGTCGGATGCCGATATACCTTGCTGTTGGACGGCTCAAACAATTCACCACGCTCACTTGGCGCACTGGCAACGATATCATCCGATGGCACCACCCAGATCGAGACACCTTCGTTACGTCGCGTGTAAACATCACGCGCATTGTTAACCGCCATTTCCGCATCCGGCGCATGCAGACTACCCACATGCTTGTGCGACAGCCCGTGCTGACTGCGGATGAAAATTTCCCATAAGGGCCATTCTTTACTCACCGATGACTCCTCAGGCTGCCTTGGGTTGACGACGCTGCGCATGCTTGTCCGCATGCGCCTGCAAACCTTCGCGGAACCAGGCACCATCATTCCAAGCCTTGTTGCGGGTTGCCAGCCGCTCGCGATTGCAAGGACCATTGCCTTTCAAGACCTCATAAAACTCCGACCAGTCAATCGCACCAAAATCGTAATGACCGCGCTCCGCATTCCATTTCAAATCAGGATCGGGGATCGTCAGCCCCAGATACTCCGCCTGCGGGACGCTTTGATCCACCATGCGCTGGCGCAGCTCGTCATTCGAAAACAGCTTGATCTTCCACTGCGCTGACTGCGCACTGTTCACTGATTCCTGATCAGGCGGACCAAACATCATCAGCGCAGGCCACCACCAGCGATTCAGGGCATCCTGTGCCATTTGCTTTTGCTCTGCCGTGCCTTTGCACAGCGACATCAGCAAGTCATAGCCTTGACGCGCATGAAAAGCTTCTTCTTTGCAAACACGAATCATTGCGCGCGCATAGGGGCCATACGAGCAACGACACAAGGGAATCTGATTGATGATCGCCGCACCATCGACCAGCCAGCCGATCATGCCCACATCGGCCCAGGTGAGCGTAGGGTAATTAAAAATACTGGAGTACTTGGCCTTGCCCGACAACAGATCGGTGGTCATCTGGTCGCGCGACACACCGAGGGTTTCAGCGGCGCTATACAGGTACAGGCCATGGCCGGCCTCATCCTGAATTTTTGCCAGCAGTATGGTCTTGCGCTTGAGTGTGGGCGCGCGCGTCACCCAATTCCCCTCGGGCAGCTGACCCACGATTTCGGAGTGCGCATGCTGAGAGATCTGACGAATCAGCGTCTTGCGATAGCCCTCAGTCATCCAGTCCTTGGGTTCGATCTTGACGCCGGCATCGATGCGCGCCTGAAAGGCACGCTCTTCTTCGCTCAGCTCGCCGGCCGCGCGCAGCCGGGCGGCACCGGTCTCGACCATTTGTGCATACATGCGGCGCTCTCCTCGTCTCGGGGGTTGTTTTATGGATTATGATACGCGAATTCTGCCCAAGCGCAAAAATCCGTATCATTTAATGTTTTGAAATCAGCAGTCATGACCGCCCCTCTAAGCCGACTTTGGATTGCCCGCCAGTTGCGACACGATCCGCCCCGTGCCAAGTCGCTGGTAATGACCGTCTTCGGCGACGCGATCGCCCCGCGGGGTGGCGCGGTGTGGCTGGGCAGCCTGATCACACTACTGGCACCGCTGGGCATCAGCGAGCGGGCGGTACGCACCAGCGTGTTCCGGCTGGTCGAGGAAGGCTGGCTGGAGGCGACCCGTAGTGGTCGCCGCAGTCAATACAGGCTGAGCGCCCAGGGCGCAAAACGATTTTTGCGCGCACACCAACGGGTCTACGCGCCGCCGTCGCGGGACTGGACAGGTCAGTGGAGCCTGGTCGTCATGGCGCCCGATAAGATCACAGCCGCACACAAAAACGCGCTGAAGAAAGAACTGCTGTGGGAAGGTTTCGCGGTGCTGAGTAATGGTCTTTTCGCCTACCCAGGCGACAAGTCTGAGGCAATGAGCGACATCCTCAGTCGCACGCAAGCCCGCAACAAAGTGCTTTTGCTTTCCGCTGCTGACCCGGCAGTCGCGGGAACGCTGTCGCTGGCTGCGTTCGCCGACTCGCATTGGCCGCTCAAGGAAATCAGCAAATCCTACGGGCGATTCATACGACGATTTGAAGGCCTGCTGACACCGAATGAGCCATTGACAGAGGCCGAACCCGAACAGGCATTTGCAGTACGCACGCTGCTGATTCACGCCTACCGACGCGTGCAGCTGCATGATCCGCAGCTACCCCAGGTTTTGCTCGGTGAGTCCTGGCCGGGGGAGACGGCATATACGCTTTGCCGCAGCATTTACCAGCAGATCCTGACCACCTCCGATCACTATGTGGCAGCGACTTTGCAGCAGGAACAGCCCACCGTGCATGCAGTACGCGCTGAATTCAGGCAGCGCTTTGCGGCGTGAGGCATCGGTAAGCCACGTCGACTGCAATCTGACTCAGTACTCAGGCGATTTCAGCCACCATCTCGATTTCGACGCAGGCACCCAAGGGCAGCTGTGCCACGCCAAATGCGGAACGGGCATGCTTGCCTGCGTCGCCGAAGACTTCGCCGAGCAATTCCGAGGCGCCATTCGTCACCAAGTGATGTTCGGTGAAATCAGCCGTTGAATTGACCAGACTGACCAGCTTGACGATGCGGGTCACCCGCGACAAATCGCCGTCGCAGGCGGCATTGAGCGTGGCCATCAGATCCACCGCCACAGCACGAGCGGCTTCTTTACCCTGCTCGGTACTCATGTCACGCCCGAGCTGACCCACCCAGGGCTTGCCGTCTTTTTTAGCAATGTGACCCGAGATAAACAAGGTATTGCCAGTGCGGACATACATCACATAGGCGGCGGCCGGCGCGGCAACGGGTGGCAGGGTGATGCCGAGGGCGGTAAGGCGGGAGGCGATAGTCATGGGATTCCTTGGATTTTGGGTCAGTGAAAGGCGGGATCAACGCGTGGGCGGTCGGCGAGATTGTAGGGTGAGCTCCGGGCTCGATCAACCGTAAAAAAAGACAATGACGAACTTGCGACAGGCTTGAAATTCCGGCTCCCGCCCCAATCTCACGTCAACTTACGTATTTTTCCTGCTAATTTTGTTAACAGAGGACACCATGGGCGCACCCGACAAGCAAATCCTGGGCTTTCAGGCCGAAGTCAAACAGCTGCTGCAGCTGATGATTCACTCGCTGTATTCAAACAAGGAAATCTTCCTGCGCGAGCTGATCTCGAATGCCTCCGATGCGGCCGACAAGCTGCGCTTCGAGGCCATCAACAATGCCGCGCTGTTTGAAAACGATAGCGAGCTGTGCATTGATGTCGCCTTCGATAAAACAGCACGTACCATCAGTATCACCGACAATGGCATCGGTCTGTCTCAGCAGGAAGCGATCGATCACCTAGGGACGATTGCCAAATCAGGTACCAAGGAATTTTTCTCGAAGTTATCCGGCGATCAGCAAAAAGATGCAGCACTGATCGGTCAGTTCGGCGTTGGCTTTTACTCCGGCTTCATCATCGCTGACAAAATCACCGTCGAATCACGTCGTGCCGGCCTGCCCGCTGATCAGGGCGTGCGCTGGGAATCTTCCGGTGAAGGTGATTTCACCGTCGAGACCATCACTCAGGAAAAACGTGGCACACGCATCACCCTGCATCTGCGTGAAGGCGAAGATGAATTCCTGTCGGCCTGGCAGCTGCGCTCGATCATTCGCAAGTACTCCGATCACATCTCGCTGCCCATCCGCATGCACAAGGAAGCGTGGGATGAAGAGAAAAAAGAGATGGTCATCCGCGAGGAGCTGGAAACCGTCAATCAGGCCAGCGCACTATGGGCACGCAGCAAATCCGACATCACTGACGAGCAATACACTGAATTCTACAAACATGTGTCGCACGATTATCAGGCGCCACTGACCTGGACGCACAACCGCGTCGAAGGCCGCAGCGAGTACACGCAGCTGCTTTATATTCCCACCCATGCACCGTTCGACCTGTGGGACCGCAACAAGCGCGGCGGCATCAAGCTGTATGTGAAGCGCGTCTTCATCATGGACGATGCAGAACAGTTGATGCCGGTGTACCTGCGCTTCGTGAAAGGGGTGATCGACTCCAATGATCTGCCGCTGAATGTATCGCGCGAAATCCTGCAAGAATCACGCGATGTCAAAGTCATTCGCGAAGGCTCGACCAAGCGCGTGCTGGGCATGCTGGAAGAACTGGCCAATGCCGACGAGCAGGACAAAAAAGACAAGTATGCGAGCTTCTGGAAAGAGTTCGGTCAGGTGCTCAAGGAAGGCACGGGCGAAGACGCGACCAACAAGGACCGCATCGCCAAACTGCTGCGCTTCGCCAGCACGCACAATGACACGGACGTGCAGAATGTCGCCTTCGCCGATTACGTCACGCGAATGAAAGAAGGTCAGGACAAGATTTACTACGTCACTGCAGACAGCTGGACCGCAGCGAAGAACAGTCCGCACCTCGAGATCTTCCGCAAGAAAGGCGTGGAAGTACTGCTGCTGACGGATCGCGTCGATGAATGGATGCTGTCCTTCCTGACCGAATTTGATGGCAAGTCGCTCGTGTCAGTCGCCAAAGGCGATCTTGATCTTGGCAAGCTCGAAGACGAAGCCGAGAAAAAACAGAAAGAAGAAACCGAAACCGACTTCAAGGAACTTGTCGGCAAAATGAAAACCTCACTCGCCGACAAAGCCAAAGACGTGCGCGTGACCTTCCGTCTGACCGACTCGCCGGCCTGTCTGGTGGCGGACGAACATGAACTCTCTGGTAATCTGTTGCGGATGCTGAAAGCGTCCGGCCAGAGCGCGCCAGACACCAAGCCTGTGTTGGAGATCAATCCCCACCACCCGCTGGTGCAGCGACTCAAGTACGAGGAAACTAAGTTCGACGACTGGAGCAGCATCCTGTTTGATCAGGCCATGCTGGCCGAAGGCGGACAGTTGGCAGACCCGGCCGGATTTGTGAAAAAACTCAACGATATGCTGCTGGGCATGTCGCTGAAATAAAAGCAATTTAATGACTAACGACCTGCCTCAACTCGATCACGAATGCTTCCAGCTGCCGGACTCAACAAAATTGTTTCCGGCACAGCGATCCACCCATGCGCCGCGCATCTTGCTGCTGTATGGCTCACTGCGCGAACGCTCGTTCAGCCGTCTAATGGCCGAAGAAGCGGCACGGCTGCTGCAAGCAATGGGCGCGGAAACACGGATGTTCAATCCTTCCGGATTGCCTCTGCCGGATGACGCGCCTGAGTCACATCCCAAAGTCATCGAGCTAAGGGAGCTGTGTACCTGGGCCGAAGGTATGGTGTGGTCATCACCCGAGCGTCATGGCGCCATGACCAGCATAATGAAAGCACAGATCGACTGGGTACCACTGGCACTGGGCGCGATACGTCCAACACAGGGCAAGACGCTGGCAGTGATGCAGGTCTGCGGCGGATCGCAATCCTTCAATGCCGTCAACCAGATGCGCGTGCTCGGTCGCTGGATGCGCATGATCACGATCCCGAATCAGTCATCGGTGGCGATGGCTTACAAGGAATTCGATGAAGCCGGTCGCATGAAGCCCTCCAGCTACTACGATCGTTTGGTGGATGTGATGGAAGAGCTGATGAAATTCACGCTCATGACGCGAGATGTATCGGACTATCTGGTCGATCGATACAGCGAACGCCGCGAGGCAATCGCAGAGATGCAGAAACGGGCGGGGCTGGACAAGCTTTGATCAGATCCTGCCGGGCTGCGCAGCGATAGAACCTGCTACGCGCCCGGCAAATGACCTCAACCCGGCTGCGAGGTTTTCATCACCCTTTTTCCCAACGTCCGTTGCGGAAAAGTCAGATTAACTTCCACTTACTTAAACAACGCTGCTATGGCAGCTACCGCTTGGCTAGAGCTTGAATCTGCCCGACGTTATGCCAGCTGCGCAGCTGTTTGGTTGGTATCGTAGACTTCCCCAAACTTGAGACAAGGTATAAATAGAGACTTCCGGCTATTAGGGAGGTCAAGCAGTGAAGAAATCACGATTTACGGAGAGCCAGATCTTGGCGATTCTGACGGAGGGTGGCTCC
>Ga0315909_10003305_pt1 | contig 19785 bp, 5 predicted proteins | sample LakEriMetagenome_11_FD_203527 | JGI IMG/M metagenome (GOLD analysis project Ga0315909, IMG submission 203527) | Freshwater fungal communities from buoy surface, Lake Erie, Ohio, United States - Buoy 2 MA125 | ecosystem: Environmental > Aquatic > Freshwater > Lake | place: USA: Lake Erie, Ohio... | reverse complement strand
GTTGTGATGTGGGGGAGACCCGCTCGGATTTGCCCGAACCATCGAGCGGAGCACGATAGAGATAACGCTGGGTGGCGTCATCGGGAGATGCGATGAAATACGCGCAACCCTCCTTCTCATCCACTCCCACCAGGCTGATCACATCGAAGTCTCCCGGAGTGAGCAATCGGACACTCTGATCCTTGATCGAGACCGAGTAAAGATGCTGCCAGCCATCGCGCTCGCTGAGCCAGAGAAAACGCTCGCCGTTTTCGACCCATCGCCACTCGCGCATCACCTCCACCCAGCATTCATCGCTGTCGGTAAAAATGATCTCCACTTCACCTCTCAGAGGATTGGCGCTGATGAACTGATTGGTGTTTTGGAGACGATTGAGTTGTTGGAACAACACGCGCTTCGAATCGCTGGACCACTCCATGTGCGGGATATAGTGATTGCGGGGATCGGAGTTCGACTCGAACCACAGAGTGTCGCCACCAGTGGCCGAGACCACGCCCACGCGGCAAGCGGAGTTCGTTTCTCCCACTTTAGGATACGCGTAGTAGGTGATTTTCGGATAGAGTGAATCCGTGAGATTGACCAGAGGATACTGGCGAACCTCCGATGTATCGAACTGCCAGTAAGCGATCTTGCTGCCATCCGGACTCCAGCGCAATCCGTTGCGGAGATAGAATTCCTCTTCGTTGACCCAATCGGCCGTGCCATTGATCAACGTGGGGCCGCCGTTGGTCGTCAGTGCGATGATCTCAAAATCATCGAGGTTTTGCACGTAGAGATTGTTTTCGCAGACATACGCGACTTTCGTGCTATCGGGAGAAAGCGTGGCGAACATCATGGTCGCCGCAGGAGCAGTGCCGCCGAGTTGCTGCAAATTACCCGAGGCAAAATCGAGCAACCAGTAATCACCGCGGGTCTTTTCACGCCAGACGCGCTTGGCATTGGTGAAGATCAACAACTTTTTGGCATCCTCCGTCCATGCGAAATTTTCCACAATCAAGGGAACTTCCTGGCCCGAAGGAATGAGTTGAGAAGCGGAGACCAAAATCGTGCGATCGCCGGTGGCGGGATCGTAATGCACAATGTCTTTGATCTGATCCGCCTTCTCGCAGTGACCGAACGCAGGTGATACTTCCAGCGAGGTATAGCCGATGCCTTTTTTCAGCCAATGGGCAGGCCCCCATACCTGCGGTTTCAAGTCGCTGTTCTCGCCAAAAATGCGATCAACCGTTAGATCGCCCGGCGCAAAAGATCCTGTCTCCGCTGAGACGGATGGAGCAACTGCGGAGTTACGCGGAGCGGCCGGGTTTGCTATAGTAGGAGTGTGTGTCATAAAGTGGATAGTGATTCGTCAAATCAAAAAAAATACAAGCAACGCAGCCCGCAAAAATACGCTCTGTCCACTGGCATCGCTGACATTGATGGAATCAAAATGATGTGTTTCACGGGCAAATATGAAGATTGGGAAGACTTATGGCAAGGCAACTCCCCAAATTTTTCCTAGCAACTCGTGCATGAATGGGTCGTGTTTCTTGAGATCGGCATTGGTATAGGGGAAAAAATCATTGGTGCCAAAATAGGCTTCTGTGGTTTCGGCGAAATACTCGGCGGCATTGGTCATGGCATAGGCCTTGTCCATGCGGGTGTTGCCTTGTGAATCGCGGCGCTCGACACGGTCGTACAGGCCACTGGCTTTCGCCTTCTCAAACGCGGCTTTGATGTCGGGGTTGTTGTGCCCTTGGGGAAGGAAACGGTCGTGATAGGCATGGGAAAGTTCATGCAAAGCGAGCAGTGGCATGCGCTGGATGTCTTCTTGGAAAACACGCACATTGGTGAATTCCACATTCTTCGCCATATCGGGGTCTCTTTTGTTGGCGGAGAGCCAATCGGCTCCGGGATGGTATTCGGCGGAGGGTTGGATGTTCTGGTATTCCGGCATGAAATAAAGCCGAACTTGCTGCAGCTTGGTGACAGAATCTTTCGGCACGACACGGTGGATTTCCGCCAGTTGTTGTTGCAGCAGCTTGAGCGCTTTTTCCGTGGCTTCGGCTTCATTTGCCAACAACTTGCGACTGACGAGAACCGGCCATCCTTCCATCATGCGCGCTTCGTATTTGTCGTTGTCGTGAGCCTTGGCGTTTCTCGTTTGCGCCAGTTCTTTGATCGCGACTTTGACTTTATTCAAACGCTCCGGCCAAACAAAGGTCGGAGACTTCGCCGGATCATAGCCAGCCATGTGATCGACGAGCCTGGTGGTGGGCTTGGTGTATTTCAATTCCGTATCACCAAACACCTCCCGGCACATCGCGGAGAGGCCGGGATCGTATTCGATCAATTGCGAGCGCAGGTGAACATGGTTGTGATCGTGGTCGTTGACACGGTTGTCATCAAACCATGATTGCACGCCCTCGGCGAAATACTCGTAATGATTGACCGAAGCGTATTTGCCTTTCCAGAGACCCGCTTTCATCGCGGCGTCATAAGTCGCACGCAGGCGTGTATCGAACGTGGGATCGACGTTCAACATCCCGCGCAAGTGGATGTTGTGAGCGAACTCGTGGATCAGAATGTTTTCCGCCTGATAGGGATCACCGGCGAAAGCGAGCACATTTTCCTCCGCCACGGTGCAGAGCGGATCATGCTCACTGCCGCCCAGACCGCGGGCGCGGGCATCCCAGAAATCCTTGGCGGAAACACCCGGGACTTCACTCTTTTCGCCTTTGGCCATGCGCTGGAATTCGGGTAGATCCGTAGTGTATTCATCGTGCGCCATGATGCACATACGGGCACCGCTCTTGATCATCGCCTCGCGCACATCGGGACGCTTGTCGAGCATCCTGTTGACCCAATAGGCGGCTTCTTTCAGAGCATAGGGATTAACCTTGGCGGAGGCAACGATGGGAAAACCATTCGCGCTGATGTGCTGGGTGTAAAACGCAGGCACTCCATTTTTCCCTTTCGGATCGAAACGCACGGCCTGCACCCTGACTTCGCTGGTAACCGTGATTTTCGTTTGGTCAACCCGACCCACCACCTCGAAGCGATGCCCGGGGGAAGTCGTGAATATGGTATCGGCACCGGGCTCTACCGAACCGTTAGGCACACGTTCGGCATCCGATTTCAGCCAAAAAATATCAATCGCCTGATCGCTGCCGTTGATGATTTGCAAACGCGGACGGCTTCTCGGTGCCTCATCGGCGGCGCCGATCACGGGTGCGGAGGAAAAGATTCCCGCAATCACCGCAAGGATGATCAGCGGAAGCAAAATGGCAAAAGAACGGTGTTTCATGGTGCGGGTGTGAGTGTGAGAATTTTTTCGCTAAAGGGAATCGCATGCGAAGTCTGCCAGACGACAGGCGAAAGTTTGTCATCGGACTCAGCGCCGCCGAGAACAACAACTTCCCATGCCTGCCCGATCATTTCCGGACTGAGTTCGAAATAATACGTGTAATGGCTATCGCGTTTCGAATTATTGAATTCCCAGGGATTGCTGGGGAAGGAGGTCGCACGATCATACGCACCGAGATACCGGCCATCAGGAGAACGCAGTGCCACGTAGGCGCCCTCGATGCCGTGTTTGCCATTGAGCGCCACGCACAGGTAACTGCCCTTGGCGCATTCTTTCAGCGACAACGGACCACTCCATGCTTTGGCAAATTTCCGACTGGCGAACGAAGCGAACAAATTCGAAGCGCGCCAGGTTTCCCGTGGCAGAAGCTTGCCACCGGCGTAGGCATTGATTTCAGAAATGCGGGGAGTAAAACGAGGGATGCGCAGGTAGCGGATTCCTGTATCTTCCGGCAGCTTGATGGCGCTGGTTTCGCCATGGATGAACGGAATGCTGGTCCAGGATTTCAAGTCCGCGGACACCTGCGCCACGAAGCCACCTTCACCCTCGAATTTCTCCAACAAGGAAAACTGATCGGGAATGATGATCTCGATTTTTTCCGGACGAATCACAGAACCGAAGTCCACACGCAAGGCGGCATCTTCGTTGATGCGGGGATCGGCATTCCAGCGTTTGGAAACGAAAAAACTGGTGCTGGGATCGCCATCAAACAGGTAGCGATCCCACAAGCCGCGCCCGACAAAGGTGCGCTGCTGAAAAAACGCATCACGCGCGGCTTGCACTGCGGGAATCTTGCTCGGACCGGAACGCTCGACCGAACGCGCCTCCAGTGCGTTGCTATCGGCCGCGAAACAAGTGGCTTCATAAAGAGCTTCGGCATCGTCGGGAAGCGTTGTGAGCGGAAGCTCGGAAATTTTCTGATGCCATGGCTGGGTGAGTGCTTTGCCATCGAAAGTGACTGTCATTTCTTTTCCAGCGAGCAGATCTTTTGCATCAGCTCCATCGAGAGTTGCCTGGGAAAATTTCCGTTGCTGGGCAGGCAGCGATACTTTCGCCGTGGTGCCGGGCAAACCCAACAGACGTACTTTCGCGGGCTTGCCGGCCACATCTGTTAGGATGTCGTAGTCACAGCCAGCGATACCGATTTCCTTGCTGCCAGCGGTGGTGGCGAGCACGAGACAAGCGCGGAAGGGCAGGACCGTGATTTGTTGCTTGGAACCGAAGGCCACCGTGCCGAGAATTTTTTCATTTGGATGGAGCTGACGGAGTTCCACTTTGTCCGCAGTGGCAAGTCCGATCTCTTCGCCTGCGGTGATGGTATAGGTCACCGGCTCCCATGTCAGGTTGCTGAGAGTGAGAAATCGCGTCTTGCCATCACCGCGCGAGACCGCGTGCTTGCCATAGGCTTCCTCGGGCAAAGCAGTGGCATTGATGAGGATCTCACGATGGTTGCGGGCGAGCGTGAAGATGCGGGCGAACTTCGGAAACTCGTCATCGCGCAGCAGCCACGGATTGCCATAGACTTCGGGTGCAAGGATGAGATTGCGGCCGAAGGCTTGCAGGATCATGTCGTCATCGTAGTGATCGAGACAGGAGGAAATGCAGACGCCATGATCCTCGAACAATCGGTTGAAATCTTTTGTATTGCCACGGCTCATCGCGCCGACGCGGTGGTGCGGTGCGGTGACGCGGTTGCCGACGTGGACATCGATGTAGGTTTCCTGACCATCCCACAAACTCGTGGTCATTAGGGAAAGTCCCTCCTCGCCGAGTGGCAGGCGGTGATTGAGCGCGATCAAGTCAGGGCTGTGCTTGCGCGATTCTTTCATCATGCGGATGAACGATGCTTCTTTATCGGGACGCAGTTTGCCGCAGACGAGGTCGAACTTGTAGAGTGCCCAATCATAATCGCGGCAGAGCGAGACCATCATGTCGATGCGCGCTTGCTCTGACTCAGGCGTATCACCAAATCCATCCGGACCGCCCCAGTGGCCCAGGCGGGTGTTCATTTTTTTCGCGGTTTGATAGACGCGGTCGAGGCCTTGCGGGAATTGCTGTTTGAAACGATCCGACTCCGCAAGAATCCCGGTGAAATTTTTCCCATCCACGAATCCGGCATCGAAGGCATAGATGTCGAGAATCATGCCGTATTCATCGCGCAGCCATTGGAAAAAGCCGAGGTTCGCCAGCGTTTGCGCTTCGGTGGTGCCTTCATTGGTATTGTTGATCCAGGAAAAATACTGGGTAAGTGCCGGGGTATTTTTATCGGCACCGGCTTTCGGAAAAGTTTGCGTCTGCGCGACCAAAGGTGCCACTAGCAGAAGAGTAAGTGAGATGAGAGATTTCATGGTAGCGTTTTTAACGATTCGTGGCAACGGTGAGGTGTTTCCGTGCGCTGGCACGTGCTTGGGTGATTTCTTCCGGCGTGAGTGCGTATCCATGCTTGCGTCCCCCCATCAAACGACCGAACTCCGACACCACAGACTTATCCGGATGCAACAAGGTGAGATTGTGACCGATTTCGTGGGCGATGGTGCGCGCCAGGGAGCCGACCTTCATTGGTTCTAGCTCGACGAGCAAGGTTTTGACCGGCGGATTTTTTCCGTTAGATGCTTTATCCGTCCATACGCCGACCACGGCATGATTGCCGCCTATATTCGCGTAGCCCTGATAGGTCGAACCGATGAAAGGAAGCAGATAGACATTAAGCGCTGTAGGATGGCGATGCGCAGGATCGAGCAGCTTGCCAATGTTGTCGGTGCGTTGGGAGCCGAAGCGCTTTTCATCGCCGCGTTTGAAGTTGGCGATGCTTTCGCAGATCTGCGCGAAATATGTCGGCTGCCGCAGTGGTTCGAGTGCGGCGCGTTCGACCGTAAACTGAATGTTTGCTGGTTTCCAAATGCGATTGATTTCTGTTAGGACCGACCCAGTGAGATCACCGGGCGTGACCCACATTTCCATCCCCTGCCCTTTCAGCGTCATCGCCGCACCCGTGGTAATGTGAAAACGGATGGGCAAGGTGAGCATCTCATTGACCTTGCTGGTGGATGTATCCAAAGCGGCACGCACCGCTTTGGCAACGGCTTCACCCAGCGCTTTTTGCTCGTCTTTTTGATAGAAATGCACGTCTTTCGTTTCGCGCCACTTGTCAAATACCGGCGATTCGTTGACGACTTGCGCGAGATCATTGATGAGGATCTCGGGGTGGCGCTTCATCACCTCACGGGCCGCTTCATTGAATTCCTTTTCCGCGCCCTTGCGGCGGGCATACTGGCCTTTGTTGTGATTGGGCACAGGCGTGGTGCTGCACCAGATCAGCTTCGCGCCGGTTTTTTTCAGGATGGCGATTTCTTTTTCGAGATTCTTTTGGTAGTCTTCGATGGGCACCGAGTAGGCCCCAAACACATCGGTCTTGGCATCGTAAACTTGCTTCAAATCATGCAATCCATGATTGAACTGAATCACATCCCAGTGGAAACCCTTTTCCTGATAGTTGCCGAGCCACAATTCCAGATTGCGCACGCCTTGTGTCGTGGATGCGGCATTGCCTTCGTTGCGATGGTAGTTCGCGATGCCTTTGAGAGCTTCTTTGGCAGCCTCGTGATAGTTCATGCTGATGGAATCTCCGATGACCAAAACGCGCGGCAGCTTCGGATCATCCGTCGTGCGCGGATCATCCAATTTTGTCACTTCCATCAGATCGATGACAAAACGTCCGTCGATCTCCTTGCCATGGATCGTCGTTTTCCAAAATCCCGTCGCGAGATCGGCAAAACGGATGGGCGTTCTCACAAAAAGCTGCGAATTGTTTTTGCGCAGCGTGACGGCAATGTCCTGATCCCCGATGCGGATCATACCACCGCGCGGAGCATCGCCTGCGGAGGGCGTGAATAATCCGTCGACTTTTTGTAAGGATGGATCCACACCTGCCACCTGCGTCTCGCCGATGCGCACCGTGGCGACACGTGCCTCGAACGCTTTTCTCGCTTGCAGGGCTTTGACATTGTTGGCATCGATGCCCTGAAACGCTACGACCACGGGTCCTTTGATGTCGGCGAAATTCGTCCGGTCCTCGATCTGAATGATCTTGGTGGCATCGCTGCCATAGACTGTGAATCGCGATTGGCCGATATCCGTCTTGGGCTCGTATTCCGTTTCCTTGAGAAGCTCGAAGCTGCGCTCGGCGGCATTGACCTTGAAAATATTTCCCGTGGCACCATTCAGTCCGGTTGTCTGTGCGGACAAAAAGCAAGGAGTCAAGGCGAGCAGCAGCGCCAGAATAGGGAATCGTTTGATGCAGGTGATCATGGCAGACAGATTAGTTGGCCCGATGGCGATAGAGGACATGGCCTTTGTCATCGTGATGGAAAAACTCAAGTTCAGGATCACTCCCCTGGCCCGGCTTCAGAGAAACGCGAAGAAAGCCGCCGCTGGGTGCGGCATCCGTGTAGTGCAGGGTCAACCGGCCCTCGGGATCATTCGATTTTTTGGCACCGGGCTTGTGACCGAGGCGGGCGTTTTCGACATTCAGGGCACCACAGGAAAGCTCCTCGATGCCGTTGGGATGACGCGAGTGATACTTCCAGTGACGGTCGCCGCAGAGGATAAAAAATCGCCCGGTATTGATTTTGTTAGTCCCTAGCCACGCAAAAAATTCCTCGCCCTCGTGTTGGAAGCCGGCGGTATTCGCATGATTGTCTTTTTTATAACCATCATCGGGACCGATCATCGGCGTGGGCGAAATGAGGATTTTGTAGGTGGCATCGCTCTCCTTGAGTGTGCGCAGCAGCCATGCTTTTTGTTCGGCTCCCCAGATCGACTTACCGGAGCCATCGGGCGTTTTGTTAGGACTGCGGTAGTCGCGACCTTCGACAAACCAGAGTTGCAAGTCGCGACCGATGCGATGCGTGCGGTAGGTAACACCTTCACGGCTCCTTACGACGGGAACCTGCTCGCGGAAGGTATCGATGCCGAGACGATGCGATGGTTCATAATCGCCCGTGGCATCGGAATCGTTCATGCGGTAGTCGTGATCATCCTTGGTCCAATACACCGGAGTGCGCGCGAACAATTGTACGAACCGCGGCATCGAGTATTGTTCATGCCACTTGTCGCGCATTTCTGCGAGGGTTTTGGCGCGCGTTTGAGCGGGATGATCGTAGTACACGCAATCACCATTGATGATAAGAAAATCCGGCTTGAGCGCGCGCAAGGGTTCGAGAGCGGGATAGCCAAGCTTGCGATCATCGGCCGATGTTTGCGAGCCACCCTTGGAGCTTTGGAAGAAAGCGTAGTTGAGGCAGCTGGTGAGAACAAAACTCACGGGAGCCGCTTGATCGTTGGTCGGCAGCGTCTTGCCTGTGGCGACGGGGCTCACCGTCGTATGAGTCTCATCACTGCCGTAGTGCAGACGGAAATAATAAACGGTGGCGGGCGCCAATTGATCCATGGAGGCGCGCAAAATGAAATCATTCGCCTCGGTCGCATGAAGCCAGGGAGAAAAGCTCGATGGCTCGAAGGAAGCGTTGGCAGAAATTTCAAAGCGCCCGATGCCCGCCTGCCCCGGAGTTTTTCCGTCCACGGGTGCCGCCACGGCTGTGAGTCGTGATTGCAGGATGACCGAATCCGACGTAACTTCACCCGACATCAGTCCCTGTGCGAGATGAATGTTTTCAGATGTGCTAGCCTGAGCCACCGTGAGCATCTCGATATAATTCGGTAACAAAGGATCCTGCGTTTTCTCCATCCATGATCGCATCTCCGCGCGCAGGGTCTTGCGGGTCTCCGCGTGGGTGGGATCATCGATGAGATTGTGCAACGCATCCGGATCTGCGGCAAAGTCGTACAACTCTTCCGGCACACGATGCACCAGCAACTCGACGCGCTTCGCGATGTTCGCATCCGCGGCCGCGGCCTGCTGCATGGCCTTGAAAGACAGCCCACTCATGCCCTCGGTGCCATACGATTTTTTCCCGTTGGACCAGCTATTGTAAATGTAGCCGAAGCGCTTGTTCTGCACACAACGCATCGGATAAGACTTATTTCCGAAAGCCTCATTGTAGCAAGTGACCACCTGCGTGCGGCCATCCTGTTTTTTTCCGCGCAGGATGGGCAGGAAGGATCGCCCATCCGTGTCCGGGGGAATCGGCAACCCGACCGCCTCCAGAATCGTGGGCATGAAGTCGATGCCGGAAATCAAATGCTCGCGATCGACCGTGCCGGGCGCGATGGTTCCGGGCCAGCGCATGAGCCATGGCGTGCGAGTGCTGGTGAGATAACAATTGCTTTTTGCGAAGGGCATCGCGATGCCGTTGTCGCTGAGGAAAATCACGATGGTATTGTCCGCCAGCCCGGATTCCTCCAGCGCGCGCAGCACTTCGCCCATGGTCTGGTCGCAACGGTTGACAGAAGAAGAATACTGCGCGAGTTCCGTGCGCACATCGGGCAGGTCCGGAAGAAAGCCCGGCACGGTCACTTCCTCAGGCTGATAGGTGCGCGGTGGCGCGGGGTAGTTTTTCGGCTGCTTGCCCTCGCTGCCCGCGAACGGACGATGTGGATCATGCGAGTTCGCCATCAAAAAGAACGGTTTGCCCGCCGCCTTCGCTTGCGCGAGAAACTCTTTACTATATTCATAGTACTTTTGCGGATCGCGTCCGCGCCCCAGAACATCCTCATCGCGGATGTAGTGCCAGGGGAATTTGCTCTCCGGCCGCAAGTGAATGGCTTTCCCCAGAATACCGATCTCATAGCCGGCGGACTTGAGTATTTCCGCCAGGGTCGGCACGCCCTCACGCACCGGGTAAAATCCCGTAGCGCCATTGTGATGCGGATATCGTCCGGTGAGCAGACACTGGCGGCTGGGCTGGCACACCGCGACCGTGACGTGCGCCTGCTCCATCCACAGTCCCTGCTTCGCCAGTCGATCGAGATGGGGCGTGATGCCGGAAAGCTTGCATCCGGCAAAGCCAAGGCTGTTGTAGTTCAAGTCATCAGCCGTCAGCAACAACACATTGTGCCTGGCATTCTCGGCCGCAACACACGGGAGCATGAACAGACCAAGTAGGATCGCAATGTGTTTAAGCAACAGCATGAGAGCAAATTAGGGATTTTCCAGCGAGCGCAATTCCACCGCCTCCGTTCCGTTCTCGATGTCCTTGATCAGTTTTTGCAGCGTGGGCATAAAATCAACCAACGACTTCGCCTCCGGGTGAGCGAGAAAGTCTTTTTCCAACTGCCTGAGCTGCGGCAACATGGGCTTCGCCGCCGCACCGTACATCGCCATGATTTTCAAACAACGGCCGATGCGGTCTTTTTTGCCCCATTTGTCGATTTCCATGACTTGCAGGCAAAGCGTCATGCCCTCGCGAATGCGGTGCTTCGCGAGCAACTCCACGCCACTGAGGCGAATGCCGCTGGCAAACATCTCGCCACTGGGAGCCGGCGTCACGATCGCTTCGCGAATAGCGGGCAGAAGGGGCTTGATATCTTCGTAACTCAGCCGCTGATAGATGCCGCCGATTTCCCCACGCGCGCGACCGTCCTGATTTTGCAAGCCAGCGATCACCGCCTTGCGCATCAACTCGCGATCCACTCCATCGAGCGAACGCTTCAGCATCTTGCCAAACACAGCCGAGCAGAGATAGCGCTGCTCCATCGCCCGCGGATCTTCCTTCGTGGAACCGACCACCATGCGCTCCAGCAGAGCAGGGACCGCACTCATGGCCGGATCGCCGATCGCCGCCAGCGCATTCGCCGCACAGACGCGCAGCCAGAGGTCCTTGTCGTGAAACGCCTGCATCAGCTTGGGCACCGCCGGTGCGGAACTTTCCTTGAACAAGGCCAGCGCCTCACAGGCACCGTAGCGCGCTTCCATGCTCGGCGCGTCCAGCATCGCAATCACCGCCGTGAGAGGAACAGGCTTGCGCCGACTCAATGCCTGCGCCGCGCGCTCCCGCACGGTGGGCGACCAACTACCGAGACGACCTAACAAATCTTTCTCACTCATCGCATCGTAATAACTCGTGCGATCCTTGTTGTTCCAGCCACGACCATCGGCGATCAAGGATGCCGCCGACTTGGCATCGAGCGGTTTCACAATGCTCGCGCGTTTCCCCGTGAGATAGATTTTTTTCAAAGGCAATGCATAGGCTAACAGATAGGCACCCGAGGCATCCCACCCGGCATAGCTGTCATTTTTCGCTTCGGGTGGCCCCAGGTGCGCAAAGGATCCATCCCAGCGGCGGGCGAGATCGAAGTACCAGTGCCCGAATTCCTGCATCCACGCCCCCGTCGCCTGCGGTCCCGAGTGCGATACACCCGGCATGGCCCAGAGGACGTTGAAAAAATTCCCCGTATGCCCCGCATCGCGCTCGGCTCCGTGCGACGCGACACTCATCTTTGAGAAAAATTCCGCGCCCTGACTTTCGCCTAACATCTGAAACATCGTGGCCACCATGCCGTTCTTGCCATTGTCATCATGCGTCTGCGTCCACGCCGGGTGGTCGCCGTAAGGGATGGAGCCCTTGCCGATGTAGAAACGCAGCAACTTCGCACTGCGCTCGATCGCCTCATCCAGCGCGGGTTCCTTCACCCCGGCAGCGCGCGACAGGATCATTGCCGTGGTCAGCGGCACGCCCGGCGAGTTCATCATACCATAGCCGCTCAGCCGCCCACTCGGCTCGGCAAACTTATGCCCCCACGAGCCCACCGCACTCTGTCCCTTCGCCGCCTCCAGCGCCAGTCTCCGCAAGCCCGGCAGGACGCTGTCATCCTTCGTCGCCATCTGATATTCCGCGAGAAACATCATCACGTAGCCATAGTACCACGTTTGGAATCCATCTGTGGAAAACGACGCCGCCCATTCAGCTTCCCGTTTTACCAATGGCTCAAACTCTGCATTACCGCTGGCCAGCAGCGCTAGAGCATTGAGCGCACGCACGATGGGATTCGGCCGGTACTGCGGCGAGTTCAGGGATGCCGCCAAGGCCTTGCATCCTCGCTCCAAAATGAGTGCCGATTTTTTGCAATCGTACGGTGCCGTCGCACTGTAGGCTCCGAGAACCGGCAGCTTCAGCACCACCTCCTCCGTCTTGCCGGCACGCCAGCGCGTCATACGGAATTCGCCGCCTGGCGAGGCTTCCGCAATCGTCAGCGCCTTCCCCCACTCCGTGCGCGGATCCATGGCAAACGGCTTTCCATTCACCCCGAGAATCACATCCCCCACCGCGATCTTGCCGTCCGCCGGTGAGATTTTCTCGACTTTCGTGATAAAAACCTGGCGCGCGTCCGTGGTCACCATGCGATCGAAATACATCCATCCCCGCAGTCCCGTGGTTCCCAGATTCCAATCGTGCTTCGCATCCGCGGGAATCGCATCACCCTTGGTGAAATCCGGCAAGGATACCCCTTTTTTCGGCGGCGCCCCCTGAACCGCCAGAGTGGCAAGCTGAGCCACCAGCCATATCGCTCCAGCCCGGCGCGGAATTGCCAGAAGAAAATCCCTAATGGATGATGCACCGAAATGAACTATTTTCATGATTTTTGTGAGATGGCGCAAGGTATCTTTCCTATCTGTATGAGGTAGAAGAACATATTACGCCAAACAGAGATTTTCATTTTCTTACCGAAAAATCAACGTGATATTTCCCCTTAACCTGCTCCGTAATGGGCAGGATCGCGCCTCGATCCCTTGAGCCACTGATTTTCAAGGACTTGGACATGAAAGTGAAGACCTGCCAAGCATCCTCGCATGCGCAGAGAACTAAATCTGCATTTCTCCAAAAAAACAGCCCGGATCCTCGCGAATCCAGGCTGTGTTGATGGTGAGGTGCTTCGCGGCAGGACGCCGCTGCCACGATTACGGTCCCGTGACTTTCAGGCGGGCGAATTTCTTCGTGCCCAATGGTGCCGGGAAGGTGTAGGTCACATTGCTGCCCGAGACCACCACCGTCACCCCCTGGGTTTCCGTGTTCCACGTGCCCGTCAGGGTATCGGAGGTTTCGACAGTGAAGTCCGTGCCATAGACCCCGGCATATCCAGCGCCCATCACCCAGGTCACACTCAAAGCGCCCAAGGTGTTTGTCACACCCGGTAATGGCGTGAATCCGCTGGTGTTGCCATTGGGACCGCCGAGGAAATACTCAACGCCGTTCGCCACACCATCGTTGTCGTGGTCGTCGTTCAAGTTCACACCCGCACCGTTGAGACCCGCCCAAGAAGCATAACCGGCTTTGACGAGTTTGAGGCTATTGCCCACGACTTTCAGCTCATAGCCCGCGATCGGCGCATCGAGCACCGGAGTGCCCGTGATGCCTGAGGAGCTGGTGATCAGATCATAGCTGTTCAGCGTCGCCGTTCCCGTGATCTTGATCGTGCCCGCGCTGAGATTAAAGGTGCTCGTTGAGGTCGTCGGCGATCCCAGTGCGAACCCTAACGAAGCCCCCGTGATCACCGTTACCGGCGATGCCTGGCTGCCGCCCACCAAGGAGAGTGTTCCCGCAGTGACGGAAGTCGCACCGGTATAGGTGTTGGCACCGGTCAAGGTCAGCGTGCCCGCACCATTTTTTGTGAGCCCGCCACCGGTGGACACAAGATCGGTCACCATCGGTCGCGGAATGGTGATGTCAAAACCATTTGTATTGATGATGGCGCCACCACTTTTCACCACGGTGTTGTAGATACCCGCCGCTGTGGGCGCGGAATCAGCGCTGCCGTTATTGCCCATGAAAAAGGAAGGGCTGCCCTGAGCCTCGAGGATGCCACCATTGAAATGGATCGTCGATGCGCCGGCACCTTGCGATTTGAAGCCATATACTTTCAGCTTGCCGCCGTCGAGATTGAGTGTGGCCGTGCCGTTGCCGAAGATCACCACTCCGGGATTGTTCCCCGTGTAGCCATAGGTGCCATTCATTCCCACATCCACGGTGCCGTTGGTGATGGTGAGAGTGCCGCTAGAGGCGACATTGTTCGCGCCCATCAAGATGCGCTGACCCACGTTGAGGGTGCCGTTACTGACAGTGACAGAACCCGTACCAGCACCTGTGCCGACTTGCACCCCGATATGGAGCGATGCGGCGGTCGTGCCCGCCGTACCCAGAAGACTCACCGTGCCAGGGGTATTGATGGTGAGCGAACCCGTGCCACCATTGATCCCGACCTGGGCGGCGTTGGTAAAACCATTTCCGCCAAACTTCACTACACTTGCCGCGCTGCTGATGATCACGGAACCATTGGTGCCGGTTCCGGAACCCACAACGAGCTGGCTGGTCGTACCATCGGCGAGCACATCATAATCATTGTTGATCACCAGCGTGCCTTCATTGACCGTGTTATTGCCGTAATGCGTGTTCGACCCGGTGAGCGTCCATGTGCCTGTGCCGGCTTTCACCAGCGATACATTCGGCCCCCCGGTGATCGCACCACTCAGAATGCCATTACCCGCACCTAACAGCGTGAGCGAACAAGCACTGAAAGGAGATGAAGCGGTTACCTCACCACTCAGAGCCAAGGTTTGACCTGCCACGGTATTCTCGATGGCCCCTGCGCCACTCGCACCATTGTTCAACGTGATCGCCCGATTGGAGGATCCGCCCGCCGCACCCGTGAACTGCAAACGGCCTGCCGCCGCCGAGTTCTGCCCGAGCAAAATCGTGGAGCCCGCACCCAGAGGGGAATCGACGCCGGCATTGGCAATGCTGCCCACACTGAGGATGCCTGCCGTGATCGAGGTGGTTCCCGTATAAGTGTTAGTGCCGGTGAGGGTCAGGCTGCCTGTTCCTGATTTGATCAAATCGGCTGATCCGCTGATCACATTGCTGGCGGTGATCGCCACGGTCGTGCCATTCGCTTCGATGGCACCCGAGCCGCTCAGCGCGATCGTTCCTAACAATGCCAGATCACCCGCCTTGCTGACACGGATGATCCCGGTGTTCACTTCCCATTTTTTGTCAATGCTGGTAAGCGTCGAGTTGCTGAACAACTCGAGTGTGGAACTATTCAGGAGTCTCACCGTGTTCGCCGCTCTTCCCAGAGTGGTGTCACCTTGCAGGTAGAGGATATTGGTGGTGGCACTTCCGAAATCGACGTCGATATCGCCGAGGTCGGTGTCTCCCAGGAAATTCAGGCTCGCTTGTGCCGCGCTATTGGTGCCGAGGAGAGTCAGATGGTGTCCACCGCCGGCAAGGAAATCGGTGGAGCCCGCCGAATTATCGCCCACGTCCCAGCGGTTACTGAAACCGAGAGTGGTGGCTCCCGTCAGAGTCAAGTGACGCACCCCGATGAAAGGCGAGGCAATCGCCACCGAACTGGTAATCGCCCCGATGCCGGCATCACCCGTTCCGGATACCGAAACCCGCTCGGTGTTGTTAGTGCCGGACGTGCCTGCCAGATCGAGCGTGGCTCCCGATACGACCGTGGTTCCATCGGCGGCACTCGTGCCTGCACCGAGCGCGGAAGCATTGCCGATTTTCAAAATACCGGCAGCGACCGTAGTGGCCCCGGTGTAGGTATTGGCGCCGGAAAGCGTGAGAACGCCCGTGCCATTTTGGGCCATCGTTCCCGTACCCGAAATCACTCCCAAAAGCGTCTGATTGGCGGTGCTGCTGTAACTGAAGGATCCGTTGTTGGAAATCAGACCGGCATAACTGCCCGCTCCCAACTGACCCGCCCCGCCCATCACCAGCGCGCCGGCATTGATGGTCACGTTGCCCGTGAAGGAATTGACTGTGTTGATGGTCGCGGTGCCAGTGCCGCTCTTGACCAGCATGGTGTTGCCCGCGATGCCGTTGCTGCCTTGCAGGGTGTAGTTGTTGCCCGTCGAGTTATTAAACAAGACACTCAAAGGAGAGACATTGCCGTTGCTGATATCCACTGTTTTGTTCGTGGCGGAATCGTCAAACACCACATCGTCATTGGCCTGGAAATCCGTGGCACCACCACTGCTGAGGTTCCAGTTTTTCAGCGGAGAAATGACATTGGTGCTCCACTCACTGCTCTGCGCTCCCGACCAGATGACTGTGGGACCTGCGATGACATAGTTGAGCGAATTTGTCACGCCGCTGTACACCAGCGAGCCACCCGTTTGCCGTCCGACAAGTGCGGGTGTGGTGCCGAGTGTGAATCCGCTGGCATCGGTAATGCCGCTGGTCAAGCTGATCAACCGATAGGTGGCGGAGGCTACCGGAGCGGTGGACAGATTGACAGTCACCGCCCCGGGCGCTCCATTGAGCGTGAGAGTGCCGGCATTATTGATCGCCGCGGTGGCTTCGTAGTTGCTCAAGGTGCCGATGTTCACCGTAGCCGAACCGCTGAAGGTGAGACTGCCGACCCCAAGCGAACCTGAGACTCCATTGCCCGCCGTCAAGATGCCACCCGAGGCGACCGTGACCGCACCTGCCACCGTTCCCGTGCCCGTGAGGACGGCTCCCGAGGCCACACTGACCGCGCTGCCGGCAGCAATACTGCCTGTCACACTCAAGGTGCCCTGGTTTACCGTCGTCGCACCCGTGTAGGTATTGACCCCCGCCAGGGTTTGAACACCCGTGCCGGTTTTCGTCAGCGCCACGGTGCCCGTGCCAGAGGAGTTGTCGGCGATGATGCCGGAGTAGGAGGCCGTAGCGTTGTTATTGCCCACCGTCAGTGTCTTGTTTGTTCCACTGGCATTGTTCAAGACCACACCGAGTACGGCGCCTGTCGCACCCGTCAGGCCATTGACGGCGAGATCATATCCATTGAGGTCCAGAATGCCGGCGGTCGTTCCTCCATTGAGAACCACGTTGCCCCTGCCGGTTCCGGAGGGGATGGCATTGTTCACGCCCAGCTGGAGAGTGCCACCATTCACGCTGGTGTTGCCAGTGTAGTCGTTCGAAGCATTGCTCAGCACGCGCAGACCCGTGCCTGTCACACTGGAAGTCAAGGCACCCACGCCCGTGAACCGCCCCGTCACCTGAATGGTGCCATCACCCTGGAATACCAGTTGATGGGCACTTCCCGTGACGTTGATCGTATTGGCAAGAGTCAGCGTGCTGCCGGCGTTCGCCTCGATCCGAGAGGTCTGTGTCGAGGTCGTCGTGTTGGAGGTGATCACACCATTCCATATGTTGTTTCCACTGTTATTGCGCAGCAGAGCGACCGAGCTGGTCCCCGGCGTGATGGTCAGGGGTTCCGCCGCCGTGGTGATGCTCCCCTCCAGGGCGAGCTGGGCTCCATTCGACACGGAGGTTCCGGTGGCCGTGGTCCCCAAGGCATTGGCATGGGCTGCCGTGAGGATGCCAGCAGACACCAAGGTCGGTCCGCTGTATCCATTGTTGCCTGACAGCACCCAGGTGCTCGTGCCGGACTTCGTGACCGATACAGAATTGACTACGTTGGCGATGGTAAACAACGTTCCTAATGCGATGCCTCCCGTGGTGGCAGCGCTCAGCGTTACCTGACGGGTGAAAGGATTCACTGTTTGAATGGTGGTAGCTGGGGTCGAGGTGATACCGGTACCGGTTATGACACTACCTGTGGTAATCCCTTCCACAGAAGCGAGAGTGATGGCAGTACCTGCTGAAGCTACCGCTGTGGTTCTGACTGCAATGGGAATCGTTCCCGCTGCCGTAGGCGTGGGATGATTGGCGATCGCTCCCGCAAAAGTGCTGATTCCCGAACCTGCACCACCAAATACCAGATTTTTCCCACGAGTGCCGCTAACCAACAAATCCGATTGAATCGTAAAATTCTGCGAACTCGCATTGTTGATCTGCTGGTTTACTTGATCGGACGCAAGCTCAAAACGACGATTCGTGAAAGTGATAGGCGCTGTAGCCGTCGCGGCTATGCTAAAATTATGACTGATGGAGCTGGCCGTGCCAGCTCCGAAGGTAATATTGCCTGTGCCAAGCGTGTCCGTATCATTCAGACTTGCCACATTGATCGCACACGATTGTGTGCCGTTGTTATGGGTGAATCTCAGTGGTCCGGAAAAGGTATTCGCGAGTCCATTCAGGGTCAATGTCATTGCTCCCTGCCCCCCGTTAGCAGCACTGATGCCTCCGTTTCCGGTGACATTCGCATTCACCGTGAAACTGGAATTATTGTTGCAGATGGTAACCTGGCTACCATTATTGAGCGTAATGGACCCGCTGGTGACGTGCGTGCCGTTGGTATAAAAAACGCTGTTCGCGTTAAAGGTCATCGGGTTGTTATTCAGGGCATTTGTCCCAAAATCCACACTGCCCTGGTTGACAATGATGCCGCCAGTGAAAGTGTTAGTTCCCATGAATCGAATACTGCCCGGCCCGTTTTTGACCAGAGTCACGGGCTGACTGCCATTATTGACAATATTGGCACTGATTTCAGGGGTGTTGCCCAAACTCCCGCCTGTCACACCAATACCGAGCGGCTGCGCGGGATTGAATTGGTGGAGAACAAGATCCGCAGGCGCGGTGCCATCTCCCGCAGTGATACTGCCGCCGGTGACATTGAGATCATTATTCGCTCCGGTGATGAGCAAACCTCCACTCGTGAGAGTCAACAGATTTCCCGCTCCAATCGCAAAGGTTGCGCTGGCAGCTGGATTTGAAATCTTGAGGCTATTCGTCACACGACTACCGGTCATCGTTGCTGCGGCCGTGATGCGGGAATTCAAGGTATCACTGCCAGCGCCCGTATTGAGTGCCGAGTAAGCGGTATACTCTGAAAGAACGAATGGCCCCGGACTGGTGGTTGCCGTGGTAGCCCAATCAAAACCAGTGTTGGCAGTCCCCGTGGAGAAAACAACCTTGCCACCGTAAATGCCACTGACATCTTTATCGGTACTGGTCGTGATGCTCAGACCCGCTGTGCCCGTCGTGTTGTTCGTTCCCACGATCAGACTGCCGCCGGAAGCACTGGTCGTGAGAGCTCCCAGGGAAAGATTGATGGGATTGGAGGCACTGTTGTTCGTTGCAAGAACTTGCCCCCCACCGGAGTTGACGGTGAGTCCGGCAAAGTTCTGATTGCTGGTTTCAGCTGCCTTGCCCGTTACCTGCAAGACACCTCCCGAAAGCGTCAACGCGTTGCCATTGTTGATGAGATTGGTCGGTGTGGTGAGATTGGCAAAATTCAGCACTGTGGTACCTCCCGCCAGATTCAAACCACCGGAAAATGTATTCGAGGATGATGGATTCAGCGTGAGCGTTCCGACTCCGTTTTTGACAAGACCACCCGTTCCCGCGATGATCGTATTGGTATTGTTACCCACCGTCGCGGAAAGTGCAGCCGAGGCGCTGATGTTATTGCCAATCGAAATCTCGCCAAGACCACTGCCAAAGTTGATCACTCCACCGCCCGCTCCACTGATGGTCACGGTGCCATCTTGAAAATTCAGGCTCTTGGCATTCTGGGCATCGTTCAGAGTGATAGAGTAACTACCCGTGGCATTGACGCCGGCGGAAAAGAAAAGATCATCAGCACTCGAA
>Ga0315909_10003304_pt1 | contig 19787 bp, 18 predicted proteins | sample LakEriMetagenome_11_FD_203527 | JGI IMG/M metagenome (GOLD analysis project Ga0315909, IMG submission 203527) | Freshwater fungal communities from buoy surface, Lake Erie, Ohio, United States - Buoy 2 MA125 | ecosystem: Environmental > Aquatic > Freshwater > Lake | place: USA: Lake Erie, Ohio... | reverse complement strand
AAAAGACAGCCGACAGTCTATGGAAACCTTCAGTCGGAAAACACCAATTACGTTTAGTACCTTACAAATTCAACAAGGAAATTCCTTTTATTGAATTGTATTTTCACTACAACATCAACAACAAATCCTATCTTTCTCCAGCTTCATTCGGAAGACCTGACCCAATTGTAGAGTTTGCAGATAAACTTAAGAGAATGGGTGGTAAAGAAGATTATCGCGAAGCTAAGAAAATGGAGCCAAAATTAAGAACTTTTGTACCGGTAATCGTAAGAGGATTGGAGCATGAAGGAGTTAAGTTTTGGGGATTCGGTAAAACCGTTTATCAAGAATTATTAGGCTATTTTGCAGACCCTGATTATGGTGATTTATCTCATCCATTAAATGGTAGAGATATTGTAGTAGATTATACTGCACCAGAAGGTGGGGCATCCTATCCAACGACAACCATTAGAGTAAAACCTAACTCTACTAAATTGCATGATGAAGATGCTAAAATCAGAGAGTTGTTGGAAAATCAAAAAGATATCACATCTATTTATTCTGAATTATCTTACGATGAGTTAAAGAAAATTTTGGAAAATTGGTTGAGTGGAAACACAACTGATGATACTGAAACATCTGCAACTCAAGAAACCGTTGTTGCTAAATCTGAACAATCAGTAGCTGATTCGTTTGATTTTGATTCTAAGCCACATCAATTAGATGATGTAGTGGAATCACCAAAAGCAAAGACAACTACATCTGAACTACCTTGGGATGATGAAAAACCAGCGGTAGCTAAAACTACTCAACAGGTAGCAGATGCATTCGAAGATTTATTCAAATAATATAGATTATGGCAAAAACCGATTTAGCAGACATCCTGGTCGATAGTCTGAATAAAAAACAAAAAGACCAGAAAATCGCTTTCTATTTAGATGATGATTCCGAAGGGGCTCCAACCAATGTGAATGGTTGGATTTCCACCGGAGCTGCTATGTTAGATGTTGCTATCTCTAACCGACCTTATGGTGGAATTCCTGTTGGTAGAATTACCGAAGTGACAGGTTTGGAGCAAAGTGGTAAATCACTTTTATCGGCTCACCTTTTGGCAGAAACACAAAAGCAAGGTGGTATCGCAGTATTGATTGATACTGAAACTGCGGTAAGTAGAGAATTCTTCGATGCAATTGGAGTAGATGTATCAAAACTATTGTATGTAAACGTAGATACAGTAGAAGATATTTTTGAAACGATTGAAACTATCATCGAGAAGGTTAGAGAAAAAGATGCACAAAAATTGGTAACAATTGTTGTGGATTCAGTAGCAGCGGCTTCTACCAAAAAAGAAATCGAATCGGATTACGATAAAGATGGTTATGCAACTGATAAGGCAATTATCATTTCAAAGGCAATGCGAAAAATTACCAATACAATTGGTAGACAGCGAATTGCCGTTATCTTTACAAATCAATTGAGACAGAAGTTAGGTGTAATGTTTGGTGACCCTTGGACAACAAGTGGTGGTAAAGCATTGGCATTCCACGCATCAGTTAGATTGAGATTAAAGAATGTTGGTCAAATTAAAATGAAAGTTGGCGGACAGGATAAGATAGTTGGTATATCGGTAAGAGCACAAGTTGTTAAAAACCGATTAGGCCCACCACTTCGCTCAGCTGATTTTGAAATCTATTTTGATAGAGGAATAGATAACTATGGTAGTTGGCTAACCGTAATGAAAGAAAACAAATTAGTAAAACAAGGTGGAGCTTGGTATGAATACACCGATACTGATACCGGTGAGATTATCAAATTCCAATCCAAAGACTTCATTAAAATGATGGTAGAAAAAGAAGATTTGCGAGAACAAATCTATAAAAAGATTTGCGAACTTACAATTCTTCAATACAAAAAAGATACCTATGATATTGAGGCTATGGAAGTAGATACTAATTTACCAAATGAGGTAGAATAAATGAGTAACATTTGGGTATTTGGTGATTCATACTCAACATATAATTGTGAAAGGCAAACCAAAAGTAGAGATACTGAGGGTTGCCTTTCAATTTATAGTGAGTTGGAAAAATATTTGGGATACTCTCAGCAAAATTTCGCAATATCTGGAATTTCAAATGAGCAGATATTTTCTAATCTTCTTAGTAAATTACACAAATTCAAAAAAGGAAATATAGTATTTCTTCAATTATCTTTTTTAGATAGGGTTGGTTATTTAAGAGAAACTTCTCAGAAAAATTTTAATGAAAGGGAAAGTGAATTATTGTCAATAGGAAATAGGTTCTATCAACATCCACAATATTATTATGAAAATGATAATAATCTTACTGAGTTTCAAAAAGAATCTATATTAAATTTTTTAAAAAGCAACCAATTAAATCTTTTGAATTTTTATTTTAAGTTTTTTACCAACTTAAAATTTATTGATAAATTTTTTGAAGAAAATGACATTCTTTTTAAATTAATACTATTAGAAGACCAGCAAATGGATTGGAATGGCGAGAGAATAAGTTTATTATCATTAGTGAAAGATTTAAATTTTGATACATCGATATTTAAAATTTCCGATAGATATTTTATTAAATCTCAGGAATATTATAAAGAAGAAAATTCAGATTACGATTATCATCATTTTTCCATATCAACAATTCAAAAATATGGAGAGGAAATAAAAAAAAGTTTTGTAAATGAATTCAAAATATAAAAGTTTACTTAAGGAAATAGATTTAGAACATTCAACATTAAGAACCCGTAATTCAAAGGTTTTATTTGTAGATGGTCTTAATACATTCTTTCGCTGTTGGAGTACAAATCCTACAATGAATGAAGATGGTGAGCATGTTGGTGGGGTAGTTGGATTTCTTAAATCATTAGGAATGGTTATTAGAAATGAAAATCCAACCAGAGTAGTAGTAGTTTTTGATGGGAAGGGTGGTTCTCAAAAGAGAAGGCAAACTTTTTCAAATTATAAAGCTGATAGGAAAGTAAAATTTAGAGTAAATCGTCAATATGATGATTTAATGAGTGAGGAGGATGAGCAGATAAGTTTAAAAAGGCAAATTAGTTGGTTAGGTAATATACTAAGTATTTTACCAATTACAACTATGGTTTATGATAATATTGAAGCAGATGATGTAATTGGTTATCTATCTAAACAGGTAATTACTGAAGACGAAAATGGATTAATACTTTCATCTGATAAAGATTTTCTTCAATTAGTTTCAGATAATGTACAAGTTTGGAATCCTCTTAAAAAAGAAAAGATTACAAAAGAAAGATTAATTGAATTATATGGAATTCATCCTGAAAACTTTATATGGTATAGAGTTTTAGATGGTGATAAATCTGATAACATAGATGGTGTAAAAGGGTGTGGTCTAAAAACACTTCAGAAAAGACTACCCTTATTTGAGGGTGATAGAAGAGTAACCATAGATGAATTGTTGAATGCAGCTGAAGCAGAAAAAGATAAGTATAAAGTTTTTCAAACAATAATAGATAGTAGAAACATTATTGAAAGAAACTTTGATTTAATGCAATTAGATAATCCTGATATAAGTGGTACAACTAAACTTAAAATAGTTGAAAGATTTAGGGAAGAAGTTGAGCCTTTAGATAAAATGAAATTTATTGGTTTAGGAATGAGATATAAGATTTTACAAAATTGGACAGATGTAAATGATTGGTTAAGAAGTTCATTTGGAAATCTTATTTTAAAATAAATAATGAATGAGATCGTTATGGGTATTTGGTGATAGTTTTAGCGAAGATATTTATTTACTTCCTACTGATACTGATAGAATACTTTATTCAAAAAAATTTCTTAAAAAGAGAAGTTATAAAATTTGGTCTGAATTAGTTGCTAGTAAATTGGGATATCAATATAAAAATTACGCAGCATTAAATTCCTTAAATAAAAAGTTTATAAAATCTGGTAATACAAACGATGATTGTTTAAACGCACTATCATACTTTTCAAACAAATTTGAAAAAGATGATGTGGTATTCATAGGTATTACTGATACATCCAGATATAAATTACCACCTCTTAAGAAGGGATATAAGGATAACCCTATACATCCTCAAATAATTGCAAATGATTCTTTTATAGATAAATTTATTGATACAACTACTCTCTATAAATTATGCATTTTAAGAGGCGAAAGAGTTGATTATTATATGGAAGAATTTATGATTAGACTAAATCCGATAATCAAACTAAGTGAGCTAATTGGATTTCAGGTTTTCATTTGGTCATGGGTTGATGAAATAAATAAAATTATTTTTCAAAATGATTTTTTGCATAAAAAAAATTGGGTATTCTTAAATGACGAAAAATTTAAAAATTACAATTTTTCATATTATAATTTTTTAAAATCATTCGGAATACCGACTTCCATTTTCGAAGCTACAAATGGTGAGATTATAGATTACCATCAAAGTGAAGAATCTCACATTCTTCATTCGGAATTTTTAATCAACATTTTAAATCAAAAATAATTTGGAAAATAAAAAAATATAACATATATTTGTTCTATGAGTGAAAATGTAGATAATTTATCGAAGTATGGGCAGAGCTATCAAACTAAGGTAGTTGCAAACTTAGTGGTTGATAGACCATTTTTAGAACAGGTATCTGATATATTGGAAACAAAATATTTTGAAGCAGATACAAATAAATGGATTGTTGATTTAACAAAAAGGTATTTTCACAAATATAAAAATACTCCTACTACCGACTATTTTAAAACCGAAGTTCAAAAGATTTCCGACAATACCCTACAACAAAATGTATTGGGGCAATTGAAAGCTGTATATCAAAATACACAGCATACTGATAAAGAATGGGTTAAATCTGAATTTGTTACATTTTGTAAAAATCAAAATTTTAAAAATGTAATTCTTAACTCAGTTGAATTGCTTAAAAGTGGGCAGTTTGATAAGATTGAAAAAATGGTTAGGGATGCTGTAAAGGTTGGACAGACGGCTGATTTAGGGTTGGATTATAAAGAAGATATTGAAGTTCGTTTCGAAGAAGTTAATCGTAGAACGGTTGCAACGAATTGGGATGTGATCGATGAATTGATGGATGGTGGATTAGGGCCAGGTGAATTGGGAGTTATTGTTGCACCATCGGGAATTGGAAAGACTTGGGTTCTATCTGCATTAGGAGCGGCGGCAGTTAAAGCCGGAAAAAATGTATTGCATTATACATTAGAGCTCACACAAAATTATGTAGGGCAGAGATATGATACTATCTTTACCTCAATTCCATCATCTGATTTAAAGGAAAATAAAGATGAGATTAAGGAAAAGGTAAGTAGATTAAGAGGTGGATTGATGATTAAATATTATCCACCAAAAGGTATTACTGCTAACACCATCGCTGCACATATTGATATGGTTAGGCAAACTAAGTTCCAGCCCGATTTAATTATCATCGACTATGCAGATTTATTAGTATCTACCAGTTCTAAGAATAATTCTGATTACGCGGAGCAGGGTGGTATCTATATTGATTTAAGAGCAATGAGTGGCGAGTACCAAATACCAATTTGGACAGCATCCCAAACAAATAGAAGTGCAATTGATTCAGAAGTTATTCAGGCTGATAAGATTGCAGATTCTTACGCTAAAGTAATGAATGCAGATTTTATTATATCAGTAAGTAGAAAAGATGCTGATAAATTAAATAATACTGCAAGATTCCACGTAATGAAAAATAGATTTGGACAAGATGGTTTAACTTTTCCTGCAAAAATGGATACTAATAAAGGTATGATTGAGGTATATGCAAACAATTCACCAAATGGAATCATAGCTACTAAGGAAGCTAAGAATGGAGAACTTTTACAAAAACAACTGCTACATAAAAAATATGTAGATAATATGGGATAAGTTATGAAATTATTATTAGGAGATTGTTTAAATAAACTAAAAGAATTAGAAGATAATTCTATTGACTCAATCGTTACAGACCCACCTTATGGACTCTCCTTTTTGGGTAAAGATTGGGACAAGGTAAAGGCAACTAGAGAAACCCAATCACAAGTAGTTAAAGGTTTAGGGGCCGGTATGAAAATGACCACTCTTGCCGATAACATTGAGTTTGAGAAATGGGTTACCGAGTGGTCTATGGAATGTATGAGAGTTCTAAAACCAGGTGGGTATATGTTAGCATTTGGTGGAAGTAGAATGTATCACCGATTGGCAAGTGGAGTTGAAAATGCTGGGTTTGAGATTAGAGACCAACTGATGTGGGTATATGGTAGTGGGTTTCCTAAATCAAGAGATATCGGTAAAGATATTGAAAAGATTAAAGTTGGTGGTATAAAAAACTTAAAACAGATTGGTACAAAGCAAGGAATTAAAGTAGAAACTGGTACACAAGGTTTTTCATACAATAAAGAATATGTGGCAGGAATTTCTATGGGTGGAAAACAAATATCAGGTGATATACCTGTATATGAAATAACAAACGAATGGGGAGGTTGGGGAACTGCTCTTAAACCTGCACATGAACCTATTGTAATGGCAAGAAAACCATTGAGTGAAAAAACGGTAGGCAATAATGTATTAGAGTGGGGTACGGGTGGAATAAACATAGATGATAGTAGAATAGAAACTACTGATACTCTTGATAGATTTCCAGCAAACATAATCTTTGATGAAGAAGCTGGAAAAATGTTGGATGAACAATATGAAGATGTATCTCGTTTCTTCTATTGCCCTAAATCATCTAAGAAAGATAGAAACGAAGGAATTGATAACAATCATCCAACCGTTAAACCTACTGATTTGATGTTATACCTAATTCGCTTAGTGACACCAAAAGGTGGAGTAACTCTTGACCCCTTTATGGGTTCGGGTTCTACTGGAAAAGCTGCAGTTAGAGGTGGATTTGACTTTATTGGTATTGAGAGAGATAATGAATATTTCCGAATCGCTGAAAATAGAATAAACTATGAGGTCAATAATCCATATAAAGAAGAAAAAGATAAAAAAGTAGAAGTGAAAGCCGAAATGGCAGAGAAAGTAAATAAGTTTTTTAGTTAGTTAAACATTTTTAAAATTTAGTATGAAAAATAAAATGGAATTGGTGGATGAGATATGTGCTGGAATGTCAATATTAGATTACTTTGATGATGCAATTATCGGATACGATGTTGATACTAAAAAAGTAATTTATGATTATAATCTAATGCTTAAAGTTTTAACTGAAAATCATAAAATTGAAGTAGATGATGCGATTGATTATTTATCATATAATGTAATGGGATTGAAAATTAAAAATGATGATGGAGATGATATTACTCCTATTATTATAAGCAAATTTGAAGATGAATTAAATGATAAACTATAACACTTTTTCAAAGTTTATAGAGTGGGATGAATTGGATTTGGAATATGAAAGAGTAACCCAAAATATTAAGGAGATAGAAGATGTTCCATCTGCCTTAGATACTATATTTAAGTATCATCGAAAAAACGGGTTTCCACACTATCAATCTAACATCGATGATAAGATTAGTGATATGAAATCACTTTCAGAATTTGATGAATCGGCTATATTCAAAGATGGTTATATTGATCAGACAATGCATTGTTTAGGATTAGCATGGAGTTATTTTCCTCATTGGGTAGATGTTCAATGTGGTAATAGTAAAATGAGGCCAATTGATTATTGGAACAATGATGACAAGCTAAAAGAAATTATACGAAAGACATGGAATTGGCATCTTAAACATAGTGATGGTAAATTTACATTAAATCGTTTAAGACAAAATTTCAAAATATACGGAGGTAATCAAACCGTTAGTAATTTTAGACCATCCGCTGCTAAGTATATTTACAATACTTTTGGCGGAGAAACGGTATGGGATATGAGTTGTGGATGGGGAGGTAGATTGATTGGATTTTTGACAAGTAATTGTAAAACATATATAGGAACTGATCCTAGCAGTAAAACCTATGAAGGATTAGGTAAATTAAATAAAGACTTAAACTTTTATGGTAAAAATGTTATACTTCACGAATTAGGCTCTGAAGTATTTGTACCGGAAAAAGAAACAATAGATTTGTGTTTTACATCACCTCCGTATTTTGATACCGAAAAATATAGTGATGAGGATACTCAATCATATAAAAAATACCCAACACCTCATTTATGGGTAGAGGGGTTTTTAAGACAAACTATGGCAAATTGTCATATTGGATTAAAAAAAGATGGGAGAATGTTATTAAATATAGCAAATACTCCTAAACACAAAGATATAGAAAGTGAAACAATTAGGGTAGCAGATGAAGTTGGGTTTGTATTGAAAAATACTATAAAATTAGCACTATCATCTATCGCAGGAAAGGGTATTAAATATGAACCAATATTCATTTTTGAGAAAAAAAACTAAAGAAAAATTGATGGAAAAATTTTCTAAAGAACCTAAAATTTTTTACGGTATATATCCTATTTATTCTTACACTTAACAAAAGAAATCGTTTTAGAAATGAGCAAATTATTTACCGAAAGAATACCATTTAAACCATTTGAATATCCAGAATATTATACCGAAGGGTGGTTAAAGCAGATGCAAGCCTTTTGGTTGCATACTGAAATACCAATGCAGATGGATGTTAAAGATTGGAATGAAAACTTAACAAAAGAAGAAAAACATTTAGTTGGTAATATCCTTTTAGGATTTGCTCAAACGGAATGTGCAGTATCGGATTATTGGACTGGAATGGTTACTAAATGGTTTCCGAAGCATGAAATTCGTCAGATGGCAATGGCATTTGGTTCACAAGAAACAATCCATTCAGTAGCATATTCTTATCTTAATGAAACATTAGGGTTAGATGATTTCGAAGGTTTCTTACATGATGAAGCAATGAAAGAAAGGTTTGAGTTATTGACAAATACTACTGCGGATTGGTCTCCATCAGATTTAAAAAAGAACAAAAAAGCAAGAATAGAAGTTGGTAGAAGTCTCGCAATCTTTTCGGCATTTGCAGAAGGTGTAGCACTTTATTCATCATTTGCAGTTCTTTATAGTTTCCAAATGAGAAACCTATTAAAAGGTATTGGACAGCAAATGAAATGGAGTGTTAGAGATGAATCACTGCACTCAAAAATGGGTTGCCAATTATTCCGTCACATGTGTTCGGAATATCCTGAATTGTTAGAAGAAGCTAAAGAAGATATTTATAAAGCTGCAAAACTTATCATAGAGCTGGAACATAAATTTATTGATAAGATTTTTGAAATGGGTGATTTGGAGAATCTTAAAGCAGGGGATTTAAAAGAATTTATTACAAAAAGAGTAAACGAAAAATTGGCAGAGCTGGGATATAATCCTATTGCAGGAGGAGATGATTACTTTGAATATAATGATAAAAAAGCATCGCAGTTAGATTGGTTTTATCATTTGACTGGCGGTGTTACTCATACCGATTTCTTTGCTATCAGACCTACTGATTATAGCAAAGCAGGTGAAGGTGAGAATTGGGACGATATATTTTAATAAAAAAGAATTTATAGAATTATGAAAAACTACGGCGAAGAATTTGGCTGGGAAGTAGATGTTGATTTCCCGTCTTGGGGAAACAATGAGATATATGTGAAAACTATATCAAAAACTTATTTACAACCAGGTGAGAAACCAAAGGATGCTTATTGGAGAGTTGCAACTGCAGTTGCAAAAAGATTAGATAAACCACAATTGGCTACTAAATTCTTTGATTACATTTGGAAGGGATGGTTGTGTTTGGCAACTCCAGTACTATCAAATACTGGCACCGATAGAGGATTGCCTATATCTTGTTTTGGTATAGATGTAGGTGATAGTATCTTTGAAATTGGTTCAAAGAACTTAGAGTTGATGTTATTAGCAAAGCATGGAGGTGGTGTTGGTATTGGATTAAATATGATTAGACCAGCTGGTAGTAAGATTACCGGTAATGGAACATCTGATGGTATTATTCCATTTGCTAAAATTTATGATTCAACTATTCTTGCTACAAATCAAGGAAGTGTTCGTAGAGGAGCCGCATCGGTGAACATCAAAATTGAACATAAGGATTTTGATGATTTCTTAGAAATTAGAGAACCAAAAGGTGATGTGAATAGACAATCACTTAACTTACATCAATGTGTTGTAGTTAGTGATAAGTTTATGAAAAAATTAGAAGAAGGGGATGCTGAGGCGAGAAGAAAGTGGGGTAAATTACTCCAAAAGAGAAAAGCAACTGGTGAACCATATATTATGTACAAAGGTAATGTTAATAAACAAAACCCTGAAATGTACAAAAAGAATGGATTGAAAGTTCACATGACTAACATTTGTTCTGAAATTGTTCTACATACTGATGAACAACATTCATTTGTTTGTTGCCTTTCATCGTTGAACTTAGCAAAATATGACGAGTGGAAAGATACTGATTTAGTTTATACATCTACTATCTTCTTAGATGGTGTTTTGGAAGAGTTTATCCAAAGAGCTAAGAATATGAAAGGATTTGAAAACTCAGTTCGTTCTGCGGAAAGAGGAAGAGCATTGGGATTGGGTGTATTAGGATGGCACACCTACTTACAACAAAAAGGATTGCCATTTGAAGGTTTACAAGCTCAATTTGAAACCCGTAAGATTTTCTCTCAAATGAAGATTGAATCTGAAAGAGCAAGTAGAGATTTGGCAGCAGAATATGGAGAACCATTATGGTGTAGAGAAAGTGGATTTAGAAACACTCACTTAAGAGCAGTAGCACCTACCGTATCAAACTCTAAATTAAGTGGAAACGTAAGTAGTGGCATTGAGCCGTGGGCAGCGAATGTATTTACTGAGCAAACATCTAAAGGTACATTCATTAGAAAAAATCCTGAATTAGAAAGAGTATTTAGAAAAATTGGTAAAAACAATAAAGAAGTTTGGGATCAAATTTTAGCTGATGGCGGTTCGGTACAAGGATTGGATTTCTTAGATGAGTGGTGTTTTGTTGATGGTAAATTAGTTGAATGCAAAGAAGTAGAAGGTGAGGTAAAGCATAAATGTAATTCAGTTAAAGATGTATTCAAAACATTCAAAGAAATTAACCAATTGGATTTAGTAAGACAGGCTGGTGTAAGACAACAATATATAGACCAGGCAGTTTCTTTAAACTTAGCATTCCCCGCAACCGCAGAACCAAAGTGGATTAATCAAGTTCATTTAGAAGCGTGGAAGCAAGGTGTTAAAACACTTTACTATATGAGAACTGAATCAGTATTGAGAGGTGATATCGCGGCAAAGGCTATGGATCCAGAATGTGTAAGTTGTGAAGGTTAAAAAATAAATAAAAGAAAAGAATATGATTACTGTAAAAAAATTTAGTGCAAGTTGGTGTGGCCCTTGCAAAGCGTTAAAACCAATTTTTGAAGAAGTTAAAGGTGGATATTCAAATGTAAAGTTTGAAGAGGTAGATGTTGATGAACAATTTGAATTAGCTTCTCAATACGGAGTTCGTTCAGTACCAACTGTGGTGATTGAAAAAAATGGAGTTGAGGTTAGTAGATTTACTGGTCTACAATCAAAATTAGCATATACTAATGCAATTAATGAAAATCTCTAATATAGTTGGAGATTTCAAAAATTCTTATTATATTTGCTAATTAAAAGTTACGATGTATCAAAATATATATTATCAGAGAAATACAAATACTATCCATATATGGGATGATGTAAAGGGATACTTTACAATGCCATATCAAAGATACGCATTTAAACCTGCGGTAAATGGTGAATGGACTTCCATCTATGGCGATAAATTAACAAAAGTATTTAAGTACGAAAAAGATGATTCATCGTTATTTGAATCGGATGTACCTGAAATTACCAGAGTATTAGTAGATTTATATACTAATTCAGATTTACCATCAGATGGGCATAAGATACTTACTTTTGACATTGAGGTTGAAATGAATTCTGGTCTGCCTGATACTGAAAAGGCGGAAAACGAAATAACATCAATTGCTGTACATGATTCGGTAGAAGATTATTACTATGTGTTAATCTTAGATAAGAATCGAACAATCCAACCATCAAAATCTGGAAATAGATTAGTAGCTCCATTCGATACTGAAAAGGAGATGCTTAGTAAATTTTTAGATATATACGAATCAATATCCCCTACAATCATAACAGGGTGGAACATAGATTTTTTTGACGTTCCGTATCTATTTAATCGCTTGAAAAATCTTTTGGGTGAAAGGCAAGCAAAAAGATTATCTCCTATTAGAGAGGTATTCTTTTCACCTTATAGAAAAAAATGGTTTATCGGGGGAGTATCTGCTTTAGATTATTTAGTTCTTTACAAAGAATACAATTATACTGAATTAGATAATTACCGATTAGATACCGTTGCTAAAATAGAATTAGGTAGAGGTAAAGTTGAATACACTGGAAACTTAGATGAATTATTTGAGAAGGATAAAGAAAAATTTATTGAGTATAACTTAGAAGACGTTCGATTGATTGTAGATATGGATAAGAAACTACAATTTATTGATTTATGTAGAGGTATCGCTCACGCCGGCCATGTTGCTTATGAAGATGTATTTTTTACATCTAGACCATTAGAAGGAGCATTGTTATGTTTCTTGCGCCAGAGAGGATTAGTAGCACCCAATAAAATGAAGAAAGAGGATTCTGATAGAATGATTGATTCTATGAGAGAAACTGGTGGAATTGATGAAAGTGCAAAAGATGAAAAATTTATTGGAGCGTATGTAAAAGACCCGATTGTTGGTAAATATGATTGGGTATATGACTTGGATTTAACATCCCTATATCCCTCTATTATTATGACGTTAAATATATCACCTGAAACTAAAATGGGTAAGGTTGATAATTGGGATATACAAAGATATTTAAAGGGATTGGATGATTTCTATTCAATACAAGGAAAACAAATTTCAAAAGAAAAGTTTAAAGACTTTCTTAAAGATAGTGGATATTCAATTGCTTCAAATGGTGTAATTTATAGAAACGATAAAATAGGATGTATTCCTGCTATATTAGATGAATGGTTTCAAAAAAGGGTAGAGTTCCGAAAATTAGAAAAACAATTTGGTGAAGCTGGTGATAAAGAAAAATATGCATTTTATAAGAAAAGACAATTGGTTCAAAAAATCTTATTGAACTCTCTTTATGGAGTATTGGGATTACCTTCATTCCGTTTCTATGATATTGATAATGCTGAAGCAGTAACGATTACCGGTCAAACTGTAATTAAATCTACTGCAGATATGACTAATATAAAGTACAATAAGGAGTTGGGTACACAAAATGCGGATTACAACATCTATATTGATACTGATTCAGTATTCTTTTCAGCAGTACCACTTTTAGATCATAGGCATCCAAATTGGAAACAAATGAGTGATGCGGAAGTTGCTAAATTAGTAGATGGAATTGCTGGAGAAACACAAGATTATCTTAACAACTTCTACAACATGTTATCTGAAAAAATGATAAATGTTCCAAAGGATAAACATCGTTTTCAGATTAAAAAAGAATTTGTTGCTAGAGCTGGATTATGGATTGCTAAAAAGAGATACGCACAGTGGATTATTGCTGAAAATGGTGTACCGGTAGATAGATTAGATGTGAAAGGTTTAGATGTGGTTCGTTCTTCGTTTCCTCAATCATTTAAAGATTTTATGAAACAAACTCTTATTGATATTCTAAGAGGAGAAACAAAAGAGACAATGGATGAAAAGATTATCAATTTTAAAGGTTCACTTCCATTAGTAAAGCCATACAATATCGCAAAAAGTAGTTCAGTAAAAGAACTTTCAAAATATACTCCCGCAAAAGGCGCAATGTTCCAATTCCTTAAAGGAACTCCAGCGCATGTTAAAGCTGCTTGGACTTACAATCAATTGTTAAAGCACTTTAACTGTGGGTTTAAATACTCACCTATGAGGAATGGTGATAAAATGAAATGGGTATATCTTAAACAAAATCCATTAGGATTGGATACAATTGCATTTAAGGGTGCAGATGACCCAGAAGAGATAGAATCATTTATTAAAAATTACATTGATTACGATAAGATTTTTGAAAGCGAGATGCAGAATAAGTTAGAAGATTTTTATAGAGCATTAAGTTGGGGAAATCTTCAATTAAAAATTACGAAATCAGATAAATTTTTCTCCTTTTAATTTGGAAAATCGAAATAAAACACATATATTTACAAAAATAAAAAATAAAAATTAAAACAAAAATTATGGACAAAAATCGTTTAAGCCGCTTTATCTCAAAGTATAATTTGGCAGGTTTGGTTGAATCAGTTTCTTGGAAAGCAGAAAACAAAACATTAACAACCCGTTTTATCTCCGATGATAAAACTGTATTGGGTTCAGTTAGTGTAGTTGATTTTGATTTTGAAGATTCTACTGTTGGTGTTTACAATACAAACACTTTGAAAAGTTTATTGGGTGTATTGGGAAATGATGTAAATATTTCTCTAAAAAAAGTTGATGAAAAGCCAATTTCATTATCTTTAACATCTGATTCTACAACTGTACAATATCAATTGGCAGATTTAGCCGTTATTCCAAATGTGCCAGATTTGAAACAATTACCTGAATTCGGTATCAGTATTGATATGGATGGTAATTTTATTGAAAAGTTCATCAAAGCTAAATCAGCATTGAGTGATATCGATAACTTTACTGTTTTGACCGAAAAAGGTAAATTAAAAATTGTTATTGGTTATTCTAATATCAACACTAATAGAGTTGAGTTGGTAGTTAATGATAGTTTTGATGGAGAAGTAAAACCAATTTCTTTCTCAGCAAAATATTTCAAAGAGATTCTTTCTGCTAACAAAGAAGCTAACAAAGCAACTTTGAAAGTATCAAAAGAAGGATTAGCAAATGTAGATTTTTCAGTTGATGGATTTACTTCATCTTATTTCTTAGTAGAAGTACAATTATCATAATATTAAACAATTCAAAGTATGAGTTTTTTTGAACAACAAGAAGAACAAGTTCACTCACTTTGGGTTGAGAAATATAGGCCTACAAAATTAGATGATTATGTAGGTAATGAAAATCTCAAAGCAAAAGTAAAGGGGTATATCGAAAGCGGTGATATACCTCACTTACTTTTCTTCGGTAAAGCGGGGACAGGCAAAACAACTCTCGCCAAACTAATTGTAAAGAACATTGAATGTGATGTAATGATTATCAATGCATCCGATGAAAACAATGTTGATACCGTTCGTAATAAAGTAAAAAACTTTGCGAGTGGAGTAGGGTTTAAACCATATAAGGTTATTATCTTAGATGAGTTTGATTATATGACACCAAACGCACAGGCATTGTTAAGAAACTTAATGGAAACATTTAGTAAACATTGCCGCTTTATTTTGACGTGTAATTACATAGAGAAAATTATTCTCCCAATCCAAAGTCGTTGTCAATCGTTTCAAATTGTTCCACCAACTAAAAAGGATGTAGCAGTTCAAATTGCATCTATCTTAAAGAAAGAAGATATACAATTTAATCCCGCTGATTTAGTTCCAATAGTGGATGGATATTATCCTGATATTCGTAAGATTATTAACACTACACAATTGGCGTGTGTTAATGGTGTATTGAAAACCGAAAGTGCTACAATTGTAGATTCTGATTTTAGATTAAAATTAGTTGAAATACTAAAATCAAAAGATGAAGTTAGGAATAAGTTTATGACAATAAGACAATTGGTAGCGGATAATCGTATTTCAGATTTCACCGATGTTTACTCATTTTTATATGATAAATTAGATGATTACGCAAAAGGTAATACTGCAAATGTTATTATTGCATTAGCTGAGGGCACTTCAAAAGATGCTTTAGTAGTAGATAAAGAAATTACATTTATGGCTACTATCATTTCAGTAATACAACTTATTAAATAGTGCATCAATTTTTAATTTACTTATTTATAGTTATTTCTCAACTCGCGCTAGCGGTATTTAAAGTTTTAGAAATAAAATGGGTAGTTGAAAACGATATTACAAAATCAGTTATTCTATTTAATATTCAAATACTTTTGTGGATTTCTTCCACCGCTTGGTCAGTAGATAGTTTTTTAAAAGGAGATTGGATTACAATTGTTTTATTTCTTTTATCTGGCTCAATCGGTAAGATTATAATCTTAAAGTATTATAAGAAAAAAGAAAAATACTAATGTGCGGAATAATAGGAGGAAATTGGTTTAAATCGGATGAACAAACTAATACTCATTTACAAAAAATAATTCATAGAGGAAGAGATGCATCTAAAATAGCAAAAATAGAAAATGTTTTTTTAGGGCATAATCGTCTTTCAATTCAGGATTTATCTTCAACTGCAAATCAACCAATGTGGAATGAGGATAAGACAGTTTGTATTGTATATAACGGTGAACTTTGGGATAGTATTGAAACAAAGGAATTAAAATCATCTTTAAAAACAAAGTTCAAAACAAAATCCGATACTGAAATAATCTTAAATGCTTATTGTGAATTAGGAACTAAATCATTTGAATTATTAGATGGTATGTTTTCTTTTGCAATCGTTGATACAAAACTTAATAAAGTATTTGTAGTTAGAGATTATGTAGGTGAACTTCCACTGTGGTATGCTATTGATAATGATGGTAAGTTAGTATTTTGTTCAGAAAAGAAAGGCCTTCCACTTAGTGATTTATATGAAACTCAGGTTAAGGCAATTTATCCAGGTACTTATTTGGAATACAATTACAAAACATTAGAACACTCAACACAAACTTATTACACACTTCCAACTCAAATTATTAACGATGATAGAGAAACAATTGTTAAGAATATCAGAGTAATGTTAGAAGAAGCTGTAAAAGTAAAAATGGTTTCGGATGTTCCTATTTGTACAATCCTTAGTGGAGGTATTGATTCGGTAATTACAACTTATATTCTTTCACGTATCAAACCAGATATTGAGGCATTTGTAGTTTCAATGGGTGATGGTGATACGAAGAATGATGATATAAAATACGCAAGAATTGCTGCAAAAGAATTCGGAGTTAAGTTGCACGAAATTATACTAACTGAAAAAGATGTTGAAGATGCGATTGAAGAAACACTTTATGTTATTGAGCAAAGTAGATGGCAGAATGTAGGTTCAGCAATTGCACAGATAGCCCTTTCAAAGAAGATAAATGAATTAGGTTTCAAAGTTGTGTTTAGTGGTGATCTATCGGATGAAATTTGGGGAAGTTATGGACATATTCAGGCGTTTCATTGGAGACCTGAGGATTATGATAAGGCTAGGCGAAAGTTAGTCGAAGATGTTCACAAAACAAACTTCTTAACTACAAACCAATCTATTATGTGGGGTGGTACGGTAGAAGTTCGTACTCCATATAGTTGGAGACCGTTTGTAGAATACACACTTAATATTCCACCGCTATATCAAAAGGAAAATGGGCACATGAAACCTCTATTAAGAGCGGCATTCAAAGGTGAAATTTCCGATGAACTTTTGTATAGACCTAAAGTTTATTTTGCTAAAGGTTGTAGAACAGGTGATATGATGGAACATCGAAAAGACATTTTGAAATCTCAATTAAAATCCTTATATTCGTATAAGAATGATATTTTACTTAATAAATTTTTCTCAATAAATGGTTAGAATACTTAATATACAAAATGATGGGGATGAAATGGAAGCAGCCATCAGAGAAGCAATGGAAATAATTGATTTATATCCAAAAGTATTTCCTCATTTAGCGGGGCAAGGATTTAAATTAAAAAAGTATTTTAGTAAACCAAATGGTGGAGTTGTATTGCAGGATGGTGTAGTTATAACCTTTGAGAAAAGTAAAAGTAATTCTAAAATTGCAAGAAAGACATTTGCTAGAAAGAAGAAGGGTGATATGATAATTCATCAGATTGCATCAAAAGAAAGGAATGGTTCAGCACAAAAAGTTTTTAACCAGTTTGTTGAGTATTGTAAATCAAAACAATGTGAGAATATTATTTTATCGGTTAGAACTGCAAATGAAACCGCTAGAAAATTTTACGAAAGAAATGGGTTTCAATTAGTAGATGAAAATAGTGAAATGTGGCATGGTAAAAAAGAAGGATTTATATCAGGCTCAATTTATAAACTAAGATTACCGGCTGATAAAAATATTGAAACTATCACCGACAATAAAAAATATAACTTTATAAGAAATGTATTTAGATTATTTCGATAAATTTAAGGGAATGACTCCCTACCTCCATATCGGTAAAGAAGAATGGACTTATATAAAAAATACATTCGAACTTAATGACGTAAAAGAATCATTAGCTGATGTTCTTATGGAGTATCCAATTCCTTATGCAGATATTTCTGAAGCAGAGGCATTGGATGCATATAAAAAACTAAAAGGAACTTGGTGGGCTGATATTCTTAAAGAAGGAGAGTGGTTTCCGAGAAAAGCATCTGAAAGCAGATACCCATTGACATTCAGAGGTAAACAGCAATACTTTAGTAGAAACAATGTAGGTAATGAATCATCTAACTTTTTCCAACAAGCAAATCGATGGAGTGTAGATGGAACGGTTTCTCCTGGCCCAAAAAGAACTTGGGAAACGAGAGAGTTTATGGTTTCACTTATGGGTGGGCTATATACTCTTAAATTTGATGAGATAGATAGAAATTCTTTAAGAACTTGTTTAGGTTTAAGAAAATACATTTGTGCACAATTCAAACCTAATGTAGCAAAGGCATTATATGATTACCTTAAAGTGGAGAATGTATTAGATTTCTCAGCAGGGTGGGGAGACCGTTTAGCGGGATTCTATGCGAGTGAAGGTGGAAAACATTATGTAGGTGTAGACCCGAGAAAAGAAAATCACCCAATATATCGACAACAGGCAGATTGGTATGAAAAACACCGAACATTTTTTGAAGTAGAAAAGAGAGCAGATTTTCATTGTTCACCTGCTGAAGATTTAGATTTTTCACAATATACTGACCATTTTGATATTGTATTCACTTCACCTCCTTATTTCAATGTAGAAAGATATTCATACGATGATACTCAAAGTTGGGTAAGATATAAATCAATCGATGCGTGGAATGAGATGTTCTTACACAAAGTAATTCATAACCTATGGCCTACAATTCGTAAGGGTGGTTATTTGGCAGTAAACATTGCAGATGTTTATGCTAAATCAAATGATAGAGAAAAAGGTTATGTTGAGATTACAAATCCAATGAATGATTATATTCAAACATTAGGCGCGGAATATGAAGGTTGCTTAGGAATGGAAATGGCAAAGAGACCAGGTTCAGCAGGAGCAGGGGCAATTATTGAAGGTGATGAAGATAGATACACCGAAGAGGCATTAGAAAAAGCAAAAGAAGCAGAAGGTAAAAGATTTTGTGAACCTATTTGGATATGGAGAAAACTATAAAAGAATACTTTAGTAAGTTTTATAATATGAAACCATACCTCACTATTGATGAGGAGGAATGGGCATATATTTTAAAAACTTACGATAAAGAAGAAATTATAGAAACCCTTTCGGAAGTCTGTCATACATATCCATTACCTATACCGGTTTATACTAATGAAGAGGTATTAGAAGATTATAAAAAATTAAAAGGAACTTGGTGGCCTGATATGTTGATTGAAGGTAATTGGTTTCCTCGCAATGGTAGAGAGAGTAAATACCCACTTACATTTGATGGTAAGTTTATGTATTTCAAAAAGTATACCGTTGGTAATAAAGCATCCAATAAATTCCACGTAGAGAACCGA
>Ga0315909_10003303_pt1 | contig 19790 bp, 45 predicted proteins | sample LakEriMetagenome_11_FD_203527 | JGI IMG/M metagenome (GOLD analysis project Ga0315909, IMG submission 203527) | Freshwater fungal communities from buoy surface, Lake Erie, Ohio, United States - Buoy 2 MA125 | ecosystem: Environmental > Aquatic > Freshwater > Lake | place: USA: Lake Erie, Ohio... | reverse complement strand
TCGCCAATCGCGCCCTCACCAATCCAGAGATTTACGAGCCACGTTTCTCGGTTCGTCCATCCGTTCATGCGTTCATCCTCCTCTATTGTTTAGCGGTGGTGCCGCCAGACGACCTCGCAGGAATCATCTAGGGCGGGCTTACCTCTGACCGCTAATAGCATTATGCCAGTTCTGGCGGATGCGTCAAGTACCATCAACGACCGCCGAAGCTCCACGCGTGCGCGTGTGTGCGACGCGGCCGCGCGTGTGCGTTAGCGGTTAGGGCATAACCCCTAACCCCTAACACCTAACCACTAACACCGCCCGTGTGAACCATTACACCCGCCGATGGCGAGCGCGATGAGCATCAACACCACCACGAGCGCGCCTAGCGCGTACTCTTGCCGCCGCTGACGCTTCGCTAGTGCTGACTCCGTTTCGCGGAGTTCAGGGAAGCGATGCGGGCGACCGATGCCGCTCACGCTTCCACCTCGCCGAACCCCTTGCGCGAGTACGCTACGACTCGCGCTTGCGCGCGTGCCGCTTGGCGTGCTTTCTCGCGTAGTTCGTTCTGCTGGCGGATTGTTCCCTTACCGCTCACGACCATCCCGCGTGCGCGCTTCGCAATCTTGCGCTCGCGCTGTTGCCACTTGTGCTCGTCCATTTCTTACCTCTCTCACTTGCGACGGAAGCACTCGTTCCGTCTGTGCCTAGTATCTCATCTCTGGCGATAGCGTCAAGCACTTCGCCGATTCTCTTGCGCTCCTGCGCGTGTATTCCCTGCGTGCGTTGCGTGCGAGTAAGGGGCGCGGGCATAACCCCGCGCCCCCTAACCGCTATCCGATAACCGCCGTTCGCACCGTGTAGCCCTGCTCCTTGCGAACCCCTTCCACGAAGTCCATGCCCGCGTATGCGGTCGGGATCTCGCTGATGTAGGTGTCGCCGTACTCCCACGAACCGTAGGTTAGCGGCGACTTCACCGCCACGAACCAGCGGGCGTATGGATTCGCGCGCTCCGCGTCTGGCGACTGATAACGCTTCAGCACTCGCCACTCCCAATCGCCCTGAACGACGATGTGGTACGGATTGTCTACCGTTCGCGACTTGCCGTGTAGGTTCTTTCCCATTGCGTTCCCCTTTCTGCTTCGGAGAGGGCACTCGCCTCTCACACCCCTAGTATCGCACCTCTGGCGATAGCGTCAACCCATCGTTGCGCCAGACGCAACAGACGCGGCCGCGCGTGTATGTGTGCAGAAACAGGAAAGGGGTTAGGCATAACGCCTAACCCCTAACCCATAACCTCTAACTTACAGCGATTCTGTAAGTGCGCGCTCCAAGCGATTGTGCGCGGTTAGTTCCGAAGTGAAGCTCTCGCGTCCGAAGATTTCCGCATAGCCCATGTGAGTTCCTGTGTCTACGCTCATCTTCTCAAACCAGAAGCAACCGAAACCATTTTCGTCCTGCCCCTGATAGATGCGGGCGAAGGTCGTTCCTGCGCCGTTGGTGTGGATTTGATACCAAGTGTTTAGACCAATCGTGATAGTGCTTGCCGTTCCTAGTGCTGGCATTTCATCCCCCTATGCTCTGGCGAGAGATTCTCTCTCGCTCTGATTGCGGAGAGAGTCGTTCGTGGCACCACACCACTAGCGACTCTCCCCGCGAGTCTTTCGCGACTCCAACGCTTATCACCTTTCGGCGGCAACCTTCACCTTTCGGCTGGCTGCTGGTAGCGCATCCTCATTGGTTAGATGCCAGACCGCTACTCCTTATCGTTGCGGGTAGTTCTTCGTCTACCAACTAGCCGTTCGCGTTCGGCTATGTCTGAATAGTAGCAGAGAGGGCGGGAGCGTCAAGCCCCCGCCCTCTCTCGTGGTCTACTTTACGACCACATACTCCTCTCCGCCTTCGCGAAGGGAGATGATGCCGTCCAACGGCACCGCGCGGTACGCCTTCTTCTGAAGGTCATAAACCGACAGAAGCGACTTCGCGCTGAAAGAATAGGCGGCATCACCGCCCTTGAGGTGCTTCTTGACACCCGTGCGAGCGGTCATCACGCGCTCCTCACCAGTCGTGCGCTTGATGAAGCGCACCGAGAAGATTCTGCCCTCGGTAGCAGTCAAGAGGTCTGCCGCCTCTTTGAGTGAGATGATGGTTGGTTCCATTTCCATCTCCTTTCTGTTGGTCGGTCATCCTCGCCGACACCCATAGAATACGACATCTGGCTACAGCGTCAAGTGCCGTTGCGCGGTACGCAACACGCCACCACGCGCAGGCCGGCGCGCTCGAGCTCGTGCCCAGGCGCGTTAGGGGTTATGGCATAACCCATAACCCCTAACCGATAACTACGAAACGCTTAACCCGTCGGACTCAATGCCAGCGATAAGGTCAGCGAGGTAGCGCACCTCTACGCCAACCGCATCACCAAGTTTGGTGGAGTCCTTGTCAATGTTCTGCGCAATCCACGCGCGAGCTTCTGCGTTGCGAGGAAGCAGCAGCACCACGCTGCCGCCGTCGCTGATGACAGAGAAGTCAGTCATCCTGCACTCCTTTCGTTTGTGTGAGGCACTTCCTCACTGCTGTGAGTGTATCAGTTCTGCTGTATGCGTCAAGTGTGCTGTGTCGGCCGCGCAACTGCGGACAAAGAGAAACGCGGGAGTTAGGCGATACACCTAACCCCCGCGCCCCTAACTAGTTAACTTCTGCGAACTCCGTTGCCATCCAGAGGCTCTGATTCTCTGACCTGATGCTGCGATACGATCCCGCCGCACCAAGAACCAGATGGTCAAGAACCTCAATGTCCAAGATTTTGGACGCTGCGATGACTTCCTTCGTCAGTTGGATGTCCTGCTCGCTTGGCTCCGCATCACCGCTCGGATGATTGTGAACCAGAACGATGCCGCAACCCCCTGCTGCGATGGCGTACCTGAACAACTCACCGATGCGGACGCTCGTGCCCGTTGCGGTGCCTGTATAGACGCGGTCAATCCCCATTAGTCCGTTGCGTCCGTCAAGCGTCATCACCCAGAGAGATTCCTGCGTGATGCGGTCAGCGTCAGCCCTGAACAACTCCACCGCTGCCACTGGTCGCTCAACGCGATACGGCTGCGGCTCTGCGATTTCGTGGCGTACCACCTCAACGCTGTACCGCTTCCAATCCGTTGCGCTCTGCTTTCGCTTTGCCATACATCCCCCTTTCGCACTACCATCGGGAAGCCCCGACAACCACATAGTAGCAGGTCTGCTCTATGCGTCAAGTAAAGTCAAGACCCCCCAGAGCCGTCGCTCTGAGGGGTCTTGGTTCGGTGTCCGCTAGGGGGAAGCAAACCCCCCTAACTCCATCCTACCGCTCCCACCGATACATTGGTGCCCTAGCGGTCATCGCTCCTTTGCATCTCTCCCACCCGCATTTTTCGGCTGCGGTCTATTGCTCGCTCGTCCAAGTGTCTCACCTAGTCGGTTGCTTCCTAGGACGCTTCCGACACAAGGAGAATACGCTACCTTGCCTGATCTGTCAAGCACTTTTGGCGCATCTCCTATTGACATTTGGTTAAGATTCCTTAACTCGAGCGTGGCCGCACGTGCAGCTCATTCCGGAAAAGGACATAACCTCTAACCCGTAAGTGATAAGGGGCGAGGCATAAGCCCCGCCCCTCTTTGCGCCCTTTCGGGCTTCCGCTTAGTACGCGCGGATTACGTTGACCTCAATACCTAGCGCGTTGAATGTGCTGTTCCCGTAAGGGTAGCCGCCGTTGTCTAGCGCCTTGGTGATCCTTGCAACCTCATCGGCGGTCAAGCCGCGTAGGTCATCGTCCGATACCAGCGAGCAGGTACCAGCCAGACCGCCGCCGCCCAGATACGCTGGCGCGCTGTTGGTGATCTCTGCGAGCAGGTCGCACGCGGTAAGGTTGTTCGTTGGGTTTGCCTTGAGCAGCCCCTCCTCATCGCAGAGCAGCGCCACCTTGACGCCGCCCAGCGTGCCCCGACCTGCGACCTCTACCATCTGGCAGTCGGTCAACTCGTACAAGCCAGCCAAGCCGCTTCCGCGGGTTGAGAGGCTGATCTTTCCGTTCTCTACCTTGAATCCGTACATCTAGCACCTCCTTGCACTCTGTTGCGGTGGTGCCACCCGCAGCCCTCGCTGGAAGCCGCTCTGGTGGTCTTACCTCAAACCGCTAAAGCGATTGTAGCAGCCCTATTGCGTGCGTCAACCCCCCACACCAGCGAGGAGTTGTTTGTGGTGCGCGTCAGTTGTCGGCTCTACGGAAGCCCCGCAATCACAGCACACCGTAAGGTCGCATGGCGTAAGTTCGCCCTGCTCGTACTCTGTGGCGTTATCGCAACTCTCGCAACCCCTAACCCGCTCATCATGTAGCCACCGAATAACCTCATGCTTGCACTCGCAATCGTAAGATTCATAACCGCAGTCGCACGACGCAACAAAGCAGCCCTCCTCATGGTCTACCTTGTCGCAGTCGCGCCAATCAAACTTATGCTCGTGAGCCATAACTAGACCTCCACCAAGTGCGCGCTGGTGTTGATTGGGAGGTCTCCCACTTCGGGAGCCTCCGTCTCAACCCAAGTCCAATTCATCGCGCCGATGTCGTACAGACCGCAGCACGATGTCGGATACACAATGTACGGGTCGTCCTCTGGTGTGCGACCGCCACCCGTCATCACAAACGCATTGAGCCGCGCGTCATAGGACACAAACTCTACGCTGTCCCCTTTGTCGTTGTACTTTGCGCCAAGCAGGTGCGTGTCTGCCGCGATTCGCATCGCCTCTGCGAAAGTAAACGCTGGGCATGCCCAACCGTTCCATCGGTACTCGGTCATGACGCGCGCCTTGTATGGTCCGCCGTAGTCCTCGTCAATGTTTACCCACGCCTCTGCGCTCCTTGCTGGGTCGCAATAGGCGCACTGCCTCGCCTTGTTCATACACCCTCCTTCGCACTCGTGCCACCGCTCTGGGTGGCTAATGCCAATCTACAATGCCAATGGGTTTGCGTCAAGCCTCTCATTGTGCTCTGCAAGCCAGAGTGCCTCTCGCGCATCGGAGGCCTTGACCTCCTCAAGCCACGCCCGCAGTTTGGTCGCGTCAAACCCCTCTGCCTCTAACTCTGAAATGCGCTGCTCAACGCACGGAGCATAATCGCAGTAAAACTTTTCGCACACTTTGATCTCAGACATGTTCCACCTCCTCTGCTATCGCATCAAACGCAGCCGTCGCACACGGCACGCAATAGACACTAATCAGATGACCCTGCGCGCGAGTTGAGATGTATTTCACCTCACCCGTATCTCGGATAAGCACTTTCTCATCGTCATAGAACAGAACTGCGCTGCACTTCACGCACGCCTCCATCTCTCCACTCATAACGCACTCCTTTCTAACTGATAGCCCAAGTGGGCTAACCCGATTGTAGCAGCAACCTATTTTGCGTCAAGCCACTCAATCGTGGAGAAGTAGCCCTCTTTCAGCCTGCGCTCCACGAGCCAAAGCTCCTTACCCGTATGCTCCTCACCCATAACCTCTGAGATGTATTCAATAACCTCATCGCAATCCAAGCAGTTGATCGTGTCCACGATGCCGCCCTGATGGTAATCGGAGTCAGCCACAAACTCTCGCTTGCTGAACTCGCTTGGCTGGAACGAAACAGGCGACGAGCCGTTCAGATAGATTCCATCCAAGACTCCATCCCAGTTGCGTGCTGCTGGTGTTGGGCACCCCTTATGTACATACATAACGCCTCCTCTCATAAGCGTTAGGGGTTAGGCGTAAGTGCCTAACCCCTAACCTCTAACTACTTCTTGGCGAAAATCGCCTCAATGCGCTCCAACTGCGCAACCTGTTGCGCGTGGAGGTCAGCAACCTCAATCGGAGCGGCGTGTGTGTAAATGCGCTGCCCTGAGAGCAGATACATCTTGCCATCCCTGAACTCCCACTTCCAAAAGTCGCCGTCCTCGCCTGTCCACTCGTACTCATCGTCCTCAATGAACGGAGCAGCGGCGGCAAAGAACACATCCTCTTGACCTGTCTTGTTGTCGTAGCACGAAATCAGCAAATCGCCGTTTTCGTCATCACGAACCTCAAAGCCCAACTCTGCAAACACCGCCTTCGTGTCTGGGAGTGTGCGCAAATCCTCTGGCATCCACGAATACCAGAATCGTGGAGCCTCAGCACCACCAGACGAGCCGCCGCGCTTCGCCTTGTTTGGTGCGTCTTGGAGTGCCATCAGCGCGTCATACGCCGCAGCAAGGTTCTCCTTCTTGATGCGCAACTCGCCGTTGCCGCTCACATAGTAGCCCATACATCCTCCTCTCCTACTACACAGGGAAGCCCCCTGCCCATTGACTTTACCACCTATTCAGTATGCGTCAAGCCCCCAAAAGGAAATCCCCCAGACTGGCGAGTGCGCACCAATCTGGGGGCAAAGGGGTCGGCGAGAGGGAGGATGAGCCCCCGCACTGACCCGTAGATAACACGCGCGGTCTAACCCGCGACGACCTAACTATACACTATCGGGAACGCGTAAGTGCGAAAACCATAACCGCCATAACGCCATACAGGAAATACATAAGCTCCGTCATTCCTCATCCTCCACCGAGTCATAGACGGATACCTCGGTATCGTCCCTGAACTCGCCCGGGTCAAGGTTGACCCCTATCTCGAGTCCCTTCTTGTGAGCTTCTTCTGGGCTGTCCGCTTCAACATTTACCCACTTATGCCCGATGAACTCTAATCTAACTGCGTACTTCATACTCCCTCCTCCTTACAAATCTCGCAGCCTTCGCAATCCTCGTTGCCGAGAACCACTTGCGCTGCGTGGAACGCATCCTCGCACTCGCCTGGGTTATCGTGGCACGCAAAGGGTACGCCGTGTCCTTCCGCGCTGCGCGTGTCGCAGTCGGAGAGGAAATCGCTGTGCGCCTCTTTGCCTCGCTTCTCCCAGAGCAGCGTGTACCACCCATAGCAGACCTCCGCAAGCGCGAAGTCTGTGTTGCCATCTACCGCATCCTCCATACAGGAATAGACGCTGTACCGAAGCCCCCTATCTCCGCGAACGAAGATGAGGTTCTTCTGCTCCTCATTGAGCCACGCCTCAACCGAAAGGTCTGCGCGAGGCTGCTCCTCGTGAACTGGAATCCAAGCCATACATCCTCCTCTCACACTCTCGCGGGATTCCCCCGCCACCCCGAAGGGTAGCGAGGGTTCCCAGTTTTGTCTAGCGCGTGTTAGCGGCTAGTACCTCTGGCGCAATGTGCGCGCCGTCGTCGTACTTCTCTCTGAGCGAGAGCAGCAATGACTGCTCCTTCTGCCAGAGTTTCGCGACATAGGGGCGAATCTCGCCGCCAATGTCGGTGAAGAACGGCGTGCCTTCGTCCTCTCCGTACTGGTTCACCATGTTGAAGACCTTGTGCGTTTCGCCATTGAACTCGTGGTCAATGAACGCTGCGTGCCATGCCTCTGGCAAGTCGCGAACCTCGGCGTAATCGCCAACCACCGCGACGCGGTCGCCATGCCAACGCCCCTTGAACACGCCGTCATCATCACCGAAGTCGCCACCGCCGCGTGCGCCCTTGTAAGCGCACAGAGCGTAGAGAACATCGGAGAGCGAGCCTGCGAAGCCTGTGTGTTCCCACTGCTTCGCGCCGTAGCCGAGTTCGTGCGGGAACACCATCTCCCGCTTGTCTAGATTGAAGATGCCGTGATACTGACCCATACATCCCCCTTTCACACTCTAACGGGGAAGCCCCCCGCATCTATGACTTTACTCGCTATCTGTTTCTGCGTCAAGTACCACCCGAGCGAATGCCCACCTTGTAGCAGCTCGGGTCCTAGTTCCTGCGAATTCCTGGGTACATTCGTCGCATACATGACCACCTCGAGCATCTGGCCGCAGCCCATGCCGGCTGTTGTTCGGACACACCGGGGCATCAGCCGTACTAGCTTTTACTTTGCGCATAATCCATAACCTCCTAACCGATAAGTGGCGAGGGCATAAGCCCACGCCACCTAATCGCTAATAACTCGCTTCGTTCTCGTCCCACTCCGCACACTGCGGAATGAGGTCAATGAAACCCTCGTTCGGGTCGCCATCAACGGTGCGAACCGCCGAAACGAACCGCAACATACACGAGTTGCCGTACCACTTCTGAATCGTGGTAAGCATCTGGTCTGGACTCATTGACGATGATGGAATGAGCGGGTCGTAGCCGTACTCCTCCATCTGTGCCATCTGTGCGTCGTCCATCAAGACATAAATCTTGTGGCAGGTATCAAAGGCGATGCCCTTCGCCATTTGAACTGCGACTTCCACCTTGTCCCAATTTGCTGCCATCTCCTCCTCCTTTCACTGACTTCTGGGCACTCCCAGACTGGTCAAGATTAGCACTTTGTTTGAGAGCGTCAAGTGCCGAGAGCAGGGTAATCTGCGTGTTCCGAAGCTCATAATCTCGGTCCATCAGCAATGATGCCGATTGCCCGCATGCATACGCTGCATTCACTGCGATGGCTAACTGATCTCGAGTTTTCGCGTTAAGCCTAACTGCGGAGGTAAGCGCCCTACGCATAACCTCCGCAGCCATAACCTTGCGCGATCTAACCGACCGCTTGAGCATCTCGCTCCCTTACCGCCTCCTGAACCTTGTCTGCCGCCTCGCGCTGCTCGTCGGTGAGATCCTCACCAGACATAAGCGTTGCGATGCGAAGCAGATCGCTGCTCAACCAACGACGGAACTCTGGCTCCGCGTGAACCGAGCGATGCTCGCCAGTGTCCGCATTAAATACCAGATTGTCTGCCATCTCCAAGTCAATAAGCGAGGCAAGCATAAACATCGCTTTCGCCGACCTGATGTCGCCTTCCGACGGACGAAGGTCGCCTGTCGGATGATTGTGCGTGAGAATAATCTTGCTGCCGTTCAGCAGGATTGCGGGGCGGAAAACATTCTGCGGGTCAATCTCCGCTTCCGAGTTTCCACCACGCGACACCTCATACACGCCGAGCAACTGGTTGATGTCGTCTAGCACAAACGCTAAAACCATCTCCCGATCTAGCCCCTCGTAGTATCCCTTTGCGTACTCCTTGAGCGCATCGTTGTTAGCAATAACCACTCGCTCGTTTTCCCATAGCGGGGAACGAGTGATCGCAACCTCAAATGCGCGATACCCTAGTTGATTTAGCATTACACCCTCCTTTCATACATAATCGTTTTCATCCAACTGTTCCTCATCCAACTCATCGCCCTCCGCATTGGAGCGATAGAGGAAGTCGTGCTCTGGATACACCTGTGTCTGGTCGTTGATGCGCGTAGGGAATACAATGTCGTCAGAGTCAATCTCACCGAGAATGCGCTCTGGGCTTACATCGCTAATCCTCTCCATCGCATCGGGGAGGCTGTCCGCGACGATAAGCACATCGCGCTCAACCTCAAACTTGACCGCAAACCGATAGTATCGTTTGCTCATTTAGACACCTCCTCTTTCTCAATGATCAGACGACCACCGCCGTTCTGCTCATCGTCCATAGACACGATGACCGCATAGACCTGACCCTTGACCATCACGCGCAGGACTGGGAATGGGACAAGCCCATCCGCCTCCTCCACGCGACCGCCAAGAATCACACCGCCAATGAGCGGCTCAATCATCTCGCTTGAGATGTAATGGAACTCCCGATCCTCTGGGAGCAACTTCGCACGCTCCTTGACGAGCGCGTCGTGATCTACCAATCCGTTCATACACCCTCCTTTCTATCCTCTCCATTGCCATAGCCCTATGACCATAATCACAAGGTATAGGCAGTACCACGCGACCAAGTCCATCTCAATCTCCTTTCTTGTGGCACGACCATAGTAGCAGTTCGCGCGTATGCGTCAACCCCCCTATGCGCCAGAAACCATCATGCCCACCATTTGGTGGGCATGGATGTTTTGCATAAGCTCGCGATGGCTAACCCTGATGGATCTTGAGTGACCCCTTGATCGTTCCGCCGCGGTGCCATCCCTGTGGCTGCACGCCCCACTTACGCAGCAGCGTGTTGATGTGCTGTGCTCGAGTACCATAACTCTCGGCGATAACCCGCAGGCGCTCTCCTTTGAGGTACCTGCTTGTGATATCGCTCCTAACCGCCTCAGTGGTGTACTTGTCTTTTCGCATGCTTACACCGCGCTTGCGAAGTGCCCGGGTAATTGCATCAACGCTAACCCCGAACTTCTCTGCCGCTGCCTGCTTGCTTCCGGTCCGTACAGCTTCTGCTACGTATCCATCAATAACCTCAGCCGCGATTGGCCTTCGCCCACGTCGCGTCTTATCGCCCTTGATGTTGTGCTTCTGAAGAATTTGGCAGACCATCTGTCGGCTTACGCCAAACTTGTCTCCAATCTCCTGCATCGTCGCCCCACCTTGGTAGAGGTTGATGATTTCCGTGTCCTTACCGATTGTGCTTCCCATTCCTAACTCCCTTTCTTGGTTTGTGGGGGAGGCGCTGTCCCGAACACCTCCCCCGAATCTATTAGCCTCCGACGACTCCGCCGAAGTGCTCTTCGCAGAACCGCTCAAACGAACTCATCGGAACCTTGTCGTAGTCCCGCTCCCATTCGTCAGTGAACGCTCCGTCTACTGCTGTGCCAGAGTCGTACTCCTCACGACGACTTTCCTCGCCGTTGATGTATACGACCTCACCCGCGTATCCCATACCGCCTTCGCAGTATCGGTGGATGATGCGAAGTGTCGGGAACTTCTCCGCGAGTGCGGCAACCACAGGCTCGGCTGGCGACCACGCCGTGTCAAACCCATAGTTGGTCTGACCCGCGACATTTCCGTCATCGTCAGTGCGGTCGTGCCACACCTCACTCGCAGACCACTTCGTACCCCAGTTTGCAATGTTCCAGTTGTACCAATTGTCTGGGTGGTTGCTAAACGAATGCTCATTGTGGGTCGGGCACTTGCCGCTGTATTCCACTTTCTTGCCGTCAATGACCCAGATGTACCGACCTTCGTTCTCTGGGTCTGGTTGAGCAACCGACTCACACCCACACACATACTTGTTGTGCGTGCAGTCCGATGAATACATCGGTGTCGCCGGTGGCGGCACGATGTTCTCAAAGGTGAATGCCGAGTCGTCGCTCTTGACGAATGCAACCAACTTGGCGACCTCTGCCTCATCGCCCTGAATGTCTACCTGATTTACACACCAGTTTGGCATGTCCTCCTCCTTTCCTTTACTCGTCCAAGCGGACTATCGCAATCCTACTACCATCCTGTGAATGTGTCAAGAGAAGAGGTCCCAGAAGCCAAAGAAGGTGAATGCCTTCCTCGCCTTGCGACCAGCGGTCTCTGGGATTGCCTCATAGCCCGAGGATGTCGGGACCCCCTCACGAACCGCGCCGTCAGTACGAGCCATGTGCTTATACAGACGCTGTGCCTTCTTGTTCAGGCGCTTCCCCCTGGCTCGCCGAACATTGTCGGCAATAAGCGCGAACTCTAATCCGTCTCCCATTTCCTCCACCTTTCTCCCCTTACGGGGACGCCTAGTCTAGGACGACTGGCGGAAAGCGTCAAGGGGTCAGGGTAATCTCCACCTTCATGACGCCCTGACCAAGGGGGACGCCGAGCTTCTCCCAGACGGCAGGGGCAAGGTCTATCAGGCGGGTATCGAGTGGGTCGTTCTTGCGTCCCCAGCAGCCACACCAGTCAACGACAAATACGCGGACCCTAACTCCAGTCTTCTTGGACTCTACCCAGATTGCCTTGGGCTTTCTCATATATCGGTGCCCAATAACTCGGCGAAGCGCCGGCCCAGCTGCGGCGTAGAGCTTGACCGCTTTGCCCCATTTGTTTGGCTGGGTGTACCACGCATTGTTCTTGGTTGCGTCGTACCACGTGGCTAAACCAATAAGTGGTTTTGGAATAACTGAACCAGCCCACCCAGGCTCATGGACATAGTCGTCCCGCCACACGGGTGGCCCGATTGGTTTCGCCGGAATGCCACAGGCAATAACTACCCCTAGCACGCCAGCTATAAACAGCTTGCGCATTTGTAAAGTCTAGCGGTTGTTCATAGGCGCGTCAACCCACAACAAAATGCGCGAAGAATAACCCCACGGCATAACTGTCGCACATACCCCCGGGGAGTATTTCTTATAAGCGCATCCAATAACTGCCTTACATAACTCACTGTCATGTTTGATTAAGTTTTCTAAATAACTGCATAAGATTTCTTAACAAATGCCACAAAGCATAACTCTGCTGCACGCTCGAGCACGGTTGTCAAGCCAAAATGGGGGAAGGGGGGGGAACCTTAAGGAGGGGGGGGATGGGGGAGTCGGCTCTGGACTCTGGGTTTCTGGGTTCAGGACCTAATATATTCCTGTGTTCTACTTGACATAAACGGCGCGCGTGCATCGTCGTGTTAAAACTCAGCAGGAATAACTGGGTTGCAGACGGCAAAACGATGTGCTAGGATGCGGATTCCTTCGTGGGGGGGGATGTGGAGCGGCGACGGACGACGGGTGACGGGTGACGGACCTGGCAAGGGAGATCAGATGCCAACGTTGGAAGACGGTCCAAGAAAGAAGCTTGGGGTGTGCAACTTCTGCAACGACCTTGGGCCAGTCTATGAGCAAGAGGATGAGTACCGACCGCTCTTCCTGGTGTGCAAGCGTTGCATCGGCGATATCTTCACTGGGCTAGAGAGCAAAGAGCGCTCAAAGAAAAATCGCAAAAAGCTGCAGTGGGATAACCCCGGGGCATAACCCCTACCTGCGATCTCTGTCCTCAAAAAGCGCCGCGCACAACACCAGAAAGATGATGCAGAGGATGGCAAGCATCACCCTACTCACACCCCTTATGGCGGTGGAAGAAGTTGCTCGAGCGCTTCGCTCCCTCAAAGGACAAGGCCAGCACTGTAGATACCTTGTCTGACATCATCCGGTCACCACACTTGGCGCAGACGCGCCGGGTGAGGACTGGCTTCGCTTTCTCTTTCTTGACTGCTGTTTTGCCTGCCATACCTGTTCCTCCATACCTCTCCCCTTAGTCCGGGTACGACCAGCATGCAGGTGGGGAGGATCACCACACATACGAGCCACGTCCAACTGGTGGCACGCCGTACCCTTATCTCGCCATGTCGGAGTGCGAGAGCTCGGCATGACAGCGTTGGATACCACACATGCACGAGTATTGTGATTTCTTAACACACCATTAGCAATGATGTAAGGTTCTGCGTGTAAAGAGGAGGTAAACCCTAGGGAAAATCGCTGCCTGGCATTGACACTTGAGCACGAATTGTGGCGGAAGTCCCGTGAAGTGGGGGGTTTGAGAAAAATGGCATGATCGGCGCCCGTTCCGCAGTGTTTTCGGCACCTGCCATCCGCTACTTCCCCACTGCTCACATTGCAGGCATACATCAACCACCTTCGTGCTCAGCCCACCCTCACCACCACCAGCCAATAATCAGATCTAGACACGCAACTTCCAGCAGCGTATAATGCCTACCTCAGCACTTGCTGAGATTGGACAGCGAAGGAGAATGCATCGTGGGTTTCCTAGACAAAATCGTGAAGGGCAAGAAGGGCTCGGTAGCAAAGAAAGCCGTCGCCACACCGAAGCTTAAGAAGGCTGCGGTGAAGGCAAAGCCTGTTGCACGAAAGACGATTGCCAAGGGTGGCAAGTCTCGAGGCAAGTAGTAGGGAGCGATACCGGAGGAGAGGGCGGGGTGCTTTTGGCGCCTGCCTCACGGCACCACGACCCTCACCTCACGGCTCAGCCTCGCTTCGCGAGTCTTCGGGCCTAGCCTGAGGCTCGTTGGCGTTTAGAAAGGGAGTCATAGTGGACTACATCATTCCCCTAGTAACTGGGATCCTAGTTGGCGGACTCTTCTCCGCCGTAGGCGCGTATGTACCTGCGCCACCAAATATCCAAGGCGTGCTTGGCGTTGTTGGCATTACCGTCGGCTTCATGGCCATCAACCACCTCAAGGGTTGATATGTGCTGGAAGTGCGATACAGTTGAAGTTGTGAGGGGGCCAATGAATAAGCAGGGACGCAAGATTGATACGTGGTACTGGTTTGGAGTGGCTGGTCTTTGCTTTATGCTCGTGACCATCTTCTCGTTCGTTGTCGGGATGATCAGGTCGTGACCAAACGGACGTACGCCAGTGCTATCGCCACGGCGATTCTCTCAACGGTCATCCTATTTCCGTTTATCGCAAAGGCCGCTGAAGGCATCCAAGAGTTTGATTTAAGCGAGTTCAACAGCTTCTACACCCCAGAACCAACCCCAGAACCAACCCTAGACCCGACTCTTGAACCGACCCCCGAGTCAACAACAAATGGCACAAGTGAACCAGAAGCATCACCGTTGCCTAGTGAGTCTTTAGGGGTAGACGACCAAGACGCTCCGTCCACACAACAGCCAGAGACAAGCGAAAGCCCAACGCCCGACGCAAGCGCCGAACCAACCCCAACCCCAACCCCAACACCGACCCCAGAACCAGCGAACATTGGTTGGCTAATAGGAGACCAGCCAAGGAGCGACATTCCTGCGAGGGAGATTCAACTACCTAAAAACCAAAACAATCCAGTGCCAGTCGTGAATGAAGGCGGGGCATACAACGGGCCAGCTGCGTACACAGTCATTGGTGGCGGGGTTGCCCTTGGAAACTTTATCTTTGACCCTGTTGCTTCAAGGCAACTGTTAGAAATGATGAGGGCACCAGATTGCAATTTGGGCCCAATCTGCGGAGCGATAATCATCCCAAGCGACGGGACAATCAACCCAGGAACAAACGTGGTGATACAACCATAATGCTTGGACTACTTGAAGACGAGAGGGAGAGAGGGGAGATATCAAGTATGTCGCTTGAGCACGCCTATAACCTAGCGAAAAATGGTAAACTCAGGATCGTTATGTGGGCATGGGCGGCAGCGGTTTGCCCGTGCGAGTGCGCCGGGGCCCAAGACAATGGTTTTTCCTGCATGCAGGACAACCACACAAAAATGAGAAAAGATTTAAGGGAGATGAAAATAAATGTCACAGCAGTCTAGGCGTACAGCATCTAAGAAGGTGATTGCCCCAACCCAGAGCGTTTCAACATGGCAGACAGAGGCATTCCTAAGGTTTGCCACAAGCTTATTCCTTGTGCTGGCGATTTACGGGCTAGCGAGCGTGTTTGGCATCTGATGCTTACCCAACACGGAGCCGACGCGCTTTACGCATTGGTTAGCCAGCTTCCGCCAAAGTCCGTCTTTGTTGAGGTTGGCCGTCGGACTGGCGAAGAAACGATCTTGCTGGCAAGCGCAGTAAGAGAGATTCGTGGCGGGGTGTTTGTGAGCCTAGGAAGCGAGCCGTCAGCCGGACACTTCTACGACAGCATGGACACACTAGACCTCATGGGCTTTACTGATATCTTCTATGAGCAAGAGATAGGCGAAGAGTCGCTTTCAGAACGGTATGGAGACGACTCAATCGCTGGGGTATTTATCCACTCCGCGCCACAGTCAAAAATCATCAAAAGCATCTGGACATGGTCGCAAAAAATCAAGCTTAATGGACTGCTGTGTGGCGACTGGACAGAAGACTCTCGAGTCGCAATCATGAAAGAAACGAAAGGGGCGTTTACCAGGATTGGCTTTGACCAGTCGCTGTGGAAGATTCCGCTTTATAGCAAGTGAGGATTATGCAGAACATCATCGGCTGGGCGGTTATCGTCGGGCTTGGAATCTTGGTTAGCCTTGGTATTGGAATTGCGACGTTTCTAACGTTCCTTAACTGGCTGAAGCATCTCCGCGACTAGCAAGGTATGCCTGCCACGCGGCCTCTCGTAGGTCGTCGTCTGAGAACACAGAAGGTCTTCCGTCATTATCATGTGACTGGTGCCGGCAGAACCAGTTGTCTTGCCCCTGGATATCAACAAGGCAGCCGTGAGACGGGTCAAATGGGCACTCTGGACCCCAATACCAATCAGTCCGCACCCACTTCACGCGAATGTTCTCGCGGGTCGGCTCTTCACTCTCCCATGTCGGCGGGAGGTCGCGGTAGGCTCGTCTGCTCTTTACACCCATAGCGGGAGAATAATGGAAAATAAAGAAAAGTCAATGGAAAAAAACACAACACCTCTGGTGCCAGAAGCCGACCCAGAAGAGATTGTCCGCACGTGCCTAAACTGCGGGGCACAGATGGACGACAGAAAGTGTAAACTTGTATGCGAATGCGGATACTTCGCATCGTGCTCAGATTACTATTAGGAGGCATAAATGTCCAAAACCATAGACCAAGCGTTTGCTGAGCTTAACGAAGCAATGGCACCAGACCAGAGAGTCTGGCTCATAGAGAGAAGCAAATACGGGCACTGGGGCGTCGCCATTGTCCGAGACCTTCCGCCAGAGGAGTGGCCAGAGCCAGACCTTTTTGGTGTAATACCAGAGAGCGATAAGTGGCGAACAATTTCTTATCGCAGACATGAAGACCTTGCTCAGGCAATCAGCGATGTTGCTCAAGAGGTAAGGATTTACAACAATCCAGAACAAGACCCAGAAGCAGCTGGCTCCTAGTGTCCTACTCCATTGCAAACATTCCGCCAATTTCCTGCTACGTCAGGAAAGAGTACCTACGCGACCTGAAGGACGGGCACGGAGAGTTCACGCCAGCCTACTGGGTGACCGTCAAGGCAATCAGGCACCGAGCGCTCTACATTGAGGCGTTTCTACCAGAGTACGGTGCTCTTTACGACAAGCTCCCGATCAGCGCGTATGTCTGGAAGCCGTCTGCGCCGACGCCAGATCTTGCGCTTGGAGATCTGCAGCTTTGGGACGCCAATTCCCCTCAGATCTCAGTGATTGAGAAGGCGGTTCTAAAGAACATGCGCTGCAAGTTCCGCACGCAGGACGGCAGATGGCACTACGGGCACTATTTATTCACAGTGGATATGGTTTATTCAGACCCCAACGAGATAGATGCCAACTGGGCACGGCTGCCAGCAGAGCACAAGTCGTACAACTTCATCCGCTTGGACAACGGGCAGTTTGCTGCCCAGCCGAACAACCGCGTGCTTTGGGAGGATGAAGCACTTGTGTTCAAGGAGCCAAAACTCCCAGACTTCAAAGTCAGCACAAAAGAGTTTTCGGCAGAGGCCGGAAGGTGGAAACTTGGCGATGAGGACTCGTGGTCCTATGAGCCAGAGAGGTTGCTGCCGGGTGAAAGGATGGAAAGACCCGGCAGCTAGTTGAGTATACACGATCATGTATACTGGGCGCATGGAAAACCGAGAGGGAGCGCCAACAGAAAAAGTATGGGCTATTTACCATTTGTATGCCCAGCAATTCCCAGTGCTTATCTCCCTTGATCAACGCGCCCCAGACGACAGCACCCCTTATGCGGTGACCATTGGAGAGGGGCTTGAGGAGTTTACCCGCCTCTCTGATGGTGAAGTCAGTTGGCTCCTCAGAAAGAAGGTAGGAATCAAATGAGCAAGAGACTTCTCCTTATTGTCCCGAGCAGAAAAAGGCCAGCGGCATGCAAAGAGCTTTTGGCCGCATTCAACGAAACCGCCCAAGATGCAGACATCATTTTTGGTTTGGACGAAGACGATAACAGCAGCTATTCGCCAGAGGTGTTACGACACGCAGCCATCAACCCAAGGCTTCGTATGGGCGGAACGTTAAACCTTATTGCAACAGAAAACGCAGATAAGTATAAATTCTTGTCGTTTATGGGCGATGACCACCGACCACGAACCAGAGGATGGGACACAATTCTTTGCGACGCAATCGGGGAGCGCCCAGGCGTGGCATACGGGGACGACCTTCTTCAGGGTGCAAACCTTCCAACTGCGGTCACAATGTCCGCTGAGATTGTTCAAAAGATTGGCTACATGGTCCCGCCAGTTTTAGTGCACATGTATATGGATAATTTCTGGTTGGATTTTGGGAAGAAGATTGGCAACATCACATACCGCCCAGATGTTGTTATTGAGCACCTCCACTATCTTGCTGGAAAGGCAGTGAACGATCTGCAGTACCAAGAGGTCAATGCGCCACACGTGTACGAAAAAGATCGTATTGCTTACGAGGACTACAAAAACACGCAAATGGAGACGGACGTGAGTCTGGTGCTAAGAAAGTGATTGTACTAATCACTGGCCACAAAGGGTTTGTTGGCCGGCACTTTACAAGACACTTCAGAGAAAAGGGCTGGGATGTTCACGGGATTGATATCGCATCTGACAACCCCAAAGACGCAAGGGACTTCTTTAGAAAAGACGACGTTCAATATGACTTGGTGATACACCTTGCCGCTGTTGTTGGTGGCAGGGCAAAGATTGAGGGAGATCCGCTCTCTGTTGCGGTTGATTTGTCAATTGACGCAGAAATGTGGCAGTGGGCGATCCGCACCAAGCAGAAGCGAGTTGTTTACTTCTCGTCATCAGCCGCATACCCGATTGAGCTGCAAACACGAGAGAACCATGTCTCTCTGGCAGAACACATGATTAACCTCGGAGACATCCGAAGCCCAGACTTCACCTACGGCTGGTCAAAACTTACTGGCGAGTATCTTGCTCAATTTGCGGAGGCAGAGGGTGTCAGAACCCACATCTTCCGACCGTTCTCGGGCTACGGAGAAGACCAGGCGCTGGACTACCCGTTCCCGTCGTTCATAGATCGGGGCAGGCGCAAGGCAGATCCGTTTGACGTTTGGGGCGATGGAATGCAAACCCGCGACTTCGTTCACATTGACGACATTGTGGCGACTGTTCAGGCAGCAATTGATCAAGATTGCCGAGAGCCGCTCAACATCGGCACCGGACGCCCAACTTCGTTCCTTGACTTAGCCGTTATGGTTGCTAAAGAAGTAAACTATCGGCCAGAAATAAAAACTCATCCAGACAAGCCAACTGGCGTGTTCTGGAGGGTGGCGGACCCCGTGAACTGCTTCAGGGTGTGGATGCCGAGAATCACGCTTGAGGAAGGAATTCGCAGAGCGCTGTTGACAAGATGAGACTCGCCATATAGGCTTGCCTAAGAAAGGGGGGCTGTATGGAAGAAGTAATACGGCTTTATGGAATTGACGAGGTCAAAGAAAACCTCAAAGAGTGCAGGTCTGAGATTGTGGCCCACGTCACGCATCAGAAAAAACTTCGCGTGGCCGAGCTAACAAACTGGTCTAACGCCCAAGAGTTTCTTACCCTTGCCGTGCAGGTGTATGACGTTGCCGGGGATGTGCCCGAGTTTCAGGATCTTGCTAAAAGCGGAATTTACTTTTCAGATGAAGCAAGAGACGCCAAAAGGTGGCACGATGAAAACCCAGGCAGGTGGCCACAAGGAGGAACAAGTGCCAAGTAGCTCAGCAAAGACGTTTGAAGATACGTTCAAAGAAATTTACGACGAAGCGTTTCAACTTTTGTGCGACAAACAGCGCAGGTATGGAAACTCAAACATTGAGCAACTTGGGCTGCACGGCGTAATTAGCAGAATCGGGAATGACAAGATTGCTCGAGCAAAGAAGTTTTTGCAGGGCAAGGTCGTAGACGGTCAGGTAATCCTTGATCCACTTGATATCCAGACTGACGAGTCTTTGTCTGATACCTTGCTTGACATTGCAAATTACGCACTAATTGCAGTAGCGCTTAAGCGTGGCGTGTGGGGCGCACCAATGCGAGAGGACGTTAAGAAGAATGCCAAATGACCAGCTTCTTCAGGCAATTCGCGCAGCCCACAAGGAAGGCTACATTCAGGCAATGAGAGACACGCACGCACGGATGTCAAAAGAGGTAGGATGGGCGTCCGCCAAAGAGGCAGATGATGCCTACCACCGC
>Ga0315909_10003302_pt1 | contig 19793 bp, 21 predicted proteins | sample LakEriMetagenome_11_FD_203527 | JGI IMG/M metagenome (GOLD analysis project Ga0315909, IMG submission 203527) | Freshwater fungal communities from buoy surface, Lake Erie, Ohio, United States - Buoy 2 MA125 | ecosystem: Environmental > Aquatic > Freshwater > Lake | place: USA: Lake Erie, Ohio... | reverse complement strand
CCGAGCAAGAGGCCCAAGAGCTCCTTGCCGAGGCCCAGAACGCCCAACCGGACGCACAGACGCAGTACTTCGCAGCAGAGGCGCAAAGGGCAAATGCGCTCGCTACAAAGGCACAGGCCGACACGGTACTCACGCTCGCTAAGGCCGAGGAGACGCGGGCGAAGACTGAGGAGACGATTGCAAAGGCTGGTCAGATTGATCAGGACAAGGCGATGAAGCTGGCGGACCGCATCGAGAACGATGTGCAGAAGCTAGTAGCGCCGGTGCAAACATTTTAGTGGACAGACCCACTAATTGAGAAAAAATGGAGAACAACAACACGGCAGTAGATGCTGAAGTTGTCTTGGACGATGAGGAAGCTCCCGTAGCGGAGGCTGTGGCTGAGGAGACCGGTACGCCGGTGACCTCGGAGCCAGCCAAAGACGGGGAAGCGACCGCTTCAGAAGAGATTGACGTCAGTATCGGGGATTCGCCAACCCAGAAAGAGGACGCAGATAAAGCACCGGAATGGGTGCGTGAAGTGCGTAAAACCAATCGGGAACTGCACCGTAAGAATCGGGAGCTAGAAGAGAAGCTAAAGGCAATATCGGCAACTGAGAACAATCCGGTTGACCCTGGGCCGAAGCCGACACTTGAAGGCGCTGATTACGATACGGAGAAGTACGAGGCCAAGCTGGCAGAGTGGTTTGACCGGAAACGGAAAGCTGCTGAACTCCAAGCCAAGGCCGAGGAAGAGCAGCAAGCCCAACAAGCAGAGTGGCACAAGAAGCTTGAGAACTACGCGAAGTCCAAGACTGAGCTGAAGGTTCGAGACTACGAAGATGCCGAATCTGCGGTGCAAGAGGTGTTGAACACGACTCAACAAGGGATCCTGTTGCAGGGTTCAGACAACTCGGCATTGCTGGTGTACGCGCTGGGTAAAAACCCCAAGAAAGCGAAAGAACTCTCTGAGATAAAAGACCCAGTGAGATTCGCATTCGCGGTGGCAAAACTCGAAACACAACTCAAGGTGACAAAGAAAACTGCTCCTCCTCCAGAGAAGACCCCACCGTCCGGCGGGGCTAGGTCAACCGGTGGTTCCGACGAAGTGTTGGACAACCTACGCGCAAAGGCTGAGCGCACCGGTGACTACACGCAAGTAATCGCCTACAAACGTCAATTGCAGTCAAAAAAGTAACCTATGGCTAACTCGTTCAATAAAGAAGAGCGCGTAGCGTTTGAAAACCTCCTTGAGGGGTTCAACGACGCGCTTGTCCTCTCCCGTAACGTCTCGATCTACAACACGGATCAGACGATGATGGAGCGCACCAACAACGTCATCTGGCGCCCGCAGCCCTACATCGCGACTTCGCTCTCGAACGCCGGTGTGGGTACGGACATCACCAGCGTTGGCGGCTACGCCTCCTACACCCAGCTCGCGGTTCCCGCCAGCATCAACCAGACGCGCACGGTCGCTTTCGAGCTCAACGCTCAAGAGCTTCGCGACGCTCTGCAAGAGCAACGCCTTGGCAACTCGGCCAAGCAGAAACTCGCTTCTGACATCAACGTGTCGGTGCTGAACATCGCGGCCAATCAGGGCACGCTGGTGGTTAAGCGCACGACGGCTGCTGGTGCTTCGAGCGGTTTCGATGACGTCGCCCAGTGCGAGGCCATCTTCAACGAGCAAGGCATCATGGACGGCGACCGCTACCTCGCGCTCAACACGCGGGACTACAACGGTCTTGCTAACGACCTTGCCAAGGCTTCGCGCTCCTTCGGGAACCAGAAGTCCGACAAGGCGTATGAGCGTGCATACGTTGGGATGGTAGCGTCCTTCGACATCTACAAGCTCGACTACGCGGTGCGGTTGGCAGCTGGGTCTGCTACGGCGACCATCAACACGACCGACGCGGCAGCGAACTACTACATCCCGAAAGCCATCTCGACCTCGCCAACGACGGCTGAGCGGCTCAACGTGGATAACCGCTTCCAGTCGCTGACGGTGGCAGTTTCCGCTGGCGCTTTGGCGGCAGGGGACGCGTTCACCATCGCTGGCATCAACGCAGTGCATCACATCACCAAAGGTGACACCGGTCAGCCTAAGACCTTCCGTGTTATCTCGGCGAGTGCGCCTGCTGCTGGTAGCCAAGCGATCGTCATCAGCCCTCCGATCATCTCGAATCAGGTTGCCAACGCGGCTTCTGCGCAGAACCAAAACTGCGTGGCGAACACGAAGGCATCCAACGCGGCAATCACGCTCCTCAACACGGCAGCAGCTCCTGTGAACTGCTTCTGGCACAAGGACGCGATTGAAATCCTCCCTGGCCGCTACTCGCTCCCCGACAACGCTGGCGTTGCGGTGATGCGCGGTTCAACCGACCAAGGGTTGGAGCTCGTTATGACCAAGCGTTTCGACCAGAACACCCTCACGACCAAGTATCGTGTGGACACGTTCTACGGGGTTGTCAACAAGCAGCCCGAAATGAGTGGTATCATCCTGTTCAATCAGGTATAGTTCCCGCAAACGGGGGGTGGCCCTTCGGGGCCATCCCCTTAACTTAACTGAAACCAAGGACTTATGCCGCTTAAGAAGGGTTATTCACAGAAGACAATCTCCTCGAACATCAGCAGGGAGATGAAGTCCGGCAAACCGCAGAAGCAAGCGATTGCAATCGCGCTCTCGACTGCCCGCAAAGCGAAGCAAGCGGCTGGAAAACCCGTCGGCAAACTGAAAAAATGACTGATTTCCCCATCATGGTGTACCGCTCGCCAGGGAAAAACCCTGCGCGATATGGCACCTACGACTATTGCAGCGTCGAATCACAAGACGAACTCGATGACGCTCTCAAGTTGGGCTGGAGTTTGAGTGTTGAAGAGGCAGTGGACGTCTACAACAAGGCCGTTGAGGCCGCTGTAAGGCTCAAGAACGAGCCGAAAGTGAAGATTGTGGTCAGTGAGCCCGAATCCGAGGCTGCACCTGCTCCTGAGGCTGCTAGAGAGCCGGTTTTGCTGGCTGAAGAAGACGAAGAAGAAGATAAACCGCGCCGCAAGCGCAAATAACCGCATGGGATACACTAAACGCCAGTTCGTTGAGGCTGCTTTTGAGGAACTCGGGCTGGCGTCTTATGTGTTTGACCTCACGCCGGACGAGCTTCAGTCAGCGGTGCGCCGGCTTGATGCCATGGTGGCGCAGTGGTACGCGAAAGCCATCCAGATTGGCTACCCTTTGACCAACTCGCCTGATAACGCTGACCTCGACACGCAAACCAATGTGCCGCTAACGGCGAATGAGGCGATCATCTTGAATCTGGCGATGCGTATCGCCCCGCAGTACGGCAAATCGCCTTCGCCTGACACCAAGACAGGCGCGATTGCTGGCTACCAGACGCTCCTCATGCAGAGCGCCAACGTCCTCCAGCAGCAGTACCCTTCGCAGATGCCTGCTGGCGCTGGCAACAAGGATGTGGATTGGCCGTTCTTGCCGGTTCCGTCTCTTGGCCCCATCGAGCAACAACCCAACGGTCAGCTTCTCTTCCTCTAACATGGCTATTCAAAATCTCGATAACGTCGACAGCATCAGCCACTCGACGTTGTTTGCTGTCAACCAGAACGGGCTCGACTACAACTGCACCGCAGCGGTGGTGGCTGACTTCATTGAGCAGAACGTCACGGTCAACGATGGCAAGGTCATCCAGTACTCCTCGCCGATTAGCGGCTCGACGGTCGCCATCAGCGGCACGAACAACAGCGTGTGGCTGGTGCTTACCCCAACGAGCACGCTGGCCTCGTTGACAATCCAGCTACCGGAAGTCTCGGGGTGCGTGGCAAACCAAGAGATTCTCGTCAACACCACCCAGACAATCACCGCTTTGACGGTGAACCTGAACGGGGCGGTTGGCGCCGGCGTTCCGACGACTCTCGCGGCAAACGGCTTCTTCACACTCCGGTTCGAGCCGGTCATCCAAAAATGGTATCGCGTAGGCTAATATGACACTCCCATTCAATCCCTCTTACGGTAGCGGACAAACCCAGTCAGCAACTGGAACCTCCGCTCGTTACACTATCCAATCTGGCACCCGCAGCATTTGCGTGACTAACACCGGTTCAACCAATCCGGTGTACGTCCGCATCGGGCAGGGCACGATTAACGCAACGACCGCTGACTACATCGTCATGCCGAGTAGCCAAGTGTCCCTTGGCAAGTTCGAGGACGATAACGTCATTGCAATCATCTCGCCTGCTGGAACGACGGTTAACTTCATCTGCGGCGCTGGCCTGTGATTCGTTACCTCTCAAGACGACGCTCGAAGACGCCTGCGGGGCCAACGGTGACCCCGCCAGGGCCGCCTCCCGCCGCGTCGTTCTACCTGCGCCCTGGTGGCGGAACGAACTACTATCGCCGGCCAGGCGGCGTTGACCGGTACCTCAGACCCTAAAGCATATGCCTGACATTACAGTATCCTCTGACATCGACTCCTTCATGCAGTCTGCCAACCGGCAGGCTGCGATGGACAACCTCGCCGGCGCAACGACCTCCGGTCAGTACCTTCGCGGGAACGGATCGGACGTTGTTATGTCGGCAATCCAAGCCGCTGACGTCCCAACGCTCAACCAGAACACCACCGGCACGGCGGCTGGTCTGTCCGCAACGCTGGCTGAGACGTCTGGCGGCACGGGGAAGACGAGCTACACGAACGGTCAGCTTCTCATCGGCAACGCCGCAGGCGGCCTCACCAAGGCTACGCTGACGGCAGGCTCGAACGTGACGGTGACGAACGGGGATGGGGCGATTACGATTGCGGCAACCGGCGGGAGCGCAACACCAACGAATGTGCAGGTGTTTTCAACGCCTGGAACATTTACTTGGACGAAGCCAGCAGGGGCTGTGTCAGTTGATGTATTTGTAATTTCTGCTGGCGGCGGCGGAGCATCTGGTCGCAAAGGCGGCGCAGGTAGTGCTGCACCTGGAGGTGGAGGCGGAGGCGGGGGTTCGTATTCTGCTCGCACATTTAGTGCAGCTCTACTTGGCGCAACTGAAACAGTAACGGTTGGAGCAGGCGGCCCTGGCGGAGCGTCTGTGACTGTAAATGCTACTAATGGTAGTGCTGGAACAGCGGGCACAAATTCATCGTTTGGGGGTTGGGTGATTGTGCAGGGCGGAGGCGGAGCTGGAGTCGTAACAACGTCATCGGGGCCAGCGGGAGCATCTGCCTCTGCTAGAGCGATGTTTCAAGGTGGTAATGGAGGAACTGGAGGAACTGGAGCAGGTGCTGGAGGAAACAATACTACAGTTGGTTGTCCTGGTGGCGGATCTGGAGGAGGTTTGGCGGCATCTACTCCAACACCCGCAAATGGTGGAGTTGGTGGAGTTGCCTTAGGCACGTTCGCATCTGGAGGTCAAGCGAGTGGTGGATTGGCTGGCGGAGGAAACGGTGGAACTGGCTCAAACTCGTTTGTTAATACTGCAATCGCAGGTAGCGCAGGGGCAGGTGGAGGCTCATCAACCACTGCTGGCGTTAATGGCGGGAACGGTGGCAATGGAGGTTTTTATGGTGCTGGCGGTGGTGGCGGCGGAGCAGGACTTGATTCCACAAACAATTCTGGTGCTGGCGGTAATGGAGCGGATGGAATCGTAATTGTTACAACTTACTTCTAATCATGCGATACGCTATTGTTGATGATTTAACCAAGATTGTTCAGGGTGTCATCATTTGGGGCGACACAAGTCCGTACACTCCTCCTGAAGAGTCCAATGGCTAAGAAACAAGTCAACCTCTCGGTCTCTCGCGGCGAGAAGCTCCCAGTGTCCCAAGGCGCTGGGCTCACCGCGAAAGGCCGCGCAAAGTACAACCGCGCAACAGGCTCGAATCTGAAGGCGCCTGCACCCAACCCCAAGACGAAGGCAGACGAGGGCCGCAAGGCGTCTTTCTGTGCGCGTATGAGCGGGATGCCTGGGCCCATGAAAGACGAGAAAGGTCGCCCCACCCGCAAAGCTGCTTCACTCAAACGCTGGAACTGCAAATGAAAAAAGGACTCTACGCCAACATCCACGCCAAACGCGAACGCATCGAAGCCGGTAGCAAGGAGCGTATGCGCAAGCCAGGCTCCAAGGGCGCCCCGACCGCTGCTGCGTTTAAGGCTTCTGCCAAGACCGCCAAGAAGAAGTAATGCAAGTCCCACTGCTCAGCGGTATCTACACGGACGGAGCCGGCGACTTTCGCCGCAGCTACCCGCGCAACTTGGTGCCCGTCGTTCAGCCATCTGGATTGAGCGAGGGCTACCTGAGACCGGCTGACGGGATTAAGCAGTTCGCGGTAGGCCCTGGGGTTGACCGTGGCGGCATTGAGTGGAACAACGTGCTCTACCGCGTGATGGGCACGAAGCTCGTATCGGTGAGCTCGCTGGGGAACGTGGTGGTGCTCGCGGACGTGGGCGGCAGTGGTCAAGTGACCTTTGACTACTCGGAGACGCTGCTGGCGATTCTCTCCAGCGGAACGCTGTACTACTGGAACGGCTCAACGCTCACTAGCCTCACGCCTGACCCTGCCATGGGGCCAATCACGGACTTCTGCTGGGTGGATGGGTACTTCTTTCTGACGGACGGGTTTTTCATCGCTACGACGAACTTGGTCAACCCGACCATCGTTCAGGCCAAGGCGACATCCGAAGCCGATCCAGACCCCATCATCTCGATTCAGAAGTTCCGGAACGAGGTCTATGCGATTAACCGACATACCATTGAGCTCTTCAACAACGTCGGTGGAGACATCCTATCCTTCCCGTTCGCTCGCATCGAAGGAGCCCAGATTCAACGGGGTGGAATCGGAACGTACTCCTGCTGCGTATATCTGGATTCTGTGGCTTTCGTCGGAGGCGGACGCAACGAGGCGCCCTCGGTATGGCTGGCGTCCGGAGCCAACACCGTCAAAATCGCTACACGGGAGATTGACCAGATTCTGGCAACTTACTCTGAAGCTGCTCTGGCTACGACTATCTGTGAAACACGTCTGTACAACGGACTTAACCACCTCTACATCCACCTTCCGGACCACACGCTAGTCTACGACGGCGCGATCTCGCAGGTCGCCGGCCAAGCCATCTGGTTCACGCTGGCTGACGGTCTCTACGGCAACAGCAGCTACCGCGCACGCAACTTTGTGTACGCTTACGACAAGTGGGTTTGCGGGGACACCTCAGCACCCAATCTCGGCTACGCGGTTCAAGACATCTCCTCGCTTTGGGGCGAGCGTGTTGGCTGGCAGTTCGAGACACAAATCTTCTACAACGAAGGCAAGGGCGCCATCTTCCACGAACTGGAGCTCGTTGCCCTGCCTGGGCGCGTGGCCATTGGCATAAACCCGACCATCTTCGCGAGTTACTCGACTGATGGCGTCACCTACTCGCAACAGCGCGGCATCCTCGCCGGCAAAACTGGAGACCGCAACAAGCGCCTGACGTGGATGCGCAACGGTCGCATGGGAGACTGGAGAACGTATCGCTTTCGCGGGACGAGCGACGCGCACTTGTCAATGGCCCGCTTGGAGGCGCGGCTTGAGCCGCTTGTGTGGTAAATGGCGAACTCCATCAAGCCAAACCGGAATGACCTTTCCAAGTTCCTGCCCGACCAGCGTCTCATCCGCGCCTTCGAGCAACTCTTCGAGTACGTCCCAGCCGGCATCGACGCCAACACCATTGACTCGTATAACTCTCAGACGTCTGCACAGCAGGCGCTTGACACGGTTGAAGCCCTTCGCAGCGTCATCGAACTTGCTTCTACAGCGCCTGCTCAGCAGGCTAACCAGATTGCTGAACTGGCCCAGCAGGTAGCCCTTCTCTCGCAAGCTCCACCGGTAGAGCAGAAGAAGAACCCGAGGTACGGCACCTTCTACGACACCACAACGCAGAATGCAGCAGCCATAAACACGGCATACGCCGTCACGTTCAACTCAACTGACCTCAGCTTCGGTGTGCGGATTGGGACGCCTGCAAGCCGCATCTACGTTGATTCTGAGGGCGTTTACAACTTCCAGTTCTCCATGCAACTGGACAAGACTGCTGGGGGCGTTGGCTTGTTCTACCTGTGGGCGCGAATCAACGGCGTTGACCAAGCCAACTCGGCCACCCAAATACGAATCCAAGGCAACAACGCAGAAAGTGTTGCAGCATGGAACTTCGTGTATAAGATGACTGCGGGAGATTATTTTGAGCTCATGTGGTCCGTGGACACCGTGGACATCGAGATCAAAGCCTTTACCGCAGCCCCACCGGTGCCTGACATTCCGTCGGTCATTTTAAGCGTCACCAACAACATCTCCTGACATGGCTGTAACCGTCAAAAACATCATCCCGCCCAAGCAGGCTGAGGCTGCTGCGACAGCTCAGTATCAGGCGGTGAACTGCAAGTGCATCATCGACAAGTTCACGGTAACCAACACGGCGGCTGCGAACGTGTCCATCTCGGTGAACCTGATTACGCCATCGGGTTCTGTTGCTGCCAGCAACCGCATCTTGTCCTCGAAGGTCGTCGTACCGAATGAGACCTACACCTGCCCAGAGCTTGTCGGGCAGGTTCTTGAGTCTGGCGGCATCATCTCAACGACCGCCAGCGCGGCGACGTCGCTTACTATTATGGCTTCTGGGAGGGAAGTGACCTAGAGATGGAGTTTCAGCGTGAAATCTTTACCGAGCAACTTGGCAATGAAGCAGAAGAACTCATTGGGATTCATCACGCGGAAGTTTCTGGCGAAATTGCAGATCTTCCTGCAAGGGTTCCGTACGATAAGTATGGAACTTTTGAGCAACTTGGACTGCTTCGCGTTTTCACTGCGCGACATGAGTCAAGGTTGGTTGGATACAACGTATTTGCGTTCGTTGAACACCATCAGCACGGCGTCAACTTTGCGTCCCATGACACCTTATTTCTTCACAAGGACTTCAGAAAAGGAACAACTGGCATCAAGTTTCTTAAGTGGTGTGATGAACAACTTAAAAACGACGGCGCACTTTTTGTTACCCAGCACTCATCAGCATCGGTTGATCTTGAAAAGCTTCTTTTAAGGATGGGATACAAACTTGCAGAGAAGATTTACCTTAAACGATTCTAAATTATGGGCTTAGATCCTCTTACAGGCACCGCTCTCGCATTGGGAGGAGCATCAGTTTTTGCAGGAAGACGTTCTGCTAAAGCTGCTCAAGCAGCAGCAAAAGCGCAGCAAAAAGGCATTGACCAAGGCATTGAAGAGCAAAGGCGTCAGTTTGATTTTGTTCAAAAAATCCTTGCTCCATACGTCTCGGCTGGACGGCCTGATTTGACGCAGCCGTACATCGCGGCTGGCCCAGGGGCGATTCAGCAGATGCAACGGCTTGTTGGTCTCGGCGGCGAACAAGCACGCCAACAGGCACTCTTCAATGTATATCAGGGGACAGATTACAGGCAGTTATCTGACATCACTGAGCAAAACATTGATGAGTACGAGCGCAATAGAAAGCAGGAACTAGAGCTCTTTAAGAAGTCAGCAGCGTACAAAAAACCAACTCTTGCAGAAGGGCAAAAGGGCAAAACGGCAATCAAACAAGCTCGTGAAGACCTTATTTCCAACTTCCAGCTTGCCACAGATAAGGGCATTCGAGACATCGAAACGCAGGGGTATAATCAACAGCAGGCTCTCCTTAAACCAGTCCTTGAGGACAAGCAGTACGAGCAGATGGGCATGGAGCAACAGCGCCAAGCCATCCAGCAGATTGAGCAGGGGCCACTGTTCCAAGAGCTCGCTCGTCAAGGGGAGGCCGGTTTGCTCGCAACCGCATCTGCCACCGGTCGAAGGGGAGCTGATGACACGCAAAGCGCGATTGCGCGTTTCCGTCCGCAGCTTCTCAACTCGCTCATCGATCAAACGTATGCGCGACTTGGGGGATTGACCAACGTCGGTCAAACAGCAGCGCAAAGCCTGCTCAACATCGGTCAAGCTTCAGCCGCTGGAACCGGTGCTGCGGCAACATCAGCAGGCAATGCAATCGCCGGTCTCTACTCGGATAGAGGCGCCGCTGGAGCGGCTGGAATCATTGGCGCAGCAAACGCTCAAAACCAAGGTCTCATGGGCGCTGTTGGCGCTCTTGGTGATTACGCGCAGACATTCGGGGCACAAAACTTCCTTCGTGAAATGAAAGGTATGCCCCAGAAAAAGATGTTCGGATTCTTCTAAAAGCGTATGGCCTCTAAGTTCGATTACTCGATAAACATACCGCAACCAACAGGGTTTGGTGCTGGCATGATGCAGAAAATTGGAGCGTTGCAGAACATTGTTGAGGCCCAAGACAGGTCAGCTTTGATGCAGGCTGCGGCGTCCCGAGAAGAAGCAAGGTTTGGAGAGTTCACAAAACAACAGGAGGCAGACAGGAATCTTGCGATTGCAATCTCTGAAGGCAAAAGCCCAGCAGAAATTGCCACACTGCTTCCAAATGCAAGCCCAGGGTTTGTTTCAAAGTTCCCACAACTTGCTCAAGCCATTACTGCGACAAAGATTGGCCCTCTGCTTGAGCGAGGGGAGATACGTCCTGAAGACAAGAAAACGGTAAACGATGCGCTTGTTCTCTCGTTTATGCTCAACCCGCAAGAGGGTAATGTGTTTCGGAGCGCGATTGCTGCAGTCCCAGACCCAGTTCGATCCGAATTTGGAAAACAGATTTCAATGGTAACGACAGCGGGGCTTGGCGGTGACAATGCAACTGCAATCAATCGTCTTCAAAGCCTTGTGGATGGATTGAAGAACAGTGAAAATCCTCAAAACAAAAATCTTGGAGAAATTGTATCAAAAGAACTGGAGAGCATTAAGAAGCAAAACAAAGAAGGAACTCTTGATCAAACAGGATGGTATCTTCGTGGCACAGAACTTTCCAATTTGCTTGGTCAATCTGCGATAGGAAAGATGATTGGAGAGACCGCTGAAACGTATTTCAAGCTCAAGAAAACCAAGGCTGAAGCAGAAAGGGAAACAGCTTTTGGAAAAAAAGCTCAAGGAGAATCAGGTGTTGGAAGACCTCTCGATAAAATAGACGAGAAGGTGGTTGAGAGTTATGCGGATTCATCAATCAAAATGAATGAAACTGCAAACAATGCTCTTGATCTTTACAAGAAAGCAGAGGAATTGAATTTAGACAGTGGTGCTCCCGCTCAAGTAAAAGAAGCAATTACTCGGTTTTTTGGCGGGGATGATGTGACGCAATTCAGAACGCAGATAGGCGGAATGCTTGACGCTCAGGCTCTGCGTAACTGGAAACAAGCAGCTCCTGGCTCTGGGGCAATGTCGAACACTGAAACGGCTCGTGCATTAAGCGCAATGCCATCAAAAACGGCATCTCCCGTTATCTTGAAAGATTATCTGAAGGCAGTAGTAAACACCACTGCAAGAGCCGAAAATTACGAACAAGCACAAGTTGAGTGGGCTACAAACATTGGATTAGCGCGAAAAGCTCAAGAGGACACCAGTATTGCTGGAATCCCTATCAAGAAGGGAGAATCCTTTCCTGATTTCAAAAAAAGAATCGTAAAACAACTAGGCTCAACGGACTTCTTTGAACAGATGCGGGAAGAGTCTAATGCAGTTGAGAAGCGTAAGATGGATGCTATTAGTCAACGGCCTCCAGAAGGTGGTCAAGCGCCTGATTTCAAAAATGTTGGAAATGATATTTTTGAGATAGCAGCAGAATACCTTCGGAAAGGAGGTAAGTAGAAAATGGCAACGGTAGAAGATTTGGCGAAGGCGTTTGACCTTGCCAGAGAGAATGGAGATACCGAAAACGCGACTTACTTCGCGCAGGAATTGGTAAAATTCAAACAGGCTCAGGATCGCGCCCGCCAAGAAGCCGCTCTTCCAGCTGGAACATCCGGCATCGAGCAACCTCCGCAAGAACTCCAGTCGCAACCATTCTATGGTGAAGCCGCAAGGCAAGAGGCGAATCTGAACAAGAACGTACCGCGGGAACTCATCGCAGAACTTCGTCAGGCGCAGACCGGCGAGGCTCCAACCGCAACGGAAGTTGAGTCGTTCAAAAAGACAGCTGGCAGCAAGTCCACAAGGGACTTTTTCGACAACCTTGTGGCCAAAGGCGGCATCGACATCGCATCTTCGTTTGATCCACAAGCCTCGCCAACGCTTGCTGGCGCATGGGAGAAGTACAAGCAGGAGAAAGAGCCGAGTATGCTGGGGGCTGCGGCTCGCGGTGCTACCGAACAGATTGTTCCAACAATTGGTGGGGCGGTTGGCGGATTCCTTGGCGGAACGATGGGGCCAGTTGGAGCAATTGGAGGTGCTGTTACCGGTGGGGCTGTCGCTGGGAAACTCCAGCAGGAGTTGCTGCCTGAAACAGAAGCACAGGCCGCGCAGCGGGCGTTTGATGAATCGCAAAGACTGACATCGGCGGCACGCACGGCTGGAAGTTTTGCACCATCCCTGACGATGGGTGTTCCCTCTGTAGGCAAACTTGCAAATGTGGCTGGAATGGGAACTCCGCAGGCCGTAGGAGTTGCCAGAAGATTGATGGCTCAGGAACTTGCCATTGGAGCAGCTGCCGGTGCTGCCGGTGGCTTTGCTTCAGCGGCGCTGGACGGAAGACTCCCATCTGGACAAGAAATCCTCAATGGCGCCATTGAAAGCGCCGCACTTGGGGCTGTGACGCGTCCAACGGCTCTTGGACGAGCGATAATGACGCCCAGAGCGCAGCGCACCGATATTGCCGCTCGCGAGTCTGCGCAGCGCACCATGCGCGAGTTCGCCGGTGCAACCGCGCAAACGCCACAGGAAGTTCCGCAACGCATCGAAGCAGCTGCCCGTGCAATCGAGACAGGAACAGCAACGAGTCCGGGCGCACAACTTTTCGCTGGCGAGGTGTCAGGCAACGAAGGTCTGCTTGGGCTTCAGGAAGCCCTTGTAAACTCGCAGGAAGGTGCCAGACTTCGCGAAGTGCGTCAGCAGTCACGGGCAGCAATTGCACGCGATTTAGGGCAAGCCTTGGCGCCGCAAGGGGCAGCTGGCATTCAGGAAGCTCAGGCGGTTATCCAGCAACAGCATGACAATCTGATTCGCGCTGCTGAAGCGGCCCGTGAGAATGCTATTGCAGCCGGTAATCAGCGGGCTTTGGCTGCTTTTGAGGAAGCCGTCGCGCAGTCCAGACAGAACTTTGCTGATGCGGAAAACGGTCTTCTCAACGCAGAGACCGCTTTGGCCGCTAGCAGGGCAACGCTTGAGCGCACGCTTGGACAGTTCGCACAGGCACAACAGGGGCGCTCGCGTGCAGACTTTAGCAGAACGGTTGAGTCAGTTCTCCAACGCAATGCCGCTGAAGAAAAAGCTCAGGTTGATAGAGCGTATGGCAGAGCAAGAGAAGAAGCCGGTGAGCTTACCGTTGACTTCACGAACACGATCGACGCCCTGACAAGAGCGCGTCGGCAGGCTGGAATTGGCAGACTTCCAGGGCACATCGAGCGGATGCTTGATGCATACGTTGATAATCCTGAACCTAACAGACAGCTTCGGGTTGAGGACATTGATTCAAACTACCGGAACATCTCTGGCGAGCTTTCAGACACAGACAACCGCACGTTCAAGGGATGGCTTCAGCAGGTAAAGGATGCTCTTCGCGCTGATTTAGAGTCTGCTGGAAGGGCGTCAGAGTTGTTCCGCGATGCCAACAGACTCTACTTTGAGTACGCACAGCGGTACATTGACGGGCCTGCGGCTGGCGTTGTGGCTCCTGAAGCCAGCAAGACCACCGTCAACAGCAAGACCATCGACGCCTACACCAAGAACGAGGAGTCTCTCTTGCAGCTTCGTGATTCAATCAAGGGCGATCAAAACGCTCTAAACTCGATTAACCAGTGGTTTGTTGACAAGTTCGCTGAACAGGTCGGCGCATCTCCGACCACAACCGCCATGGACAACTGGGCCATGGATCAGAAGAACCGCGACTTTGCTAGAGTGTTCCCTGAAGCGATGCAGGCAGTGCGTGACGCGCAGGCCGGTGTTCGTCAAGCCAGAGCAGGCGTTGAGGCGGCTACTGAAGCAAGAGGCGCCGCCCGCGAGCAAGTTGGTGCAATGCGTCAAGAGAGGACAGCGCAAGAGACCGGTGCAAGACAGCGTGAGATTCAGGTTGAGCAAGAGCGAAGAAGAGCTGCGCGTGAAACATTCAGAACCGAACAGGAACGCATCCAAGCCAACGCGGCCAACCGAATCCTTGGACGTTCACCGCAGTCTGCCGTTCAGGCAGTGTTTGATTCACCGAATCCTGCCGAGACAGCCGCAGCGTTAATGCGAGATTTGCGCGGAAATCCAGAAGCAATACAAGGCTTCAGAAACGCTGTAAGCAACTATCTCAATGAGCGCTTTCGCTCCAGCACGCGAGTTGAGACGACTCTCAACGCTGAAGGCCCAGTAACCATGGAGGAGTTTGCTGGTTTGGCTGGACGCATGAATGATTTCCTCACGCAAGGAGCAGAGCCTAGGCAGGTGCTCGAGACGGTTTACGGAGCAAACTCCAGAGAGATGCGTGCGCTCGACATCATACGGCGCCAGTACGAAGTCATGGCGCGAGCCGGTAGAGCAACTGCCGGTCAATCCCAAACAGCATTGCGCACCTCCCTCAAGGACTCGCTTTCTGAAATCAACAAGAACAACGCTCTTGGAGCACTGCAACGCATTGCAACAGGCATGGGCGCAAATGAGGTGTCAGCGGTCAATAAAATCTTCGGTTCGATTGCGAATCTGCTTACAATGACCTACAGGGGTGATTCCTCAAGAGCCGCGCTGAAAATACTTGCTGAAGCCCAGACAAATCCAAGACTTGCAGCAGAGCTTCTCAGAGGAACCAACGCGGATACAGTCAAGAACCTGCGTCCGTATGTGAAGTTCTACGCCCAGAGAAAGTTTGAGCAGGAAAAGAAGTAAACCGCCATGTCATACATCATCACCTCCCCTTTCCCGTCCTTCAACGACACCGACGGCTCGCCGCTCAACAACGGTTACGTCTACGTTGGCTCCGCCAACCTGAACCCTGTCACCGACCCGATACCGGTCTACTGGGACGAGGCACTCACCCAGCCAGCCGCGCAGCCCATCCGCACCATCAACGGCTACCTCTCGCGCAACGGCTCCCCAGGGCGCATCTACACGGCCTTCGTCACCTACTCCCTGCGCGTCACCAACAACAAGGGCGCACTGGTCTTCTCTGACCTCAACTACCGCGACCCCAGCGCAAGCGCAGGCAGCACCTACCAGCAGGTCATCACGGCCATCGCGGGGCAGACGGTGTTCAACCTCAGCCGCACCTACATCCCTGGGACGAACAACCTGTTCGTCTACCGCAACGGCCTGCGGCTCATTGTGGGTCAAGACTACTCCGAGACCGGCTACAGCCAGATTACCCTTACGGCTGGGGCTGACAACGGGGACGAGTTCGTCTTTGACATCGGCTACAACTACGACACCGCCGCAAACATCGACGCTCAAGACGTCACCTACAAGCTGCCTGCGATGGACTCGGTGTTCACGAACGTCGAGGCGAAGCTGGCCGAGACAGTCAGCGTGAAGGACTTTGGTGCGGTTGGGGATGGCATCACAGACGACACGGCGGCGATTCAGGCTGCTCTGAATACTGGCAGAGTTGCGTATCTGCCTGCTGGCACTTATTTGGTAAGTTCCGCTCTTACTATCACGCTGAATAACACGGGTATTTGCGGCGACGGATACGGCAGCGTGATTAAAACCACATCCGCAACTGCTGACATTTTCTTGATTGGAGATGGGACAACTGAAATCAGCGGATTACTGTTTGAGAACTTTTCACTCTGGTCGAATGTTACAAAAACTGGAGGCTATGCTTTTAATTGCAGGTTTATTACAGATAGCTATTGGAATAATGTAAATGTTGGAAATCAAGATTTATACAATAGCTCTGGAGGACACCGTTTGTATTACGGATGGTATTTTGATAGATTTGACACTGTTTTCGTTTACGGAGGATGGTGCGTTACACTACAAGACGGCATTCGGATGCGAGGAAATGCGGACGACACTTACGGGGCCGAAATAGTCATTGACGGAAATCTCAGATTTTTAAGACAAAACGCAACGGGTGCTTGCGGTGTCCGCATTGGCGGAAATGCAGGTGGTGTTTATTTGCGGCGCAGTGATGTTAGCTTGGCTGAAACAGGCGTTGTCATTGACACCACGCTATCTCTTGCCGCTACGACCGCAACCAAGCGGAACCGCGAAGTGTTTATTCAAAGTTTCAATGTCGACTCCTGCAAGCGTTGGGGTATTAAGCAGGTTGGCGAGAGCGTGGCATTGCTTTCAATTGATAATTTATGGGTTGCAAGCTGTGGCACGGATGACGATGGTTCTGGAGGAATTATCATCGGAGGCGGAACAACCGTTATTCCAGTGGTTAGTATTTCGGGATCGCCGTACATCTACAATAATGTTGGCCCTGGCATTGAACTTGATGGTGGTTTTGTGACCATTGATGGTGGCCAGATTTACTTCAACGGTCGCAGCACATCTGGCGGTCATGGGATTGTGTTTGGAGCAACGCTGCCACAGTTTTTTTCTGTTAGCGGCACCGACATTTCTTATAACGGAAATGTCACTAAAGGATACGGAATTGAAATTCCTGCTTCTCTTAATAATTTTAACATTATTGGATCAACTTTTCACAATAATGGACAAGGTGGCATTATTAACGGAGCAGGGTTTGGACCAACCAAAATAATTCAAAGCTGCATTGGATATGTTACCCAAAACTCAGGCGTTGCTACCGTACCATTAGGAGTCAATTCTTATGACGTCACTCATGGAATGAGTGTTGCCCCGCAAGTAATAGAACTAACGCCTTTGGGCCAACCTGAAACTGGTGTTTGGAGTGCTGGAAACGTCACAACGTCGCTGTTTACTATTTTTGTTGGAGCAACAACCACATTACAGAGACAATTTTTCTGGCGCGCATCTGTTGCGGGGCAATAATCATTAAATTAACACTATGAGCAGCAAATCTTTTCAAAACGCATCAAAGCTGAACGGAATCGTCTCGGTTCTTGAGTTCGGAGCAAGAGGAGACGGGGTTACGGATGATACGGCGGCGATTCAAGCGGCCATTGATTCCTTGGGGGCGGCTGGTGGAACCGTAATGATTCCAAACGGCATGATGTGTGTTTTGGACTCCACATTGGTTGTAAAACCAAATGTAAGTATCAAAGGGCCAAATATATACGTTGGCAGTCCAAAAGACAATTCGTCTGCAAACTACAGTCTTGTTGGTGGATCGCTTATTTTGAGCGGAACACAAACGATTACAATGAAAGGCGGTTCATCTTTGTCTGGATTGTTAATTTACAGGAAGGGAATGACTTTTCCGCAGACAAGCGTGGCAGGGTGGACAGGAACGGCCATAACAGCAGATGGAGATGATGTTGCGGTAGAAAACTCCATGATTCTTGGTTTCAATAAGGGCTTTTATTCATACGGATTCCAGCGTGCAAGGCTAACCAGCCTTTACATGGACAACATCAATGGGATTGAAATCGCAGCGTGTTACGATATTGCCTATCTTTTTCAGTGTCACTGCTGGCCATTTGCAACCATTTCTGCGGGAAGCCCAATTTTAATTCGGCCTGGGAATGCGTACTATTTCCGCGATGGTGGAGACTGGAATAAAATCACAAATTGTTTTTCGTATGGATATCTTAGAGGACTAACAATATCTGCGTGCAATTCAATTACTGCGCTTGGATGTGGTTTTGATAATGTTCCTGGAGGTCATCCAAATTCCATTGGAATTCAAGTCATAAACGGATGTGAGGACACCAAACTGATTGATTGTCAGACAGCAGCTCAAGCTACCGCTGGAGTCTTCATTGACAACGTGTCTGGTTCAATTCCGCTTTCGACAATTATTCAAAATCACAGTGCATGGGGAGGATCTGCTCACGGCATTTTGATTTACAATGGCGATGCAATAATTAACGGATGCTCCATTCGTGATGTGACAAATGTTGTTAGCGTTACAAGTTCAGCCTCAAGGGTAATTTTTGATGATTCGTGGGTAAAAAATATTGCGGGAACAATTGTTAATGCCACAATTCCTACTGCTGATATTTGTTTAGGAAATAACAACATTTACACAAATTTTGGAGGCGATCCAACTGTCAATTTGACACTAAAATCTATTGCGAGTGCTTCTGTTGTCCTACTTGCAAATACAGGATCTCAGTTTTATATTAGTGGAACAACAAACATAGGAACACTGCTTCATGCTTGGGCAGGCCGTGTTGTTACCTTAGTTTTTCAAGGCGCATTAACAGTATTGGCGGCAGGAACTGGAGTTGGATCAATCAGGCTAAACAACAACGCAAATTTCACAACTCAAACTGGAAGCACATTGACACTGCTAGGAGTTGGAGGTGAATCGTGGATTGAGATAGGCCGATCGCTATAATCAGATTGCACGCAGTTAACATCATTAAGCAACATGAACGCCCACCAAAATCCACCGCCCATTGATATCGACATGCTCTGGTTCGACCCACGCAACTAACATGCACCACTTCGCCCACTCTCTGATTGCACTCGCCATCCAGTCCGTCATCGCTCTTGCAAGCGGTGATTGGTGGACGGGCGCGGCAGCAGGTGCTTCGTACTTCTGGGGGCGTGAGTACGCCCAGGCGGAGTACCGCAACATCGAACACCACTACGGTGGACGCAGGGCGAATATGCCCTTCTGGGGCGGCCTAGAGGCCCGTGCGTGGACGCTCAAGGGCATACTGGACTTCGTACTACCAACGCTCGCCGTGAGCGCCGTGGCGCTTCTTGCAGACAGAATCAACCAACATCACCTATGAAATACATCCTTGCTCGCTTGCTGGAGCCATCGACGTGGCGCGGAATCATCAGCCTTCTCACGGTCTTTGGAGTTCGTATTGCGCCCGACCAAGCAGACGCTATTCTCACCGCCGGCGTGAGCGTATATTCCGCCATCAACATCTTTCGTAAGGAGAAACCGTGATAGCCGACCTGCTCATTGAACCCATGGTAAACCAGCTCATCGCCCAAGGGCCGCTTGCGCTCGCAATGGCCACCGCCATTTGGTATCTCAGCAACAAAATCCGCGAGTGCGAGGATGACCGGAAGGAGCTGTGGAAGAAGGTGAGCGAAATCTCGGAGCGATTCTTCCACGAGCACAAATGATTCTCTCTGACGACGGTCTAAAGCTCATCATCGACTTCGAGGTTGGCGGCGGTGAGGAGTACTACCGCAAGTTTCTTCAGAGCCCGACGTGGCCTGGGGAGCAAAGCGGCGTCACGATTGGAATTGGCTACGACTTGGGCTACACCACACCGCAACAGTTCTCGGAAGCGTGGGAGGAACTGCTCCCCGAGTCCGACTACCTTGCGCTCACCGCCGCCCTTGGAGTCAAGGCAAACGCAGCCCGCGAACTCCTGCACGCCTCGCCCGCAATGCGCTCTATCGTGGTGCTTTGGCAGAAGGCCGTTGATGTCTTCCAGAAGAACACGCTGCCCATGTTCTACCTCCGGATGCTGCGCATTTACCCGCAGGCCGAAGACCTTCCAGACGAGGCGCGGGACGCTCTTATCTCGTTGGTATTCAACCGTGGAACAGCCCTCGCGGGGGACAGGCGATCGGAGATGCTGGGCATCCAGAACGCGATGCGCGACCGCCGGTTCTATGACGTACCGGAACTCATCCGGTCGATGAAGCGTTTGTGGCCGAACACCAAAGGCTTACAACGCCGCAGAGACGCTGAGGCGG
>Ga0315909_10003301_pt1 | contig 19797 bp, 23 predicted proteins | sample LakEriMetagenome_11_FD_203527 | JGI IMG/M metagenome (GOLD analysis project Ga0315909, IMG submission 203527) | Freshwater fungal communities from buoy surface, Lake Erie, Ohio, United States - Buoy 2 MA125 | ecosystem: Environmental > Aquatic > Freshwater > Lake | place: USA: Lake Erie, Ohio... | reverse complement strand
TAGTGTTGATGGTCAACACAAGCTCTAATTTGACTGGATTCCATAACAACTCGTATGGTTGGCAATTTAGATGGGACAACGGAACTTTATACTGTCATAAAAATACTTACGGAGGAGGAACCGCTGCCACTGTTTTAGACTCATCTAACTACTCATCTTGGGCCATAGCAAGGAGCGGTGATGCGATTGACAACATTATTTACTTTAGGACAAACCAAGGCGATTACCTGGGGTCTTTAACCAGCGCCAAGCTTCAAGTATACAATGATAACAATCAGTCAGCGTTTATGTCATTCCACAGAAGTGGACAATACGCTGTAAACTTTGGTTTAGACAGAGATAACGTAATGCGTATCGGTGGTTGGAGTGCCTCAGCAAACAGATGGGAACTTGATATGAGTGGCAACAATACTGTTGCTGGTTCTTTTCGTGCCCCAATCTTCTACGACTCTGAGAATACTGCATACTATTTAGACCCTAATGGTAATAGCGTATTAACTACCGCAACATTCACCACAAATGGGTCTTCTACCATAACACTTACGTCAGCTGGAACAAACGCTTCTATGATAAAAGCTGGCGCTGGTGATGAGTTGTATCTCGGAGGGAACGACACTTGGCAGATGAGATTCAATGGTGGCAATGTCTTAATGGATAATGGTGGATATCTGCAAAATAATCAATCTCTACGTGCCCCAATCTTCTACGACTCTGAGAATACTGCATACTATTTAGACCCTGCTGGAACATCTAGGCTCGGCGGCTTAATGTTGGAGGCTAATCTTTCGACTGGAAGAGGCTCTTATGGGTCTTCAACCGCTAACTTAATTCTTCTTTCTGAAGGCACATACGGAAGAGCAACTATTGATTTTAGAAGTGGAGTAAACTATCCATCTGATGGTGCTCAGATATATTACGAAACGGCAACAAACCTATCAAGTGGAGAGACCTCAAGATTAGTCATTAGGACAGAGAATGATGCTGATGATTCTATCTTAATCAGGGGTGGATTCATTGAGTTAAACACTACAACCGTTGATGGCGGAAGCTCTAGTCCTGGCGTTAGAACTCAATACAATGGTAACAATAGGTTATTGACGTATAGTGACCATACCGCTGAGACCAATTCATTCAACGCTCCTCAGTTTCTTGTAAACGGACACTCTGACAATACCAAGGGATATCGTATTCATAACACTAGCGGTTCATCCGTTAGTGCGATGTTTACGAACTCATCCAATGCCCTCGTTATTGCGGCAGGTGCACTTGACCAAATCAACCTCAACAAGAAGGTATACGTCAACGGAGTAGCGCTCGGTGTTAACGTAACGCCCTCATCAACCGCTGGACGTATTGACGCATCCAACGACATCGTGGCCTACTCATCTTCTGACGAGAGGTTGAAGTACAACATCACTCCGATTGAGAACGCCATCGACAAGGTGAAGTCTCTCACTGGTGTGGAGTTTGACTGGAAGCCCGAGTACAAGCACGCACACGGATACGAAGGACACGACACTGGTATCATCGCACAGCAGGTACAAGGGGTTATCCCTAGCGCAGTAAGAACCAACGACACTGGCTTCTTGGCTGTCCGCTACGAGAAACTGATTGGTCTCTTGATTGAGGCCAACAAGGAGCTCGCAGCTCGTGTGGAAGAACTTGAAAAGAAACTAGGCTAATGGCACTTCAGAGCTCGGGAGCGATAAGTATCAACGACATTAGATTGGAGTTGGGTCAAGCGCAGGCGAATAGCTCCCTGCGTACCCTCTCCTCTCTGGCCAACAAGTCTACCCCTGACGCTATGAGTGAGTTCTATGGCTTCTCAGCGGCGACAGCCTTTACGTTCTTGGCTGGCGATGGACAGCAAGGATACTCTGACTGGAGTACAGCGTGTGCCGAGGCTTACGACCCCATCACGCTGTATTCTTCTAGCACATCACTAGCAGTAAACGTGACGCTGTACGTCGATAACACGCTATCTAATACATTCAATGGTGGTGGACTCTGGTGGAAGTCTGGTTCGCTAGTTTATGAAATAGCAAGTGATGGTAAGATAACATCTCAACGTGGATGTTAATGTTTTTGTATATTTGTAACCACTAATTAGTTAGAACAATGGCTGTAATCGCAACTGTAGACAAGTTCGGCATCACCTTCGCCGACGCTTATCACAAGGTAACCCGTCTCACGTACGAGTCTACCGACCAAAAGACCTATGTATACGCTGCACCCGCAGAACCCTCAGTAGATGCTGATGGCAATCCCGTACCTCCGATGCCTACCCCTCCGACCGAGGCTTGGGTTAAGAAGAACTTCTGCCACTACGAAGTAGCTACCTACGCATCTGAGGAGACTCGTGAGGCGCACGCTGAACCTATCTACCGCACGCACTTTAGCTTTGAGCCCGTGCTCGAGGCTGAAGCCGCTGACATCCTCGTACAAGCCTACGACCACCTTAAGGCTCAGGCTGGCTACGAAGACGCTGTAGACTGCTAAACAATAACCCCAAATCTTAATTCACTATGGCACAGATTTCTGAAGCCCAATTAAATTCTGCACGTGAGATTCGTGCTAAGCAGCAACAAATCCAGATGGAACTTGGTGCACTCTACGTAAGCGAGAAAGACCTCGCAGCACGTCAGGAGGCCCTCGTTGCAGAACTTCGCAAGAGCGGTGAGGAGATTCAGTCTCTGATGAACGAACTTGCCGAAGAGCACGGCCACGGAACCCTCAACCTTGAGACTGGTGAGTTCACCGTTCAAGAGCAGGAGACCCCCGAGCTGAAGGTTGTGAAGTAAGGACACGCTCTATGCTAACGCAAGTGAAGCCCCCTCGTGGGGCTTTTCTTTTGTTGAAAACCTTTATTTTTCAGTTTTTTATCTTTGTGTAAAATAAAAGCAGTATGAGGTTCTTGGAGATTTTTAAAGATGACAACAGCTGGAACGAGAAGACCATCATTGGCTTTATGTCGTTCGCTGTAATGGTTATGGTAATGGTTGCAGACGTTGTGTCTGGCTTTATTGGTAAGGACCTCGTAATCAACGAGTTCACATACAACTCATTCGTGATTATCACGCTTGGGTCATTCGGAATCGCTGGGCTAGAGAAGTTCGCAAATAAGAAATAATGCACATAGCAGACGTGATGGAGGAGAAAGGTATTAAGAGGGTCGTTAGCATATTCAAGTATAGCGATAGCGAGCCCAATGAGGTGTTCACGTCTGTGCTTCACACATTCATCCTTCCAGCCGCACTATACACCGAGATGTTTTCCTCACCTTGGCTGTGCTTAGCATCTATGGCCTGCGGTATATATCAGGGTTACGCTGTACTTTGGGATGGCGGTCTAGGCATTAGAGCTAACGCCGTAAAGGTTGCGTTCCTCGTTGCTGTAGCTACGGTGTTGAACTACTGGATGGAAGGTATGCTGCACGGCTCGAATATGGGCTGGTTACTGGTCTTAATTTTCTCTGGGTGGAACATTATCCGCGTGGAGAATCAGAAGCACATCGAAGAAATTAAAAAGAAATACGCTAAGTAATGGACCTCGCTCAGATTGCCATCACGGTTGTAACGGTGCTCGGTAGTGGTGCCGCATTCCAGTTCTACACCAACAGGATGAAGTTGAATGCCGACGCCAAGAAGGATGAGCTAGCAAATAGTGATACGAACCTATATCGTGACGACCTGAAGAACAGAGTAAGGAATCTAGAGGAACTGTTGGCTCGTTCAGCAGACGAAAAAGATGAGATGCGTCAGCGCATATTAGACCTCACTGCAGAGGTTCACTCATTGAGAGTCAAGGTTGACTTCCTTGAGCGTGAGAATCAAGCATTAAAGATGTACAAGAAATGAAGATGCCCGTCTCTTTCGATTTGACATTGTAAGCAATTCGTAAATTTGTAGAACAGAGAAAACTAAAGGCGATGGCATCAAACATATCAACAAGCGCAATAAAGGACATATACCGTCAAATCCTTCGTGTAGAGTCAAATACGATTACTACAAGCGAAAAGGCTGTTGCTGATGCTCTTGGCAATGAGGCAGCTTTGAAAATCAGCACGCTGGCAGTAAGAGCAACAAACAAGTTTTACTTTGGAAACCCCGGCATTGATTCAAGCTCGCTCCTTACTTTCCTTGTGCACGATACGGTAAGCAAAGAGGTTAAGGTTCGCACTCTGTCTTCAATTGCGCAGGTTATGCCGCAATATGTCGCTCGTCCTGACGCACAGGCTCTTGCAACGGCATCAACCAAGATTGACATATCTTCAGCGAACAATCTCCCGATTGACGCCAATAATCAAATTAGCGTAAACAGCCTAAACCAGCTTGTGCTGGCATCTGGATACTACAAGATTTCTGCATCGCTTAGAGTTGAAGACACGCTGACACCAACCATTACTGTTTACGCACAGATTAACAAGGTTGGTTCAAGCACCCAGGCAACGACCGTTGATAAGCTTATCTCAACCTACAAACTCATCATATTTTCTGAGATTGTATTCGTGTCTAACGCTGACGTGACAAACTCAACAAACAAGTTTGAAATCAAAATGCACGTGAACTCAGACACCGCAACCATAACCGGTGGATACGTTCACGTTGAGAAAATTGCGATGGTTGATGCTGAAATTGGAACCATAGGACAGGGTTTAACGCCTCCATAATAGTTTCGTACTTTTAGCTCGTGGAAGACAGCCTTGAGCAAATAAAGTATTTAGCAGAAATGCTTGAGGAAATCCAGAACAGGTGTCCTGATATAAGGATTATCGCTTTCGCCTGCCCGCCATTTGAGGAATACGAGCCAACTCACTATCTTTGTTTTAATTCCTATCCTGAATATGAGGACTGGCATTATATTAAAAATTTAATCAACGAAGAGAATGATTCTAGATTTGAAACACATATTCTCCGAGAGCTCCCAGACGTGGACTTCTTCGGAGGGGTTTCAGAAGACATCGAGGACGAGACCGACGAGGGCGATTATTAGAAAGCTTACGATTGGTGATTTAAAGGCAGGAATGCACTTCGTCATCGGAAACGAACTGAAGCACCCAATCAATGGGAAAATTGATGAGATTAAGAAAATCGTAAGCGAATCTGGCGCTATATCATACGAGATATGGTTGTCAAGAGAGCGTGATGGGCGTTATATCTGGAAGACGATATACTCAAACAACGGTTCCACCATCACTGAGGAATACGACCTAGACTACTGATTATGAGAGCAATGAGACAATTTGTTGTCCGTGTAGACAACAAGTTCACCAATGAAATTAAATTGAAAAACGGTGTCAGCCTTGTTATTGACACTAAGTTTGAACCACACAAGCACAGAGCTTTTTATGGCGAAGTGGTTGAATTACCCGTAAAGGTAAATAGTCCAGTTTCAATTGGAGATAGGCTGTACTTTCATCACTCAATTATATTCAATGAGAACTTTCAAATTGCAGATGACCTTTTTCTTGTCGCATATGAAAGCGCTGGTGGGTACAACTCGCTTTGCTACGCATATGAACACGATGGAGTCATTCACACTCTTGGTGACTTCATATTTCTGACGCCACCAGCCAAGGAAGAAGTGAAAAGCGAATCTGGTCTTTTCCTTGGATTTGAGAAGAAGGTTGAGGATAGGGGATACATAAAGTATATGAATGAGCTTGGTGACGAGCTTGGCGTGTCTATTGGTGACCTCGTTGGATTCACCCCCAATTCTGATTGCGAATTTGTAATCAATAATGAGAAGCTTTGGAGAATGAGGCTTCAAGATTTGACTGTAGTGTATGAGCAGGCGGATTGATTGGAGTGTAAAGAGGAAGATGCAAGAACTCCTTGAGGCAACCCAGGGGGCTATTGACTCCTACATATCTGATATTAGAAGGGGTGTTAGCGCCGAAGCTGAGGGCTCCGCAAGAAAGAATGAGCTGCAGTCGATAAAAGAGGCTTTTATGAATTGTAAGGATTTAATCGTTGAATACGAAAAGCTAGAGGCCCGCCTAAAAGAGGAGCACGTAAAAGCTGCAGACGACGAGGAGATTCGTGAGTTCAAGCCAGGGTTTGCTGAGAAATACGCCCGAAAGTAATGGCGTTTCTGAATGGTGAAATCATAAATATTTGCCCCAACGACACTAGGGGCGAGATTGTTTATATAGATGGATTGTCCATTCAGTTACCAGAGTTTCCAGAGCACAAGGATATTATGTTCCACGATAAGCCAGTCGAGGAGCAGATGTGGGATAGAGTTGAGCTTCCTCCAGCCTTAGCGGCTATCGATTCAGAAGACGAATGGGATGAGCAGCCTAAAGAGTTTAAGCAGCGATACGAGCCTTATGTTGAGCGTGAGTTTCATAGACGTAAGTACGGTGTTTGGTTTTACAACAACGGAACTCCTACGTATCTCACAGGAAAGCATTATATGTTTCTTCAATGGTCAAAGTTTGATTTTGGGTATCCGTTCTTTATACAGCCGCAATGGAAATTGTTTATTCATTGGGAGGCGTGCAGAGTAGACCCAAGATGCTTTGGGCAGGTTCACGTTAAGAACAGAAGAGCTGGATGGTCATCAATTGCTACAGCTGAGCTTGTTGACGAATCAACCCAGACTTACGAATCGTGGTTTGGTATGCTTTCCAAGACAAACGATGACGCTCGTGATGTTTTGTTTAAGGATAAGGTGGTAAACATCTACAGAAACTATCCATTTTTCTTTAAACCAATCAGTGACTCAAACTCCGACCCAAAGAGTGAGCTCACGTTTAGGGAGCCAGCGTCACGCAAAAAGAAGAAAACAGTAAAGGAGTCTGGTGCGTTAAATACACGAATTGACTTCAAAGCCACTAAGACCAACTCGTATGACGGCGCAAAACTCAAGCGCTTAATTCACGACGAAGCTGGTAAGTGGCTGACTCCTAACGACATATGGAAAAACTGGCAGGTAACTAAGAAGTGTCTCATTGACAGGACTAGGATTATCGGCAAGTGTATGATGGGGTCTACGGTTAACCCGATGAATCAGGGAGGTTCTGGGTTTAAGAAGATATACTATATGTCCAACCCGACAGAGAGAGACCCAATCTCTGGAAGGACTGGCTCTGGTCTTTATTCAATATTTATCCCGGCATACGAAACGGTGATACTTGATAAATACGGTCGGAGTATTGTTGAAGACCCAGAGAAGCCCTTTATCAGCATTGATGGCGAGTCGCTAAACTACGGCGGTAAGACCTTTCTGCTTGCTCAGCGCGAATCCTTGAAGGGTAATTCTGATGACTACGCAGAGGAGAAGCGTCAGATGCCATTTGACATTGACGAGGCATTTATGGACTTTAACGAAAGCTCAATCTTTGACATCGTAAAGCTCAACGAGCAGATGTTCTACAACAATGAGCTTGAAGTAAGACCATATACTCAGGGTCGCTTCCACTGGATAGATGGCCACAGATTTGGTGATGTTATGTTCATACCAGAGACAAATGGTCCGTGGCAGATTTCACATTTCCTTGAGCCAGAGGATAGAAATAAATACTACGAAAGGGGAGCGCATAAATATCCAGCTAATGACTGGCTTGGTGTAGCTGGAGTTGACCCCTATAAGGTAGACGCCACGGTTGACGGAAGGGGTTCTCGTGCCTCTATGCACATTGTCACAAGGGCGAATATGAAGTACCCAAGCAATATGTGTATCGCTAGATATAATTCACGTGAACAGACGGCATTACTTGCATATGAGCAAATGCTTATGGCATCAATATTCTTTGGTGTGCCAATGCTGATTGAAAACAACGTGCGCAGAATGATTGACAAGCTTGTCGAAGAGTGGGGATATATGGGATATGTCCTAAAGAGACCCAAAGCTCTTACTCCAAAATCATCACGTGGCGTTGCTCAATACGGAATACCTATGAACTCTGAGGATATTGCTCAGGCACACGCTCACGCTGTTCAGGCCTACGTGAATAATCACATTGGAATCAATAGCGACACTGGTGAAATGGGAGAATTCTTTTTCAACGAGACCCTTCGTGATTTGATTATCTACGACATTAAAAATAGAACCAAACACGACGACACAATAAGCCTTGGTCTGGCACTTCTTGGGCTACAGGTTCAGCCGAGGGAAGAGAAAAAGGTAACTGTCTCAAAACCATTTGTAAGGCGTTATGACAACAGCGGAACTATCTCAAAACGCTCTAGATGATATTTACTAATTTTGTGTATTGCGAAATGCATTTCAGATGAAACAACACAACATACCCAGAGTTGGCGGATTCCCCACACCACTCGTCCCTCAAGATATCAAAAAGAGTGACGAGTATGGATTAATGTACGCCAAGGCTATTGAGTCAGAATGGTTCTCTAAGAGATACAACTATTACCAAACACGCCGTGAGCGCATTGAGGAGAACAGAGCCTACGCCAAGGGTAAGCAAAACATCTCTAGATACAAGCAACTTCTTAACGCAACTGGCGACACATCACTACTAAACCTTGACTGGACGCCAATCCCTGTTGTAAAGAAGTTTGTTAAGGTTATCGTAAACTCTATTATGAACAAGTCGTACGAGTTAAAGATTCGTGCTACTGACCCAATTGCAAATTCTGATAGAGACGAAATCAAGAATAAGCTCGTTGGTATGATGAAGTTTAAGGACTTCATTGACGAGGTAAAAGAAACCACTGGTCAAGACCTAACCGAAGGTATGGAGATTCCAGACTCAATGGATGAGCTGGATATGATTATGGAGATGAACTTCAAGCAGGCAGTAGAGATTGCTGCAGAGCTTGCTGTTGAACTCACCTTTGACCAAAATGACTACCCTATTGAAATTAGAAAGAAGGTCTGCGAGGACTTGGTTGTAATTGGAATAGGAGCTACCAGAACATACTTTGACCCATACGAGGGAATCAAGGTTCGTTATGTAGACCCCAAATACTTAATCTCATCTCACGTAAAGGCATCAAACTTTAAGGATATGGTTTACGCTGCCGAGATTATCTACACTACGATTGGAGAAATCAAGCGTGAGGTTGGTGATAAATACTCAGAGGCTCAGTACTATGAGATTGCTCAGACGTATGCTGGAAAGTACGATAACCCCTCTTCTGTTCACGCAAACAACCACTTTAATGCATACCTAAACACTTTCGTTTACGAGTATGACGACTTCACTATTCCAGTAGTTGATTTTGAGTTCATTAGCGTTGACGATATGAACTTCGAGAAGAAACGCACTCGTCACGGGAATGCTGGATTCTACAAGAAGGGAAGTAATTACGAGCCGCCCAAGAACAGCAAGTACGAGCGTGAGAAGAAGACGATGACCTACAAGACGGTCTACGCTGGAAAGAAGATTCTTGGTGCTGATGTAATCTGGAGTTACGGTCTCAAGGAGAATATGATTCGTCCCAAGGACAACATTCAAGATACTTGGATGTCTTTCCACGTATATGCTCCTTCAATCTACAATATGGTTGAAGACAGCATCGTTGAGACCATCCGCCCGATGGCTGACCAGATTCAGCTTATTCACTTAAAGATTCAGCAGCTCATCGCTCGCGTCAAGCCGTATGGTCTTATCATTGACGTAGCCGGATTGAATGCCGTAAGTATGGGAGATGGCGGAGAGCTTACCCCACTGGAGATTCAAGACATCTACGAAGCGACAGGTGTTGTCTACTACCGTTCAAGAGATGAGGAGGGTAATGCTCAAGGTGTACCCATTCAGCCTTTGCCAGCATACGTTAGTGAGCTTCCCCAACTGGTGAATGCTTACAACTTCTACATCAATGAGATTAGAAACGTAACTGGAGTTGTCCCCGAGAGAGAGGGCATCACTCGTTCTGAGCAACTTGTTGGTGTAACGCAAATGGCTGTTGACGCATCCAACACGGCAACTTACGATGTGGACAGAGCCCTTAATAGCATCACCAAGGGTATCGCTAAGGACATCATTATGATGATTCAAGACATACCAAAGAACTCTCCTCTGTACAAGTACTACGTTGAGTCTATTGGCAAAGCAAACATTGACGTTATTGAGTCAATGGATAAGATTTCGCTTCACAACTTTGGAATCAACATTGAGGTTGAGCCAGATGATAAAGAGAAGTACTTTATCGAGCAACACATTACCACCGCCCTGTCAAGAAACGAGATTCGCATTGAGGACGCTATTATAGCTCGTAAGATGACGAACCCAAACCAAGCCCATAAGTTCCTTTCGCTGCGCCGTAAGCGTTATCAGAAGGAGCAGATGGAGATTGCTCAGCAGAATAGTATGATGCAGGCTCAGGCCAATCAGCAAACTGCTATTGTGTCTTCGCAAGCTAAGAGCCAAGAGCTACAGATTGCTGGACAAATGAAGGCTCAAATTGAGCAACTCAAGAGTCAAGCTGAAATCCAGAAGCTTCAGGCAGAATACCAACTCAAGGCTCAGCTTTCTGAGCAGGAGTTCCGCCAGAATATGCAGCTCAAGGCTGTTGAGGCTGGAATCATTGCCGATATGGAGTCATTTAAGGAGGACAGAAAGGACGACAGAACGAAGATTCAAGCGTCTCAGCAATCTAAACTTATTGACCAACGCAAGAAGGATTCTGGACCGATTTCTTTCCAAGAGCCCGACATTGAGTCACTTATGAAGATGGCTTATGAGCGAGCTCAAATGGCTCAACCAGCTCAGCCAGCTCAACCAGAAGCACAAGTACAACCCACAGAAGAACAGATGTAATATGAAAACCAGGGAGGCTATTCAGAATATGCTCAAGAAGTATGGATTGAGTGGGGTCAACAAACCAAAGAAGACCCCAAGTCACCCTACTAAAAAAGGAATCGTTCTAGCTAAAGAAGGAGATAAGGTTAAGCTTATCCGCTTTGGAGACCAGAAGATGGGACACAACTATAGCCCAGAGGCTCGCAAGAGCTTCAAGGCTCGCCACGCAAAGAACATTGCAAAGGGCAAAATGAGTGCTGCGTATTGGGCTGATAAATTTTTCTGGGCTGGCTCTAAGGGCAGCAAGAAGATGCCTCCTAAGTCACAGAAGTACACTCGTGGCATATGATTGCTCGCAAAAAGAACAAGCCACAAGAGACCCAAAGTCCCGAAGCTCCAGCTGGTAACATCGTACTCGATACGGTTGATGTTGTAGCTAATAAGGCTACTGGAGAAAAGTACGCTTATTACGACAATCTTACTAAAGAGGAGAAAAGACTATTCTCTCAGGATTCACCTATCGGTAGGTTTATCCGTTCAAAGGCTATGCGTGGAAAGGGATTGGATGCCTCTGAGGTTGCTGATTTTGCGACTGCACTTCCTAAGGCGGCTCTAAATGCGATAGGACAAACTACGGCAATCCCACAAGCCGCTATGGTTGAAGCACTTGCGTATGCGACTGGTAAGCCAGCTAATTTAGCTAACGCCCTACCCAATTACGACTCATTCAACACGTCCCAAAGAACTCCTTCTGAGGTGTTTATGTCCCCCGATGCAAGTCCAATCGCCAAGCTTGCCGTTGACATTGTTGCTGACCCATCAAATATTGCTGGTGGATTTGGTTTGCTCAAGGGAGCCAAGGTGATGAATTCACTTAGCAAGGCGGCATCTAGTGCGGTATCTAAAGCGGCAAAAAAGTTTGATGAGGTTGCTTTTGGAATTACGGATGATTTAGTTGAGTCTCCCGTAAAAGCCCAAGTGAAAACCATAAATGATATTTCTGCTGCGGAACTCGTTAAAAACTTTGACCCAGAAAAGCCGTTGTCTAATATTGTTGAAGACTCAACTGGCAAGTTTCATTTCCTTGCCGAGGATGGAACAATATATGAAGATGTTGAAAAACGAATTGATATATTTAGTCCTCCTGGATACGAGCAGAATATCCCCCCATTTGTTGAGATTGATGGAAAGAAATTCGAGCTCAATGAATATATTAATCTTGAAGATGAGGGCGATGTTGACATAGCTAGATTCCAGGCTGCGTATGCAAATCAATTCAACGAAAGGCTCAACAATTTCAATATGAATGATATTGACATAAGTATAGATGAGACATTAAATAATATCCCAGACCATAGTTATACACTAGATGCAGTAAAGAATTTTGATGAGCTAAAGAAAAAGGGAATTTCAAAGCAAACCACAAATGATGCAGATAGATTTCTTATTACGTTTTATCAGCAATCTGGTGGGGCCGCATCAACAAACACAAAAAGAAGAGACGCATATCCAGGTCTTGCGGACTATTTAAAGTCCAAGATGAATGAGGTTATATTGAAACAACCCAAAAGCACTGTTGAGTCAAAGGTGTATACGGGTCGGCGAGGAGATACGGATTACGTTGAACTATATAATGAAGATGGTTCCAAAGTCGAGGGTATAAATAATTTTAAAGTCATTAATGATTTAGAGCCCGGCGATATATTTAGCACAGAGACCATATTAAGCACATCAACAAGTAAAAAGGGTGCCTTTGGGTGGAACTCAACGCTTATGGGGATACGCTTGCCTAAGGGAACATCAACATTGAGCATAACTGGGGCGAGAAACATAAAGAAAACAGAAGACGCTGGAATGATTTCAGAGTTTGAACAAGCGCTATACTCAGATGCAAGATTTAGAGTCATTAAAAATGAAATGAGGTCTTGGAAAGGTGGTACCAAGAGGTACCTTGAAGTAGAACTTATAAATCCCAAAGTGCTTATTCCTGCATTCGTAACTTTGAAGCTTAATCAGTCACAAGATGAAAGCGAAGAGTAGAGTTAACGAAGCTGGTAACTACACTAAGCCCGGTATGCGTAAGCGTTTGTTTGAAAAGATAAAGGCTGGAACTCGTGGTGGCGACCCTGGGGAGTGGTCTGCTCGCAAAGCGCAACTTCTTGCTTCTGAATACAAAAAAGCTGGCGGAGGATACAAGGACTAATGAAGGCCAGTCAGAAAAGTTTGAAGAGATGGACCGAGCAGGAGTGGACTACTTCTGACGGTAGCCCAAGCGAGGGCAAGAAACGGTATTTGCCTAAAAAGGCGTGGAGAGCACTTAGTGCTGGAGAAAAAGCTGCAACTAACAGAGCGAAAGCTGAGGGCAATGCCCAAGGAAAGCAATTTGTTAAGCAGCCTGATAAAATCGCTAAGAAAGTCGCTAAATACAGAAAACAATGAGTGGACAAGAGTTTGAAGATTGGTTGAACGACCTTGAGGAGGCCAAACAGCCTACGTGCAACATTGAGAACCCTGAGCAGTGTGAAAACTGCGGAAGCTGAAATGGCAAAGAGTTTGAAAAAGAGACAAGCGTATTCTGTTGGCGTAAAGCGTGTCAGCAGTGATAGGGCTGTTGTTGGCGTAAAGAATTTAGAAACCATAAATAAGCTTTATTATGAAAGCAAAAACGTATAAAGAAGAAAGCTCTACCAAAGAGATTGAGGTTATGCACGCCGACTTAGCTGAGGCTATGAAGGTTGTTGTGGCTGCCGTAAAGGCCGCTGGCGAAGCCCCTATGCACTACAAGGTGAAGGCTTGCTATGAAAGCGAAGAGTAAGACTCAGCAATACTACGATAGCAATCCAAAGGCGAAGGCCAAGAAGAAAGAGTACGATACAGAGTACCATTCTTCTGAGGAGCGCAAGAAATATCGTGCATTTCTGAATAAGAAACGCCGTGATTCTGGCCGTTATGGCTCTGGGGATGGTATGGATTACGACCACGATGAGCGTAAGTTTATTGCCAAATCCAAGAACAGAAGCAAAAAATAATTTGCTAAAACCAAAATCTGTCATTAGGTTTGCGTATCCATTAACCGACCAGTGGCGGGTGTCGTTGGATGACTAACCTAAGTTTGGCTCGTTAGAGCGTGTTTGAGGCAGTCCACTGGGGAGACGTTTGGGAAACCAAGCGCCAAGCTCAAAAGGCTTGGACTACTTGACGGCGGGCAACTTCACTCGACAGGTAGAATTCTCCCAAAGGGCGGCTCGATTTCAAAAGAGTTGACGCCTTTTAGGGAGAACTATATCTAACAGTTTCTTACTCTCTAGGTAGATTAAACTAATGTTTGTTAAATCTGTTATAACTTTGTATCTAACAAAACTTAATAAAATGAATTATCAAGAAAAACAATTAGAGGCTCTTGGTATTAAAACATTTGATAATGTTGAAGATATCGTAGTCACTAATGACAACACACAGGAGACTACTCCTGCACAAGATGGTGATGTTTCTGATGTTGTTGATTCGCAAGAAGAGACCACTGACGTAACGCCTAATCCTGATGAGTCTAAAGCTCAAAATGCACCCGCAGAGCCAGTAACTGCTACTGAGCCAGCACAAGCGCAACAGGAAGAGGAAATCACCGAAAAAGACATAGTAGAGTTTATCTCTAGTCAATTTGAGATGGAGTTCTCCACTCTTGATGAGATTAAAGAGAAACTTGCTGGTTCTTTGAAAGAAGAAGACTCATTTGCTAACGAAGAGATTCGTCAGTTGAATGAGTTTGTAAAACAAACGGGAAGAAGCATCAGCGACTTCTACTTTGTCCAAGGGCTCAATGTCACCGAAATGGATGACTTGTCTGCGGTCAAAACGAAGTACAAAATGCTTTATCCCGAATTGTCTGATGATGAGGTTGAGTCACTTCTTGACGATACCTTCAAGCTTTCTGAGGAAGATTATTCCGAGAAAGATGTGAGGGTTGGAAAGGCTAGACTGAAAACTGAGGCTTCTATTGCTCGAAACGAGTTAAACAAAATGAAGTCTGAGTTGGTCAAGCCAATCGAGAAGAAAGCTGAGCCCACAAAGACGGAGGAGCTAACTAACTATGCTTCTGAAGTCAAAACTGCAATCTCTGACCTAGAGGAAATCGAATTTGATAACCTCGACTGGAGATTTAAGTTTGGCGAAGAAGAAAAGAAAGCTCTTACGTCATCAGTTGGAGACAAAGGACTTGAGTCTCTCTTTGATTCGTTTTCAGACGGCGAAGGCAACATTGACTTTGCTCAGTTTGCCGCGGCTAAATATCTACTCGACAACGCGGACTCTTTGTTCAAGTTGGCGATTGAGCACGGTAAAAGCATCGGTCGTGAGGAAGTGGTAAGCGCAACCAAGAATCCGTCCGTTGATAAGCCGACCAAAAATGACAGTTCCACGATGAGCCCTCGTGAAAATATCGCTCAACAAATCCTATCTCAAATGTCCAGTCGGACACTAAACATTAAAAAACTTTAAGATATGCCGACTACTCAGCCGACGGATTTTTCTCCGTCAAATTTTAAAGGCAATCGCGCGTCGATTGACAACTACATCGCCCTCGGTGACTACATCGAGTTCGTAAACAAGGTTGACAACCGTGATAAGCTTGTTCGCACCTACGGCGACCAAAGCGTATCTGGTTTGAATGGCCTGCTTGAGCTTGTTGGCGCTGTTCGCCAAGAGGCTACTCACGATTTCGTACAATGGTGGGAAGAGACCCGTCTGCACGCTGCAATCACTGCTACTGCTGACGTAGCTATTGCTGCTACCGACACTGGTGCTAAGACCTTCGACATCGTTGCTGCTGACGCTAAGCACAACGTAATCAAGGTTGGTGACGTTCTTCTTCTCGAAGGATACGTTCGTGCCTACGTTACTGCTGTAAATGGCTTGACCATCACGGCTCTTCCTTACAAGGCTACTTGGGGTATCACTAAGGCCCTGAACGCTGACGTTAAGATGGCCCTTATCGGTAACGAATTCAAGCAAGGTTCTGACCAGCCTGGTGACTTCGTAGGTTCTAACGTAGTTAAGCGTGAGAACACGTTTAGCATCATCAAGAGCATCTTCGCTGTTACTGGCTCACAAATGACCAACATCGCTTGGGTACAAGACCCCGAGTCTGGTAAGCCTATGTGGTACTTGAAGCAAGAAGCTGACGTTCGCCAGCGCTTTGCTGACTACCAAGAAATGATGCTCGTTCTGGGCGAGAAAGCCGCTAACACCACCCTGTCTGGTTCTACCCACGACATCAACGGTGCTGAAGGTCTTTTCTCTGCTGTTGAGAACCGTGGTATCGTTCACGGTGGATACGTTGACCAGCTTTCTGAGATTGATGACATCATCAAGGCTCTTGACAAGCAAGGTGGCGCTATGGAGTACGCTGTTTACGGCAACCGCACCCAGATGTTGAACCTCGACGACCTTATCGCTGCTGCCAACAACGGCGCTGGTGCTAACGGTTCTAGCTTCGGTGTATTCAACAACGACGCCAATATGGCTGTAACGCTTGGCTTCAAGTCGTTCAACCGTGGAGGTTACACGTTCCACAACAAGTCTTGGAAGTTGCTCAACGAGCCTACCCTCCTTGGTGTTGCTGGTGCTGACCACTACAAGTTCATTATGATTCCTATGGACTCAGTAGTTGATGCTAAGACTGGTATTGCTGCTCCTTCACTGGAGAAGAACTACAAGGCTGCTGACGGCTACAGCCGTGAGATGGAGCACTGGTTGACTGGTGGCGCTCGTGGTGTTTACAACGACACTGTAGACCGTCTTCAGATGAACTACCGTTCTGAGTGCAACTTGGTTACGCGTGCTGCTAACCGCTTCGTACTTGGTAAGGGAGCTTAATCTAAACCAAAGGTGAACGGGGGGCTTCGGCCCCCCAATCACTTTTTTATTTACTATTAAATTTTATCAAATGGAAACAAAAAGAAGAGGCCGAGTTGCCTCACCCGCGGCCGCTGTCGCAAACAAATCGGGACGTAAGGACAAAGTGTTTATCCTTGCAACAGATAGCTACCCCGTTCTTCACAAGATAAAGAGCTCAAACATAACAATTTACGACGAAGAAAGTGATTCTGTTCGTGCAATTAGATACTGCCCCGAGGAGAAATCCATCTTTGTAGAAGACCAAAACGAAAAGACTGCCAAGCGTGCAGCTATTTGGTTTGAAGATGGTAAAATCTTGGTTCCCAAGACGCAGCCAAATCTTCAGGACTTCCTTGATTGCCACCCAGACAATGTAGCCAACGGTGGAAACATCTTCAAGGAACTTAACCTTGAGTTTGACGCATCTAAGGTTCTTGAGATGGAGGATATGATTTTTGAGGCTCAAGCCCTTCTGCGGGATAAAACTAAGTCAGAAAGCGGAATCCAGGAGCTTCTTGGAATCGCTAAAATTCACGCAATCAATACAAACAGAAGCTTTGCAGAGGTTAAGTTTGACTTGATTAGACTGGCTAAGTCAAATCCGACTGATTTTATTTCTTCGTTTGACAACCCGACAATACGAGTTAGATACATCGCCATTCTGGCTAAGGAGGCTGGAATTATCGACACAACTAATGAACTGTATGTCAAGTGGTCACATAATGGAAACACCATCTGTACTGTTCCAGTAGGTGAAGACCACCACAAGATTCTTGGTTCGTTTATGCTTGAAGACAGAGGTCTTGGAGTAAGAGAACAAATTGAGAAACAACTTGCAGATATGGGGTTGATTTAATATCTTTGACCTAGGATGATGATTGGAGATTGACGTAAGTTGATTTTGTTTCATTAGGTTGGATGGAATTGGGGGGGTCCGCCACGAGCCCCCCTTTTCTTTTTTGTATATTTGCTATGTAAATACTAACAAAGCTTAGCAAATGGCATACGCCTCGGTAAACTCTGTATATGAGATAGTAAAGAGAGTAGCGAATAAGGACAACCGTGGCTTTATTCGTCCTGCTGACTTTAATGCGTATGCACGTCAGGCACAACTAGATGTGTTTCACGAAATTCTTGGAGAATATAAGTTCGCTCAAGTATCAAGAAGACGTCAGCTTCAGTTTAGAGACGGAAACTATAACTCGATTGAGAACATCAAGGACGACCTTCGTCCGCTTGTAGTTTACGCTAAAACTCTAAAGTATGGCTACCCCAACTCTGCGTTTGTATTACCAGAGGACTACGCATACTACATCAACCTAGAATTTGAAGGAAGTGGCATCGAGGTTGTTGCTCCAGAAGACATTAACTCATACTTAGGTAGTTTTGACGGAGCTCCAACCGATTCAACTCCAATTGCATCATTCATCAATAACGGGGTATTAGTTTTCCCAGATACTATTGATTACGATGTCAAACTCACGTACTACAAAAATCCTCAGGGCTCTACTACCACTGGTGCAGCAAGTATATTGGCTCCTACGTGGGCGTACAACACGGTAGCTGGTCAGCCAGTATACAACGCAAGTGCAACGATAAACTTTGAGTTGCCCAAACACCTGGAGTCTCGCTTAGCCAACAGAGTGTTGAGCTACATCGGTATTGAGATTAGAGAGCCCGAGTTGTTTCAAGCAGCTGAAAAGCAAGAGGCGGACCAAAAAACAGCTAGACAATAATGGCAAGGAACGAAATCAAACTATCGGACATCATAAGTGATGTTCTGCTACTTGTCGACGAGGATGACCACCTGAAGTATTCTGACAAGAATAAGCTTATGGTTCTTGGTCGCCAAGCTCTTCGTGAGCTTCAGTATGACGCTATTCGTAGAATCAAGTCTGTACGCCTTGAAATAGACCCAGCAACAAACAGCATATCCTTGCCAAACGATTACATCGAATACACGAAAATAGGTGTACTTGGTGACGATGGCATTGTGAGAGTGCTTGGCGAGAACACAGGTATGAATATATCTGGAGACTTCACGCTAGACGTGAACGACGAGGTTGTGTTGGACTCCGATGGAATTGAAGTTCTTGAGGACACCCCAGGTTCTGCTGGAACGCAGATTAGCAATATCAACAACCTTGGCGAATACATTGTATTTAGAAACTTCTACTACAATAGCGCTGTAGGTAGACTTTACGGAATTGGCGGCGGAAACAACGCTAGGGGCTACTTCCGTATTGACAAAGAGAATGACAGAATAGAGGTTTACTCTGGCGTGAATGCCGACAAGTATGTCATTCTTGAGTACATCAACGATGAAACGATGAGAAAAGACCCAGTTGTACCTATGATGGCTGAGTCTGCAATTAGAGCTTATATCTACCACAGATATATCCAGAGAAAAGTGAACGTATCTCTTGGTGAGAAGCAACTTGCCGAAAGAGATTGGTATAGAGAAAAAAGAAAAGCCAAGGCGCGGAGCCAGAAGCTCACGAAGTCTGAGATTATGTCTACTATCTTCAAGAGATTCCAGCTGGCACCAAAGACTGGCGGTAATCTGTAAGAAGTATGCCCGTAATAAAAAATACACCGAGGTACCTTGACCTAGACAAGGATTTAAGGATTGTAGACGCTATGTCAATGCCATACGCATTGAATGTTGGCGGTGTATATAACGAGGGCAGTGATTACTTCGTTCTGAAGAACAGGAAGGGAACCGTCGCAATCCCATTCACTCTTCCAAACGGGGTAAGCACCGTTGTTGGAACAGTGAAGGATGATGATAATAATGCCTTGTACTACTTTGTACATAATAGTCTTGGCAATCATACCATACTGAGATACAACTCAAACCAGAAGGATATCACGAAGATTTTGCAGTCTTCAAAGTTGAACTTCAGGAAGGAACACGTTGTTCAAGGTTATGCAATTGGAGGACTAAACCCCGGCGACATACTTGTTTATTTTACCGATGGATTTAACCCTCCTCGCAAAATCAACATAAATAAGGCAATCGCACAAACAACTGGCGATGTGCAAAATGGTTATGGACCAAACTTCGAGGCCGACTTTGACCTATACCTAGACCAAGTAAAGCACCCGCCAGTTTTTTCCCCATCATTTGAGTTTACTCGCGTTGACGGAATTCAATACAACAACATATCTAGAAAGTCGTTTCAGTTTAGATA
>Ga0315909_10003297_pt1 | contig 19819 bp, 21 predicted proteins | sample LakEriMetagenome_11_FD_203527 | JGI IMG/M metagenome (GOLD analysis project Ga0315909, IMG submission 203527) | Freshwater fungal communities from buoy surface, Lake Erie, Ohio, United States - Buoy 2 MA125 | ecosystem: Environmental > Aquatic > Freshwater > Lake | place: USA: Lake Erie, Ohio... | reverse complement strand
TCAAACGGATGACAGCATCTCGCGCCTCGTCATTCCGTTTGGTGAACCCCATTGCTCCGAGAGCTGCAACGGAGATGGACGCGCCAGCTACTGCGGCGATGATTTCGATCATGGCAGCATTGGCTACTTTTGCATTGTAGCTACTTGCCTTGACCGCGCAGCTTCTTACGGCCTCGCCTACGTGGACGGCTGTTCTGGCCCTGACCTTGGCTGGTGGTTTTAGGGGGTCCGGGTTGGTGCTCGATGCGAGCGGCGCCGGTCTTACTGCGGACGGCCATTAGGTGGCGATGATGCCGATGGTACGCAGCTTACCAAGTAAATCTTCGAGCTTGGCTTCCAGCTCCACGCAGTATTCCAGTAACTCGACAACAGTTGGCGTAGCAGCATCAGCAATGGTCACGGAGCCGTTGGCGGTTGGCAGCGTTCCGGTGGTGGCTGTTGTGGTGATGTTGGCCACTGCTGCGGGCTGCACCACTGGCGTCGCGTTCCAAAAGCTGATCTTTTGTGTTGGCGCGGTGCCGATCTTGCTGCCGGTAGTGGTGCCAGTTGCAATATTAACGGCATCGGGAATCTTGAACAGCTCAGTGAGTGTGATCCGCTTGTTCTTACTGGCAACATCGGACTCGCTGATGTCCACAATGGGCACATAGTCACCTGACGCTGGTGTGGTCAGCGCGGTCAGGTCTGAAATCTTGCGGTTATCCATTACGCGGAGACTCCTTTAATGACGGCGAAATTTAGAACCAGGGCTTGGGACTGTGACACACCTGATACATTACTAATGATAATGTCAAAAGACCCTGCGGCCACAGCATGAACTCCCACCATGTATGTGTTGGCTGTACCCCCGCTGGCCAAGTTAACAACAACGACATCTGTTGCGGCCACCGTGGAGTTGTTGACAGTGAATGTAACTTCAACCGCCGCCGCAAGGGCAGCATTGCTCGTTGTGATTTGTCCAGTAGTTTTGTTTATGGTGACGGCAGTTGCCTTGCTAGTAATTTGCGTTACCGTGCCACCCGCTCCGGTTGAATAGCCGAGGCTATTGCTGGTCAGAACAGTGCCACTTGTAGAAATGTTGCCACTTGTAGAAATGTTACCGCTTGTAATTGCGGTGCCACTTACTTTTCCGGCAGTGCTAATTGTGGCTAGTTTTGTATCGGTAATGGCAGCAGATGCGTTAATGTCTGCATCAACAATGGCAGCTACTCCAGGGAGAATAGAGGCATAGGACAAATCTGTCCAAGCTAAAACGCCAGTGCCTATCTTGAATTTGCCCGTGTTGTTTTCGTGGCCCAGTTCTCCCGCCTGCAACGTAGGGTTGTTGGTAGTCCAGTTGGCGGCGGTGTCGTTACGCAGTTGAATGCGTTGAATAACGGTAGCCATTACGCAGGTGCTCCAAGGATGTAGATGGTGTCAAGACTTGCGGCTGCCAGAATTGCAGTCAACTCGTCCACATCAGCCTGTGTAAATGTACCAGTGCTGAGAATGGCGTCCATGCTGGCCTGGATTGCCACTTCATTCGGGCGATCTGCCTTTGCGTCACCGATGAGGGCGATGAACTCTGTTGCCAGCGTGTTCATCGGCAGTGATGCCATTGACTGCGTGCGGATCGAGGCATAGACCGCGCTGACCAGCAACCCATCCCAAAAAGTTACATAGTCGGGGTTAGGAGCAAGATATAAAGACTGGCAATATTCCAATGTCGCATCTAAGTAAACCGGAAAATCAACAAAAATGTAGTCAGTTGGAAGGTAGCTTTCAACTACGATAATGTTTTCAATCGTTTGATCGGGTCTTAATTTAACTGCTGTTTTAGTCATTAGAAAAACTCCACGACAGTTACATGGCCTCTATTGCCGTTAGAGGAAGAACTACCGGCCTCTGACCATCCTCCCACACCGAAACTTGCGGAGGAGCTTCCTATCGTACCGCCTAGGTTGTAAGTAGTAAGTCCCGAAGCACCATCGCCGGCAGGGTTAAAAGGTCCTCCAGGTTGCCCAGCCTGAAAAACCGGCGAGGTAAAAAATAAGCCGAAACTATACGCAGACCCACTATTTACTGTTGCGGCAGCGCCTGGGGTGATACCAGAACCATTATTACCGCCCGTACCTCCACCGCCCCCGGAATTGCTATTAGCCCCAGCGCCCCCAACACCACCGTTACCTGCGCGAGAAGCTGATCCGCCACCTCCACCTCCAAAAGTATTTCCACTTCCTCCCTGGCCACCTGTTGCATTAAAATCACCACCTGTTCCCACCCCACCAGTACCGCCAGCGGCTCCGTTCGGCACTCCAGCACTTGAAGGTACCGAGATAACACCACCAAAAGTAGTAGTTCCTCCCGCACTGCCGTTAGTGCCCCCGCCAAGACCTCCTGCGCCAATCACTACGGAATAACTACCTGCTAAAGGAGTGGTGAAGAGTTTTTCGGAGTAACCTCCACCGCCGCTGCCACCTTTCTTTTGTCCGGTAGAACCAGAAGTACCGCCTGTTGCGCCGTACACACAAGCGAGAAAACCAATACAACCAGCCGTGGGAACGTATGTAGCAGTGGCAGAAAATTGTTGAATAACGTAAGGAATTTGCCCTTGACCGTTAAGTACGTTCCACCCCACACCATCGCAAGTCAAAATAAGTTCTGCTCCCGCAGGCAAACCGAGAGTTCCGGGAAATTCACCAATCAGCGTGCCGGCTGAAGCTGTATCAATAGTTATAAAACTGGTAGATTTATTGACGATACCGAAAACATAACCTGCTGCAACTGTTGGAAGTGTTATGGTTATTCCTACAGTTGAAGTAACAAGTAAATCTCTGTCGTCACCGCTAGTTAAAATTTTGTTTGATGAAAGAGTTTGAACCGTTCCGAATAGAGCCTTTCCGCTATTTGGAAAGACAACTCCACCCGTTTCAAGTACAGCAATCGTTAGCCAGCCATTATTAGCCGCGTTGCGCTTTTTCCATATAGGGTTTACGCCAGCGGTATCAATCCAATCCTGAAATGCAACGGTTATTGCCGGAGCAGTATTACCACTGTTACTGCTAAACAGAGCCGCAAGATTAGTATTGATGTCTGCTCGTACCGTCGGAAACGGATTATTTTGAATGGTCTGGTCAGCTTGTGCCATTAGATTTCCCTCCCGTAACCGACAGCAGTGTAGGTGAAACTACGAATCACGGCTGCGTTAGCGTTGTCCTTAAATGCCACTGTAAACCCTGTCCGAGTGACTGCCGTCAGCGTAAAGAAGTCGCCAGTAGCCATGTTCGATGGGCTGATGGTCACATCAGGAGCCGCGTAGAAGGCGTCGGCATACGTCACATTATAAGTGCTACTGCCGCTGACGCTAGCTGTTTCGGTGCGTTGCTGTAGCTCAGCAGTGGCGCCAAGCGCGGTGATTGTCATGCTCACCTGTGGAGATTGAGTGTTTGCTTCCACCTTGAGCTGAATCCCACGACCGCGAACGATGGCATTGGCGTACTCGTTCCATTCGCCCCAAGTGGGGGTGCCTGCGGGATCATCGTTAGTGACGCGCACATAGGTGACGGCATTTACTTGATCGAGATCGCTGCCATCAAAATCACCCGTTTGTTCATCAAACAGTCCAGGCATGTCATCAAACAACAAACCAAAAGCAATAGGAAAACTAATAACACGCCGCCGCACATTGATGTCATACACTTGACCTAAGTCCAGGGTGTCTTCGTAAATATATTGACCGGAGAGTTTGATGTCAGTTGAAAAGCCGTCGCCAGCAGCATTACTGCCGCTAAGCGTATTCAAGGCAGCGTAATTAGTAGAAGCAGTGCCGCCTTGCGTTGTGTCTAAGCTGGCGTAATTAGTGTCAGCAGCGCCGCCAAGCAGGGATGAAGTGTAGTCTAAAACCAGTCCTGCATATTCACTGGCGTAATACATATCCGTACCGATGCCAGCAAACGGCGGGGTCTCGCTTTCCTCCGCCCAAGTCTTCACCAGTAACCGTGGCTGCGGCGTGGGTAGCACTGCCGGTATTGCAACAGGCGTAACCGAGCGCACGCCAGATTGATCGCGGAATGCAATGAAGTAGGTGCCTTCCAATAGCGGCACTTGCTTTTGGGTTTGGTTGCCTGCTGCTGCTTGCACGATGGAATTACTGGTGGCCCATTCCGCAGTGGGTAGTTGCTGTGGGTCATGACGCAGCAATACCTCACCACCAACCAGTACATCTAGGTCAGTTGCCAAATCCCACTGAATAATGGCGCTGCTTTCGTTGATAGGCACCAGGCTTACCCCGGTTACATTTGCTGGTGGTGCGCCAACACCGAGCACGGTTACGCTGAGTGTTGAGGGTGCGGAGCTAAGTATCAGCGTTGCGCTGATTGAATACACCTCAATTTCGTACACGCCGTCAGATACATCCTGTATCTCGTACACCGGACCGTATGTTTTTACTTCCTCCCAGTTGCTAAACTGCTCTCTCCACCTGACGCGGTATTCATTTATACCTCGTACCCCCTTCCAAGTCAGGGCTAGCTTTGTTGCTACACGACCGTTAAGGACATAAAACAACTCATCAGCAGTTAGATCGGTTGGTGCGTCCGGGGGTACGCTTAAGATCGAAATGCTGCGTGGTTGCAGGGGGTCACCGCTTTCCACATAAGCGTACTTGCTTGCGTCATAGCTAATCGCACTGACGCTGTAATTGATGCCATCCGCTTCACTGACACCGAGCACGCGCCACGTCGTTGGGCGCACTGCTGTGTTGTCCAGCAACCACATTGCGTTGGTTTGTGGGGCTGTACTAAAAGCTGTAGTTACCGTAATGTCAGTATTGCTTACACTAGAAATAGTGCGATTTTCAATGATTCCATCGGGAAGCACCACGCTTAGCGTGCCTTCCGTCGGCAAGTCTGTGGCGTCATCGACTGTCACTACAGTAGTCGTAGCGGTGTTAATCCGCCCTGCACGTCGCACACCAGCTTTTACAGGGTCGGCAATTTCAATAATTGCCCCAGGTCGAACAACAATGCCGTTGTCTATAGATGTGGTAAACGAAACTACTTCTCCTTCATAGCGTTCGGAGTACAAAAGCCACCGACCGAGGCGGTTGGCTTGCGACCTACTGGTACAGGCAAACGCACTGACTTCTTTTGTAACTACACCGTACTTCGCAACGCTCTCAAGGTCTTCAACTACTTCACGGTCGATATCGCCAAGCTCCAGATTTAGCCAACCTACGACAACAACAGTGGCTCGTGTCTTAAGGCTGCTGCCTTCGTAGTTAAAACCTTGTTCGGTGACATTGGCAAGGGTAAATAATCCGGTTGAATCAGCCGGACGATCCTGCATGACGTTCAGAGATCCAGCTGCCCAAAACGGCATGGCTCGAAACACGGAGCACATGTCGTTTACGACTTTGTACGCTTCCTCCTGCGTCTGAATGTTGACGTTGCAACTAAAACGGGGTTCCAACGTCGGACTGTTTAGCCCCGTTGGCACCAGCTCGTTGCAGTATTTACTGGCCTGGAAAAAGCTCCACTTGTCTAGCGACGACTCCTGGATGTGGTCTCCTAGTCCTATACGGGAGCTGGTCAGCAGATCCCACAAAATCCATGCTGGATCAGTTGTCCATGCTGCTGCACCGAACACACCAGTCCACACTCCGGCGTAAGTGAGGCGTCCGGTGTTGATGTCTACGGTCGCATTGTTGGGGATGCGTACTTTGATGCCACGAATTTTGTAACTACGACTTGGAATGCTGCTGAACTGCTCTGCGTCAATACGCAATGCAACGTATGCACTGTTGGGGTAACGCAGTTTTTGGTAGATCAGCTCTGTGTAACTGAACCAGCTAAATGCGTTTGACAGTTTTACGGTAGTGCTGTCTGGCGTAATTCGTGTTACGCGGATGTCAACGGGAAAAGCACCAGTTAAATTGATAAGGTAATCTCGCTGGTACAGATCGGATGTACGACCTTTAATCGTGTCGTCAATAACCGTTGTAAAGCCGCCGTTGTTGTACTGAACTGCAATCTGCAGGTTAATTTCAGCTCCGACAATGTCGCCCTTTTTTGTTACTTCTTGTAGTATCGGTACATTGATTGTGATGCGAGCGGCGTCTACATTGGTATCTGTAATAGTCCGCGTGATAGGTAGCCCTTCTAGCACGTCTGAACCAACTGCTACTTCCTCTTCAACGGCATCAAAACCTGGAACATAGTCCTGGTCTTGCGTACCAAAACGAGGCGAGTACGTTACATTTGTAAAATTAAAGTCTGAGTCCTGAGGCTCAGTGTTGCTGGCACCCGCTCGCAACACCGCTGTTTTATTAAAAAATATGTCCTTTAGTGAAGCATTTGTGTAGGCAGTAGTGCCCTTTGTAAGGCCAAGTTTTGAAGGCGTTGAAAATCCTTCGATCTCGCCTTCGCTCAGCAGCTCGATGATTTTTGCGTAAGCTGTCGAGTCCAGGTTGTCCTTGGCTTCTTTGGCTTTGCGCCCACCAGCGCCAGCCTTACCTTTGCCACCACCACCACCAGCGCCAAAGATGCTCATGCCGCTACCTGCACAATGTCGATGCCCGCGCTAACCACAACGCTGCCGACAAGTGTTTCACCGTAAACAGCCGGAACGGGCAGACCAGCGCGAGTGGTGTTTTGAACGCCGCTGAAACTAAAGCTCTTACGTGGATCGCCCTCGTCTTTGCTCGTGGATGGTGTTGGGGTTAGAAGTTGAGCGATGCCGCCCAGAATCAAACTAGCGCCTAACAAAGCGACGGTAACACTACCGCTTGCGGCACCTGCTGCTGTGCCAAAACTTCCTGCTATACCGGCCCAAGCGCCTGCACCAAAACTAACAAAAGACAGGGCAACAAGTGCCACGCCCAAAATGATCCTTCCCACTGCGCCAGCACCAGTCACCACGGGCACAAAACTGATCGGTGCGGCACCAGCCGGGTGGTGAATTTCTTCGAGATCGAGATCGTAGGTGCCAACACTGACTCGGTAGTGTTGGTCGGCCATGTGCTGTTCCACTTCCGGCCAGTTGGCCACCAAGAAGCGCACTGCTTCAGCCGCCGTGGCGACATCCGCTTCAAGCACACGATGACCGATGAACTTGGCGAGTTTGCCGTACAGCTTGATCTTACGCAGCATGACGCAACCTCCTTCCAGTGCATTTTAGTAGCCAACCGCCGTAAAGGTCACGGCTACTCAGTCGGCCCTGCAGATGGTGCAGTACTATTTGGTCCCCTAGGTACACGGCGCAGTGATTTAACCCACTGCTAAAAACGCTCATAAACAACAGATCGCCTGGTTCCAGTTCTTCGTCCTCGGCTAATTCTCGAAAGCCGGTCTCCTTCCAGCACCGGTCAAAATACGGTGCCGCCTGGAACTCCTCAGGGTCAGCGCAGCGTTCCCAGTCTCGAAGCATGATTCCGTTCTCGGCATACCAGTCACGCGCCAGTGTCCAGCAATCGTGAACGGCCCATGTCCATTGACGACCGATCAGTGGTGCCTTGTACCCGCAAGGCTCGCAACTTGCCCAGGCTTCCGTTTTGGGGTTGACGATGTGCCAGGGCAAACCGCTTGATTCGCAGGCAGCACGATCAGCAGGTGATGGGTGCGGCGGAGTGATCGGATGGCTGTGGATGATTGCAATGATCTCACCCGCATCCTCAGCGGCGGCCCAGTCATCAGGTGCCAACGCAAAAAATTGATCGGGACTGGTCGCTAGGTTGCGACACGGCCAGTACTTTTTGCGTCCTTTGACCACTACAAGCAAGCCACATGCTTCACGCGGATCTTCCGCTTTGGCGTGTTCTAGTGCCTTTGCTTGCCAGATCATGAGGATGCCGATCCAACACCAGGGAAACTACCGTAGGGCAATTCGGAGTTCGTGCCAAATCTTACTTGGCAACTGGACAGTCGCTTGCTGCATACATCTAGAGCTGCGCTGCCAACCGGGTCATCGTTGGAATCAAAGTAATTGGTGCCGATGTAACCGCACTCGGGGGAGCGATACACCCACTGACAAACGTTGGCAATGCACTGACGTTTGGGTAGCCTGACGCCAGCAAGATCGAAAACACTGGCCAGCTCGAACTCTACGACTTCACGGTTTTCGGCGCTCTTGCGGTCGATGTAATAAATTTCTCGGGGGAATTCAGCAAAAATATCTTCAGTTGGGTTGAGTGGTTCAATCAATATCGAGCCGTCATCTTCCAGTAACAAGGAAAAGCTGTCTTCTGTTAATACAATGTCGCCACTTGCGGGAAAGTTTATTGCGTCTAGGTATCGCGCCAGTGTGCGGATGCGCGTTACCTTTGCTGCCTCTAGACCATTGGGCAAGCTCAGGAGGATGGCAGTAATTGTGCCGAGGATGTTGCTGACCCGGAGTTTGGGGCGAGGTAGCGTTCCTTTTCCGCTGTACTCAAACCCATCGGCTTCTACAGGGAAACGTAGGTAGGCATTGCCTTGCCATACGACCTCGCCGTTATTGACTAAACTTGTGCCTGCATGGAAGCGGTAAATTTCGCTTGTGCCGTGGATATTGGCAAACAGTTGAAGTTCGAATAATTCGATGATGGCGCTTGGGTTGGGCCCTTGAAGGTCGCCCGCAATAATGGACACTGCCATCCAAGTGACAGTGCCGTCCTCGACAATGTTGCCAACGATGGTCGGCCAAAACGGTTCAGTTGCACCAGTCGTGCCCGCTACTGTGCAACGAAAGAAAAAGCCGGTGCCCGGACTGGTTACAGCCTGGACAACATCACCTACGACATAGGCTGCAGTGGCTTGCCAGATGGGCACGCTCATGGTGCGACTGCCTCAAAGGTGTTTGCTTGAGCGTTCATTACTTGCACTTTAAGATCCAGCATCCGGGAATGGCGCCTAACGGCTAAGGGATAGCCGCTGCGATGGCGTTTATGAGCGTGGTTACGCGGGCATCTAGCAGCGCGAGGTCTAGGTTTTCGCCGATGCAGTAGAAGGCTAGGCGGCAGTCGCCGTAGGCGTCATATATGCCAGTATTACGCCGTCTAGCATATATACCTTGATTTGCGTGCGTGACTCCCGAAGAAGCTATGTTCGCGGTTTCGTTGACTCCTGCGCGACGATACACGAAGGAAACTGAGGCATTTCTGGACACTCCCCTAAAACCAGCGGTAGTGGTATTGCTTGGAGTAAAAGTGGTAACGCTTGATTGGTATAGTCGTGCCCCTCTTGTACTTAAGTACGATCCGCTAGCGCTAGTATCCCCATACCCGCCGACTGCAATACCCACTGAGTCTACAGTGCTGAAAAACCCAGCAATATGGCAATTATTTTGAAGCAAAGTAGGAAAAGCGTAGTTGCTATCCAAATACTTCGTACTTCCATCCCCCACCAACCCTGTCTTGCGGTCATAATCGGCTGTTGAACCAGGGAAAGTTTGTGTAGGTGGAGTGAAGTTGGCGGTGTAGCGAGCGACGCCTTTAGTTACTCGGAGGTCGTCTATATAGCCCTGGAACGCCGTGCCGACGCCGCCTGATTCACCATTTACCGTTCCAACGGTGGTGACGGGGTTGGTGGACGGACGAACGAGTGTTTGAGAGGCAATGAGCTGTACTACGCCATTGACTGCGACGTACACGTTCGTACCAGATACTGAAACAGCAATGTGTGACCATGTGGATAGAGCTACTGCTGCCGCTGTTTCCACACCCTGTGACGAAGACCCGTTCCACCATAGAACGCTGATTTTTCCACTGTTGGCGGCAAGCTGTATGAGTAAATGAATTCCGTTGGTTCCATTAAACCCCACTGTGCCACCGCCGGCTGCATATATACGCATTCCAGAGGCTTTGAAAGCAGTGGGATAGATCCAAGCCTCGACGGTAAATGAACTGCCTATTAGGTCTAAACTAAGGTTATACGCACTTGACAAAAAGTCTCCATTGCCATCAAACAGCCCACTACCCCCGCCAAACTTGCTCTGTGCAGTGTTGATCTGTGCATTGCCAAACGTCGTTACGGTTAGCGCATTACTACTGCTATCTGTAAAAGTAGTGCTTCCATTTGTGCCATTCATACGCAGCAGCAACGATACGTTCGCCCAATAGGGGTCAGCGTCACCCCAGAAGTTGAAGTTAGTCGGCGCAGTACCTACCAGCGGCACCAGCGCACCACTCAGCGTGCGGGCACCAGCAAGGATGCAGGATGCCTTGATGGCATTCCAAATACCATCTGCTCTGCAGCCAGCTACAAAATTAGTAATGGCTGTTTTAACGCCAGACTCTAGTGCCTGGCCATCAGCGGCTTCTACAGCCGCAATGTAAGCACCAGCCAGCTGAACGCTCAATGCCGCCGGCTGCCCATTCAAGGCGTAAGTGCCAGTATCAGCAAGCAGCACAGTAATAGTAGTAATAAGAAACTCTGCCGGCAATCCGGTTAGCGCGTAAATGCCAGTGGTGACAGGCAAAGCAAGACTACCAGAAATAGGAGATGCTTCGAATACTTGCCGAAAGGTAGCGTTAACTGTAGATACATCATCGGTTAGTATTTCTTTAGTCCATTGATCGCATACCCACCTGTACGTTGTATTACTGTCAGGGGGTGTCCATTCAAAACTGGCCGCATCTTCAGCGCGTGCATCTAAAAATGTTTCAACGGTAATAATATTCGCCGTTGTACCAGTAAAAGTAAGGGACCACTCTTTAGGGTTCTGATTAAGTCCGAACGTGACGCGCTGTTCGTAATCACCGCTTCCCTGAAATTTGGCGGTCCTAATAAGGGGTCTACTGCTTTTAACGGCGCTGTAAACAGGGTCAATCGGAGGGAAGCTGGCCATTACTCTTCTACTTGGCGGAACGTGGTACGCAGGACAGCTCGACCGGGATTGTCTATGGATTTTGTCCAGTCACTGCAAACCCACTTGTAGCTGGTGTTGGTGTCAGGTGGGGTCCATTCAAACGACTCCGTGCCACCACGCGCATCCCAGAAAGCCTCGATTTCATCCGATACTTCTTCGGTTACGTTCCACTCCAGGGTCCACTCTTTAAGGTTTGAGTGGAGCCCGAACTGGAGCCGCTGTTCGTAGCCGTCACCAAATTTGGTGGTACGAATGGCGGGGGCACTGCTTTTACTGGCGCCAACTCGGGGTTTGTAGTCGGGAAAGGTAGCCATTAGCGTGAAAGAAGACCGCCGGGCCGTTGCTGCTTAACTAACTCCGACTGTACCGCAGCACTGATGAGTCGGCCCAGTTGTTTGCCTTCACTTTCGTTGCCTTCGACGCTGGTGCCCTTGGCATCTACGTTGACGACTACGTTTACGTCTCCGCCGCCGCCCATCTTGTCGTTGGGGACGATGGTACCACTGCGACCGGGCACGAACAACTCGGGACCACGCTCGCCCACCATGTAAGAGGTTCCGCCTGCGACGGAACCTCCTGCAGCTCTAAAACCACCGAAAGCGGCGGCGGGATTAAATGCAACCGTACTTCCAGCACCAAAAGAACTGGAAAAATTATTTACACCAGAAGGAAAAATACTACTGACCCCGGGAAGCAAACTCTGCGCTAACCCAATTACCTGCATTTGTAACCATTTAGTTATCATTTGCGTTGCCATATCAGCAAAAGAATCCGCAACAGAACTGAAAAAATTAGCGAGAGCCTGTTGTGCTGTTAGTGTACCGTCAATAATACCTTTGAAAGAGTTACCAAACGCTTGTCCAATACTTTCGGCGGCAAAAGCAACTTGATTTTCAATTTTAGTTAGTTCTTCTAATTGTGTTTTAATTTTTTCGTATTCTTCCCCAAGAAACCCTTGTGTTAATCCGGGCATCAAATTTAGATCTGTTCTAAACGTGCCTGTAGCACCGGAGCCACCGAATGCGGCAGTACGTGCTTCTCTTGCCAAGCGTGCAAGGGCATCTGTGATGCCGTAGCGTTCTTTGAATATGCGGTTCAGGTCTTCCTCGTACTGAATCTGATCTTCAGTACGGTCAAGTTCCAGTAATTGCAAACGCAGCGTATATTCGGCACGTCCAATTTTACCGGCCTCAAAATTTTTCTGGATAACAGCCTGCTTGCTACCAATATCCAGTAGACGGATACTGGACTGTATTTGTGCTTCTAGTTCGTAGTTTTGGTCGGCGCGTGCGTCGATTAAACTTTTTTCTAAACCTACACCTTCGGTGCGGATGCGAATTTCTTCCTGTAGTTGTTTAAGTAAAGCATCTAAACGTTGCTTTTCTTCAGCAGCTGTGTCTATTTTTGGTTTTGTATTATTACCATTAGACGGAGGTAGTTGACCTAAACCTGTTACATCTATAGGTTTAATTGGTTCCGGCTTTTCGAGTGTCGTCATAAAGCCACTCCGTAATGTTTCGTAACGTGCTTTTTGGGTGGGATTTAATGCAACAGTACCGCCTCTGGCCAGCGTGTTATTAACTACGACAGGCTGAGAAACTCTTCCTCCCATGCGTTTAGTACGCAGTTCTGGGAATTCTTTCACTAATTGAGCACCCGCTCTGGCTGATGCAATAACATCGTTTTCTGTACCGCCACTGAACATACGCGCTACAGCACTTACACCTTGTGCGGCAAGTTGAATAATTCCTGCAATTTTATCGGCTAACCATTCAAAAGCAGGCGACAATGCTTTAACGATAGCACCAGCTAAGTCCTGGAACGCACCACCTAAATTTCTAGTTTCCTTACCTAGTCGTGTAAAACCGTTTTCTGTTCTTGTTGTAGCCTCAACACCTCTATTACCTACTTCAACAAGCGTGTCGGTTAGATCTTGTATAGAGATTTTTCCGTCTTTTGCCATTTGCAGCAGTTCGCTGCGACTGACTTTGTACTTATCAGCAAGAGCTTGCTGAATTGGAATACCTTGACTCGTTAATTGATTGAGTGTTGCTTGGGTTACTTTGCCGGACTCAAGAGCAGATGTAAAGGCATTAGTAACTTTGTCAATAGTACCGCCGTACTTTTCGGTGAGTGTACTGACAAGTTTGATAGATTCGGCTTGAGCCTCAATGTCAAGTCCCAGACCTCGGATGTTTTGGACGGATGCCTGGAATTTGTCAAACTCTCTTCCAGATTGTTTGAAGGCTTGTTCGAGAATTTTTGTTTGTTGTGCAGAAAAGCCGATGTCTTCGCCTAGTTTTTTGACGACATTACCCTTAGCGGCAATGTCACCAAGTATGGTGCCGATCAAGGAACCGGCAAAACTACCGCCGGGTCCGAGCAATCCCCCGGCTAGACCGCCGATAGCACCACCTGCAGCAGCTCCACCGCTTTGACCGAAAAGCAACGGGAAAGCACCACCAATAGCTGCGCCGCTGAGTGCCCCTGGAATTCTTGCGCCGATTGCAGCTCTACCTCTTCTTTGGGCGCCAGGGAACATCGACTGTAATCGACCACCAGGCATCAGATTTACAGGGCCGTCCGTAGGGAATTGCCTAGTAAAGGCTGCTGTACCCGGTTGTCTGCCTCTTCCTAATTCACTTGCCGGAGGAAGTAGACCTGCAATGCTTTGTCTACCTCTTCTTGTTCCACCTGCCGGAGGAAGTAGACCTGCAATTCCCCGTCCACCGGGAAGTAAGCCAGCGACTCTTTGCGGCGACAGCAGACCGATTATGTTACTTACACCGGCATTAAAACGTACAAAATTACTTATAGTTCCTTCTGCTGCGGCTGTAAGTTTATTTAGAGCAGCTGTATAACGGGCATTGGCAGCATTTTGTTTGTCGATTGCCCGTGCCGCTGTTTCGGCAATTTGAAAATAATTAACTGTGGCTTCTCCGGCAGCAGGTAAAGCCTTAAATCGACGTCCCTCTCCTGCTATACGTGTAAATTGTGCGGTTGTGCCTTCTGCAGCGGCGGCTAAGCGTGCATAAGCACTGTCTATACGGGCTGCTTTTTGCTCAGAACGCCGAAAAGGCCCGGAAGCTGCCTGTTCCGGTAGTAATCCGGCGGACCTACTACCACTTAAAGTGCGTTCACCGCTTTTCCGTACACTCGAAGCAAAAGCAAAACTACGCCGTACTTGTTGATCAAACTCAACAGCTAAACGAATAGATTCTTGTAGTCCTTTATTGTATTCTTTACGGGCAGCTATTAGTTTGCGTTCTTGCGCGACAAAAAAATTACTTCTCTGTAATTGCGTATTACTGAACCCGATATTTTGGTTAGCTAGGCGTTCTACTACGGCTGAAACCTGCTGAAGTTTTTGTTTTAACGCTTCAATCTGGTTAGCGCCTTTTACGGCAATCTCAATATCAGCTCTGTAAGCCACGGCGCCATGCCACAGTCTGGTAATTCAGTTTACGCGATAAAAAGCCGCCGGGTTAGCGGCGGCGTTTGGCTTTTTCGATTTCCTTTTGCTGGTCTTCGTTCAGGATCTGGAAATAGGCGCTCCAGCCAAGCAACTCTTCGGCGGTCATTGTCGTCCGTACTTCGGTAAGACTTAGGCCCAGCTCCTTGGCAACGCCAAACTGGAGCATGAGCCAGTTGTCTTTACGAAGTTCGGTGGCTAGGGCTTTGGGTCGATGGGCTCGGAGTCGTCGGTAAGGATTGCCAGCATCAGCGTCTGGAGATCCTTGTCCTTGACTTCGTTCTTCAGGACGTCAATCTCGCCAGGGGCAAACAGCTTGGTACCGTTTTCGTCCAGGGCCTTAGTAATCAGCAGCTGGAGAGCAAAGGCGTTGGCATCGTCCGACTTAGCTTGTTTCTGGGCGCGTTCGCGCTCGGCCATGGTCAGCGGGCTAACCCACATCTCGAACGTGCTGCCATCGCTCAGTTCGACTACCTTTTTGGCAGGCTCCAGATTGGCGGCCTTACGCAGGCGTTCGATTGCGCTTAGTGCGGCAGGCATGGAAACTTCTAGAGAAGACGTGTTTAGTGTAACGCAGTAGCAATAAAAAAGCCCCGGCATAACCGGGGCCAGTTTGTTTTAGGGGACTGACCAGACTATCAGGACTTGCTGAGGTCGAAGGTCGGGGCCTCACTGGGACGGAACGCGATTGCCACGCTCTGACCGTCGTCGGGGTTCACCGACAGGCTGGCAGACGTCAGGATCACAGGCACAGTGATCGAACGGCTGGCAGTCTCGTTGACGGTGCCGCTGGCAACAACGCGGTCGATGTACAGCTTCATCGTGGCGCCGCTTTGCTGGCGTTGGATCACGTCCTCGATCATTCGGCTGGCCAGACTGGTGTCATCATCGGTGGTGTACACCGTGGCAGAACCAGAGCCATCCGCGAAACCGGGGATGTAAGCACGGAAAGACGTGTACTGGCCAACTTCCTGACCAATCGTGGTCACGTCGATCTCGCTGCGAGTGATCTCGAAGCTCCACTCACGCACGGACCCCACAACCACGGGGGCGGTGTAGGTGATGCTGGCGAAGTTGGCGCCAAAACCGGAAGGGAGCGCAGTTGCGGTCACCGCAGAACCACCAGCAGTCGTGCTGAGGGTCATGATGCCGGTGGAGGCAACGTAGGTCTTGACGAAATACGGACCAGCGGGAATAGCGTTGGTGGTGGTGGCGCCGACGGGGTAAGCCAGGGTCACAGGGTCATTGACCTTGAAGCCGAGGTAAGAACCGACGGTGATGTTGGAGCCAGTTGCAGGAAATGCACTAGCAGCCAAAGTGGTGACAGAAGTTCCGGCAGGGGAGTAATACAGGGCGCCGGAAGTGCCCGAGAGAACGGTGGCCATAGGGACTTACCAAAGGAATGGACAGTGGGGCGGGCACTGCCCGGCTTATAACAGAATAGCAACAGTCTTCAGGTAAGGACTGTCGCCACCCAATTAGTGTCAATCCGACCCACAAAATGCGGGCTTTCTTCAGTAGACGAGAACGTGGGGCCGTTGATTTCACCTAAACGCATGAACGTGCCGCTGTTTGTCTTAGCAGTGTTGTTGAGCGTCTCCAGTACGTTTACGGCGGTGGTTAGCAGGACTTGGTTGCGGGCGGGACCACGGCCTTTTTCCGTGAAAATGCGGATGACAAGGGCACCACGAGCATTGTCTACGCTGCTGGTCAGTGTGGGTTCATTTGTGATACCAAAGGTGATGTTGATTCGGACGTACTCGGTGGTGGTATTGGGTGGGACGGCTGTGATGTTGTCAAAGTAGACCGGCACAGCAGGCACCAGTGCGCCAAATGCCGACAGCAGGGGATTCTCGATTGATGCCCGAATTGCTTGGTAGTTCATCCGAATCTCCGGCGCAGTGCAGAATCCATTTCAATACGGACAGCTCTATCTAGTTTGGCACTTGCATAGTCTGCAAACCAATCAAGAGGTGCTGTGCGACTAGAGTTAAGACCCTCCGTACCCCCGCCGGTTTGCCCTCGGGCGCTTACATTACTACGCGGACCTTCTATTTTCCACTTACTCCGGCCTAAGGCAGTCTGAGGTGTAGCTGTTTTACGACGGGCATAATACGCACGATCATGCTCCACAGCATCGATAGCCTCCAAAGCGTGCGGGGAAAAATTGGATATTGTCAGGATGGGGTCTTTTAGTATTTGACCTGCGGTAGCTTCACGTCCTGTCACAGAAGGGGCTCTTATTAGTTGGGGCTCGCCAGCTGCACCTGTACCTTGAAAAGTGCGCGATGCTGTGCGAATTTCCCAAGAGTTTGAAAACTGGCCGCTCCAGCTGGGCCCGGCTTGTTGTAGTTCACGTACAACACGTTCGGCTGCAGCGCGTTGTCCATTAGCAATACTGGTACCCGCAACACGGTCTAAATCCTCAGCTAAATCTTTGAGGACTTTGAAACCTTTGGATAAATTAAAACGGGCCATTATTGGGGCCTCGCTATGAGGGTGTGGAGGACTGGGTTGTCGCCGCGATAGCTGGTGATGGCGACGATCTTGGCCTCGCGGATGACGCCATCCTGGGTGTACTGGATGCGGTCGGCCTCGGTGGGGTAGTACGTTCCAAGCTCGGCGGTACCAATAATGACTTTGAGGTCGGTGGTTTGGTAGAGGCCCTCGGATTCGCGTGGCGTTAGTCGGGTGATGACACCCTTGATCGCTACTGAAACGTCGGCTCCATTCACGCTTCCCGTGGTTGGGTTGTAGAAGCGCGGTGTAGAACTTTTTATGTACGTGAGATCCTGGCCCCATTGCTGTAAAAGCGGGCCCGGTAATGCGCTAAAAACAGTGTCGATCTGGCTCATCAGCTTCTATACAGGCGGATGGGAGAAGGCCCGGTCACGCCCTTAGCCCAGCACTTCAGGAAACTACGGAGCCAGGGCAAGGCGTCGGTGATGCTCTGGAGGGATTCGACCTCGCCTTGGCCGCGATACTTGACGCGCAGTTCGCCCAGTTCCACCTCGTCGTAACTACCGGGGGCCGTCACGATGCCACGCAGCATTGTGGGGTTACGGAGGAGGGCCAAGGCGGCCTCACAGGTGGCGTCCTTGATCTCTCGGGGGATGAAGGCCGCAGTGGCTTCTACACCGTCACAGGTGACGTCTGTGCGGGGCCATTTCAACGCTTGGGTGGTGGCGGAACGGTCGCCGTAAAACTCCACCGTGTCGAGCCAGCTCGTTGCCGTAATCAGTGCGGCGGCCTTGTTGTCGGCAGTCGCAGCAGTCCAATCGCTTGCGTCGAGGCGGTTGTCGAAATACGTCGTGGCGTCCGCAACCGTGATGTACGAGTTGGAACTAGCTCCAGCAAGAGTGGCGACGAGGATAGGGGCCATACAGGTTAATCCTCGTTCGCTACGTACAGCATTTAGATGTTACCTCCAGTGTAGGTCACCCAAACAGATGAGAAGCGGGCCCGTTACGTCGCGGGGGCTTGGGGACTTTTTTGAACTGGGGCAACTCCTTCACCATGTAGACGTTGGCGCCAGTCATCTCTAATTCAGCGAGACGGTCCTCATAGCGGGCGTGGGGCAAGTCTTCGTACCAGTGGCGGTTATCCTGTGATATGTAGAAGCGCACTAATTTCATGCCTGCCCGGAAAGCCGTTGACTCCGATGTCAGCGTAGAGAAGACTAAGCCCGGTTTTGAACCCGGTCCCGAAGTGCGCCAGTTGGAGCCGGTGGCACTGGAGATTCGTCGTCTTCGGGAGGAAGATGGCCTCAACATCACCGAAATCGGTGAAAAACTGCAGGTCAGCTACGACGTGATTAACCAGCTCATGCTCCAGTCGTACAAGAGTGTGATGAACACCCCGGTAGTGTTTGAAGCGCAAGAAAAGATTCGACTGGGCCTTGGTTGAGCGGACATAAAAAAGGGGCCCCGAAGGGCCCCGATTTTGTTTGATAGACCGCTTATCAGGCGTAAGCGGTGGTATCGAACGGGGTGTTGACCAGCAGACGTGCGATGGGCACTTGCTTGGTGCTGGAGTACACGAGGTTCCAGCTGGCGGTAGCGGCAAGGTTGCCAGCACCGGAGGTGTTGTCGGGGTTGTCGCCAGCGGCGGCCCACTTGGTGCCGGTGATGTGGTAACCGTAGTGGTAATCCACAGCCAGAACATCCTGCATGGACAGGATGTTGCGGTCGGCAGCCAGACGGAGATCCTGTTGGATGCCCTCAGAAACCACACCACTCTTGAAGAGGTAGATGGGGTACTTTTTGGCGTGGGTGGCGGTACCGCCGGTCAGAGCGACGAGTTGGTCGTCGATCACAACACGGAGGCCAGCGAAATAAGCAGCTTCGGTTTGGGTCACGCCCACACCGCCGCCGCCCCAAACCACAGCACCACCAGTGGACAGAGCAGAGGTGCTGAAGGTCAGCATCCCAACCTGTTGCAGGTAGTAAGCCACGTTCGAGTGCATGGCAATCGAGTCAAGCTCGTCACCACGCTCGCCCAGCTTCACCTTGGTGCCAACGACGTTGGCGACGTTCAGGAAGTTGGCCTCACCCATCGAACCGGGGATACCAGCGAAGGTCTTGTCCAGTTGGTTGGGGCCAAGGACACCAGCGCCGGAAATACCGCCGAACAGACCCAGGAGTTGGGCAGCCAGGGTGGCGGTCTTGAGCTTGTTGATCGCAGCCGTCAGTTGGTTGCGGACGTGGGCCAGGGGATCGGCGCCAGAACCGAGCTTGCTCAGGTCGTCTGCCGCGTAGGCGAAGCCCCGGTGCAGGATCGTCATGATCTGCTCGTCGGCAGTCACGTTCGCGGGAACGAGATAGCCGCCGCCGCCACCCCAGGTCGAGGTGCTCAGAATTTGAGTCTCGGTGGGGGCAATCGGATCGAAGAAGGGCACCCGGACACGGGTACCACCAGCGCGGGCATCGAGGGCAGCATTGCGCTGCACAATGCCGGATTGGATCCACTTCGACTGCTCGAAGATACCTTCAGCGGTGTACTGAAGGAATTCGGGACGGGTGACGAGGTTCGTGAGGAACGTTCCCCCCGAATAGTTTCCACTAAATGCGGACATGAATTAGCTCCAGTGAGGTTTGTAGGGGTGCCCCACAGGGGCTAGGCGCCAGCTTCTGATTTCAGAAGACGGGCCATATCAGGGTTTTCGGCCAGCATCATCATTTGCTGGGTGACGTTCCAGGCTTCCTTAGACCAAGGATTGGCCTGACCTGGGACGGCGGTGGAACGGGCACTGCTCGTTACACCCATACCGGAACGATTACTTGCAGCAAAATGATGCTCGTAACCGCTGCCCGGATTTTTCAAGTTAGCGATGTAATCGCTAATCGGAACTTCCACGCCGCCGGCAACAGCCACAGGCTGTCCTTCTTTGGCGCGTAGGTTCTCCTGCAATAAACGATACAGCTGATCCGGTGCTAATGCACCAGCTTGGGAAAGTTGGGCGATGGCACCAGCTCGGAGCTGTTCTTGTGTAAATCCTTGGCGGATTTGCTCCACCTCGGATTCCTT
>Ga0315909_10003294_pt1 | contig 19834 bp, 13 predicted proteins | sample LakEriMetagenome_11_FD_203527 | JGI IMG/M metagenome (GOLD analysis project Ga0315909, IMG submission 203527) | Freshwater fungal communities from buoy surface, Lake Erie, Ohio, United States - Buoy 2 MA125 | ecosystem: Environmental > Aquatic > Freshwater > Lake | place: USA: Lake Erie, Ohio... | reverse complement strand
AAAGCGTCCAGAGCGCATCAGTGAACCATCGAGACGAAAGAAGCTCCAGGCGCCGTGCATCTCTCCGTTGAGACGGGAACCGCGCGCCTTCACGGTGCCGTCCGCGTACTTGATGACTTCGCGAACCAACTTCGCCGTCACTGCCGCTACTTGGGCTCAAGGACGAGCGAGACGCTGTTGATGCACCAGCGCTGATCGGTGGGGACGTCGTAGCCTTCGCCCTCAAAGACGTGGCCCATGTGCGAGCCGCACTTGGCGCAGCGGACCTCTGTGCGAATCCGCGGCGCAAGCGAGCGATCCTCAATCAGCTCAACGGCATCCGCCGACGTTGGCGCGTAGAACGACGGCCAGCCGCAGCCAGAGTGGAACTTGGTCTCGCTGCGGAAGAGTTCGTTGCCGCACGCCTTGCATGAGTACACGCCAACCGTCTCCGTGTCCGTGTACTCGCCAACGAATGGCTGCTCTGTTGCGGCACGACGCAACACCTCAAACGAGAGTTCATCCACACGTGCGCGGAGGGCGGCTTCATCCACCACAACCGGATACTGCCCGCTCACCACAATCTCCGGTGCGAGCTCCGAAGGGAAGCGCACCCCCGTGTTGGCGTGGCAGTCGTAGCCCTTCGGGTTCTTCTCCAGGTAGCGCTGGTGATACTCCTCGGCGAGCCAGAACTCGTGGCCCTCGGCGGACGTGATCTGCGTCGTGATCGGACCGTGCCCCTCCGCCGCAATTGCCGCACCATAGAGTGCCGCGGTGGACTCGGCCGCCTCGCGCTGCGAATCCCCTACGTAGTAGATGGCGCTGCGGTACTGCGTCCCCACGTCGTTCCCCTGGCGATTCAGCGTGGTGGGATCGTGCATCTCCCAGAAGAGCTCGAGCAGCTTCCGATACGACGTGACAGCGGTATCGAAGCGCACGCGCACCATCTCCGCATGCCCCGTGCTCCCCGTGCAGACGTCCTCGTACGATGGAGATGGCTTGCTCCCGCCCATGTAGCCCACGGCGGTCTCCACCACCCCCGGCGTCTGCCAGAAGCGTCGCTCAGCCCCCCAGAAGCACCCCGTTGCGAAGTAGCCCGTCTCAATCATTGGTGCATCGTGCCACATCTTGCTGGCTTAGTTGCAGACGATCGCAAAGGTCTGCCATGAGCCGCGCAATTGTGCGCACTGGACTCTAGATGCTCAGTGAGTGACCTCAAGTGAAAACTATTTAGCTGAGCACCCACTGCCCCAAAAAATGATTTATATGTCTGTTAACGGCAGTTAGTGCAAGCCAACAGACGGCTCATTTTTGACAACACTCTATTGGACGATTCACCCTAGCTTGCTGTCCTTCCGCTGCGCAGTATATTGAGAAGTGCCTGGGCCATTTCCCGGAGCAGCGGATATGACGAGAGTAATGAAGAATCTGGGCCCACACCTTTATGGCGATATGACCTCTGAAACAGGAACATGGATGCGCGAATCTCAGCAGGCGAACAGGATCTTGTCATGCGAGTGATCGCATCTCCTGCAATTGAATGGTCGTCCGCCGTGCCAGCCGCAATCATCCGAACGCGCTGAGCAGTTGCTTCCAGGACGGAGATTGATTCGTTTGCGTTATGACTCTGCTGTTTAGACCACCAGTAGCCATCGAAAGTCAAACAGAATCGTTGGTAGCGATCTTCCTCATCTGTTCGAGGATGCGTTTCATGAAAACCGTGAATTAGGAATTCAACGTCATCTGTTGTCGGTTGTGAAAGCTCTTGATCATTGATTTTCAATCGTGCCCAAAGCGGCCAATGTTCAGGCAGAGACGGATCAAATTCAGCATTTGCAGTCAGTTCAGGTGCCGAAGGCCAAGGACTGAGCTCACCAAATTTGCGCTTCATCATCAGATCCTTTCGTAACGTCTAGTGATCTCGTCGCTGACGGCGTCATCTGGCTCTCGGAAACGCACGCCGTTCGGCATCACCGCCCCTGCAAAGTCCGTGTCATAGAGGACTGCCCTGAAGAGATCAGCACCAGTCAAATCCGCACCGCGCAGGTCTGCTCCCGTGAGATCTGCGCCGCGCAGGTTGGCACCACGCAGGTTGGCGGCGGCCATCTTCGCCGATACGAGCGTGGCCTCCTCCAGGTTCGCACCTGCGAGGATCGAAGCACCCATACTGGCGAGCGTGAGATTCGCGCGGGACAGATTCGCCTCGCGAAGGTCAGCGCCAGTGAAGTCCACGACGAGTCCCTGCACACCTGAGAGGTTCGCGCCGCGAAGGTTGGCGTACTCCATGTGCGTGTCCACGATCCGCGCACCGCTGAGGTCCGCGCCCTGCAGCGTGCACCGAGTGAGCTCATCCTCGAGTGCAGATAGATCTCTTCGTCGAAGGTCGGCGCCGGCGAGGTCAAGCCCTTCTTCCCAGCGATTCGCAAGCCTGCGCTGCAGTGCACCGGCATCGCTCGGGTTGTACGCCGCCACGAAGATGCCTGGTCCTGCATCCCCACCGTCCTCGGCCATCGCGGTGATGGGAAGTTCGGTGCGCTGGGCTCGAGGACCCGCATCCCAGCTCGGATCGAACGGCACGATCGACCCTGAGGGGAGATCGTCGAACCTGGAAGACTTCGGTCGCTCGCCTTGTGGTTCCTTCCGAACGCTCATGCTTGGCACCTCCAACTACCTCGGGGCAACCCCCTCTGGACGGCGCACAGTAAGACCTGAGGGAGTTTCGGTCAAGGACTAGCACTTCATGGCATCAAAAAGCACAGGATTCTTGAAGACGCATCACATCTTGACTCACGGTCCCCGGCTGATGACAATTAAAGAATGGCAAGAAAACATGTCTTGGAGCGCGGGCAAAAGTGGGCGGTTGTTTACTCACGCACGACAGGTATTTGGGAGCGCGACCCTGATGTCCAGACTCTGCAAGTTGCAGTCATTCTGCTAGACCATAAAGGTCAGGTCCTTGATGAGTTCTCATCTTTTATTGACCCTGGAGATGACCTGAGTGATTGGGATATTGAATCTGCAGAGTTCAATGTCAGCCAGGTCCGGAGGGCCCCCTTGAAGCCTGAGGTATCACATCAAGTTCGAGAGTTGCTTGCGTCCGCAGATTTCATTGTTTCGCACGACGTAAGGTTTCACCGTGAATCCCTTAGAAACATTAACGTCACCCATCGTGTGTGGCGGTGCACTCGGGCTATGATGTTTCAATACACAGGGTCTAGATATCGCCCTAAGCTACAAGAAACGGCTGTGTCTTTGGGCCTAGTCAGAGACGAGGACTTCTCAAATCGCCTTGAAGATAAACTGCAGATGACAGCATCCGTGTATCTAGAACTACTTGAACGAGGAGTCGCCACGCAGACAATGCTGCCTCCTTGGCCAAAACCGTACGTGAAGACATACCGCAGTTATCGTCAGTATTCTCCGCCGCCTCCTCGCTCAGCACCCTCAACAGGAATCCTTGGCATGATTGGACTCGGAATAGGTCGGGGTTTGGGAGGTGGCGGCAGACGGCGAGGTCGGGGCAACTATCCAGGTGGCTCAATCAACTTTGGATTCACGAGTAAGCGCACTCGGTGGCCAAAGAGGTGATGGTTCGGCAAGGCAAAGCGTTGGTTTCCGATCTCAACTGGTGCCAAGCAACTCAAGTTGCTCAAGCCATTTGTTTCTAAGTTTCGCTAGTTGTGCAATTCGCAACTTCCTCGTCCGAACCTGGGACAATTGGTTGCTGGTTTCGTACACCCAAAGTTCTTCTCTAGTTTGCTCAAGTTCAAGTTCAATCTCAACTAGCCGTGTTTGCGCACGAGCAACCTGCGTGGCTAGGCGACGGTCAATCGCAACTTGGAGAGATGGATCATGTGTTGCACGTACTCGATTACTGCGCGTCGCCCTGACTCTCGGTGAAGGTTCGGCGGAGTCCCCGAATGGACTGCCGGTGAACGCAAGACTGATCCCACCTGTCATTAGGGCGAGCACCGCCTTGGTGGTTGAGAAGCCCTGAGGTCTGGCCGAACTTCCCCGCGACATCCTGCGGCGGATCGCCCCATAGCCTGGACTCTTTACGCGGCGCTTGCCAGGGACCTTTACACGACCTACGCCGAGTTGATAGCTCCAGCGTTTCCCCCTGCCAGCCCTAGCCACGAAGCTCTCTCACTGAACTCGGTGGCTGTTCACTAGCTTCGCTTCGGATCAGTGCCACGCCCACGGCCTGAGAAGCTTTCTTGCACATTCTGGTACTCGAGCGGTGTAATCGCTGTCCACACTTGCAACTGGATGTCTTCAGGTCGCACTGGAGGGAGAGGTTTCGGCGGTGGTGGTGGCTGGAGTCCTTCTTCTTCGGCGACACGCTTTAGGTTCATCACCTTGTCCGCATCCGTTGCGCCGGCGTTCAGCGCTTCACGGATTCGTGTCGAGATTCTGCGCGGCCAGCGCTGTGCAATTGAAGCGGCAAGTCGATTGCGCTCCTCAGTTGTGAGACTGGAGCGAGCATCGAGCACAATTTCGCGCGCGTCGCGTACCAGCTGAGACACATCAGGCTGAAGGTTCTTGCCATCTGTAAGGCGAGCCCACTCGCGAGCGATGGCTTCGTGTGCTGCGCCCCAAGCAGCGAATGCACCTTGGTAGGCAGCATCGGGGAGTACGGTTTCAACTTGATCAGAACCTGGGTCAGCAAGGGAGAGTCCCTGCATTTCTTGCAAGTCAACGATTGGATCCCCATTCTCGTTGCGCAACATTTCCCACTTGGCATTAGCGGATACGTATGCCACACGTGCCGCTGTTTGCTCCCCAGCCTCCACCCGCGCCATGAACACCCAGCCAGGCTCTTTTGCAAGTGCAGAAACCAATCCGCTACCTGCGCCAGCGGGGAGTCCAAGCACCTGCCTCTTTAAGGTGCCGTCCTCGAATGCCTTTGAGAGCTTGAGGCGATACTCCTCCCCGGAAAGCGCCGCTGAATCCCCGCCGGACTCAAACAACTCAGGCTTCTGCTCTCGTAGCGCCTCAATCTGCTCGCGTGTGTAGGCAAAGTTTGCCTCAATGCGCTTCATCTTCTGGCCAGGGATGACTTCGCCTACCCCTACCGAAACAGCGGCGAAGGCGATCTTGCGCTGAATCGTCTCTTCGAGCTTCAGGAGTTCGTCTAGCCGCGTAGCCGGGAAGAAGCAGGCGAGGTAGATATCGCGGTGTCGGCTACCGATGCGGTCAATACGGCCGTGACGCTGCACAAGGCGCATCGGGTTCCACGGAAGGTCGTAGTTGATGATCCTTCCTGCCTGCTGAAGGTTTACGCCTTCGGCCAAAACGTCTGTTGTGAAGAGAAGGTCAAAATTGTCCTTGTTTGTTGGCTTGCCGTTGTTGTCCAGTGGCCCAGCGGTTGCCGGCACGAACTGCGCCAGGACCTTCGCGCGGGAAGCTTGATTACTGCCCGACTTCTGGCCGAGCACTGGTGGGGCGATGCGGGTCTGATAGTCGGCTAGTGGCGAGCCCTTCGTCGCGTCAGCAATATGCTGGCTAACCTGCTCGTGGACGTCAGTGATCGTGTCAGCAAACCCGCTGAACACGATCGTCTTCCGGCGATCACCTTGGCTTAGGTCTGCGTCACGTGATGGCCGGCGTGCTTCCTCGGCGATCACGGTGAGCGCTTTAACAAGTTCTTCGACTTTAGAATCGCCAAGGGTTGCAACCTTACGGGCAAGTGCCTGCAGCTCAAGCAGCAGCGCACGGTCAGCGAGCACATCCGCAATCAACTCGTCCACACGATAATCTTCAGCCTTGCCAATCTTCTCGCGCGTCTCTTCCGTAAGTAGCTCGAGCATCTCCTCATAGCCTTCATCCTCTTCAAGATTTCGCCATGAGGTCAGCGCCTCGCCACGGAGCACCTTGCCCTCTTGCTTGATCGCAGAGATGAACGAATCAGCGCCGTTGATCATTTCGCCAAACGTATTGGCAAGGCCGTGTGCGCTTGACTCAAGACGCTTCAGTAGATTTGATCGTAGGAAGTTCGCATTTACGTACTGCACCTTGTCAATGGTCTCTTCAGGCGCCTTCAGGTAACGGCTTGGGACATAGCGGGCGAGGGTGAGGCGGCCCTCTTGGAGCTCTTCGCCTGGCAGTCGCGGACGTTCGTCCTTATCATCTGGGCGCAGCGCCTTCGTCACGCTATCCAGCAGCTCGTCCCCGAGCTTGCTTAGCTGGTAGTCAATGCGTTGAACGTTGGGCTTTGGGAATTCAATGGGGACTTCACGACCATCCGGAAGTTTGACAATGTCACCGCTGTAGTAGCGCTTGATAAAACCGCGCGTACGGCGTACCGCAACTTCGTCCAACAGGCCGAATAGATGAACCGGGGAGAGCGATTCTGGTTCTTCAGCCTGCGCATCTTTTAAGTAACGGAAGATGCTCGGGATACCACGGCTCGCGAGTGCCGCATCATTTTTCAAGTAATAGCCAAGCACCGTGTGCAGGTCCATCAGAGCGTTGTTTACGGGTGTAGCCGTCATCAAGATCAGATTCTTAGGGAATCTGCCAGCCATCAATTTGCGGACTACGTCTGCGCGCTGTGTGGCTGCATTGCGAAGGTTGTGTGCCTCATCAATCACCACGAGCGCGTAGTCATCAAGCGTCTCCAGGTCCTCCGGCTTCATCAGCCGCAGTTCGTCGTAGCTCATCACCTCTACGCGCGAGTTGTAGAGATCGTTCTGACGCAAGAAGGGGATCCATGTTGCCTCCTTGAGTGCTGCGGGCACGATCACCAGCGCCTTCTGGCGATCTTGCTGAGTTGCCTCTGCGATCATCTCGCCAGCAAGAAACGTCTTTCCGAGACCAACTTCATCCGCTACGAGCACTCCGCCCCACTTGTCGAGCTTCTCCTTCATTCGCGCCACGCCGTCGCGCTGGAAGCCCGTCAGGGGTAGTACTGGTTTGTACTTTCGGTCGGCGTCGTCAGGATCGCCGTACATCTCCACGAGCATGCGCAGGAAGACCTGCCACGGCGTGTGCTCTTGGAAGCGCTCCTTGTAAATTGCCGCCAGGTCATATGCTTCGGATGCTGCCCAGAGCTCCTCAAACCAATCACGGACTAGGTGCTTGTGTGTTGGCCCTTCATAGCCAAGGTTAAGTTCGCGGTTGAACTTCAAACCGGCAAAGGTCATGTTGGAGGAGCCGGCAAGGATCCCTGTGATGTCCCCTTCAGGGATGTACGCTTTTCCGTGTAGGAAGCCCTTCGTGAAGCGGCGCACCTCAACTTTCGGTGCCCCACCTTCGCCTGGAAGCGAGAGCCAGGTGACGAGTCGCTCTTCGGCACGGTCACGCTCCACAGTAAACCCGGCAAGATCACGCTCGATTTTGAGCCCCTTCTCATGGTCCTCAAGTGCCTTGGCCAGTGTCTTACGGTCATCTGGGTGCCGTTCAATTGCACGCTCTTCAGGCTGCTGAACTTCAGCCCCGAGCAGTAGTCGCACCTTTGGTGCCTTTTCTAGCTCATCGGCAAGCAGTTCAAAGCCTTGCGCATTTAGATACGCCGTGGCGATCGCGATTGATGGCGCTACCTTCAACTGCTCACGAAGCCCGCGCAGTAGCCGATTAATCTCGTCGGCGACCGACTCACCCTTCTCGGGTCGGTTCGTAGCGAACACAGGTGGGAATGGCTTCTCCGTCATACCTTCGCCGCCCAAGCGTCGTAGTGCTTCATAACTCGCCCATAGCGATCAATGTAGTCAGGTTTAGACGAATCCCAGCCGCGGCGGAAAGTCTCAAAGATGTGAATGAGCTCATCGCGATGCAGCCCATAGAGAAGCGCGACCAAGGCATCTATCTCCGCGATGGCCTGGGCTCTCTGTTCATCATCTTTAATCAAGCTCCCAACTGGCACCTTAACCGCCGCTGCCCAACTTGCATATCTGTGGTCAGCGGCAGCAAGTGAGCCAGCTAGGAAGATTAGCCGCTCCTTTCCGACAGAAGAAATATCGCCAAAAGGAATTCTCGTCGCCCTTAAAATATCAAAGGTCACGTTAAGATCAACTACTTTTCTAATTTGCCAATCAAATGGAATTGAACAAACGACTGCCAGAATGTACGCCTCATCGCGTTGCGTTGCCCCTTTACCGCTGACCAACACTTCCCCTGCGATTGCAACTCCTGGCGGAACTAGGCACGCAATCATTGTCCGTGGATCACTAGAACGGCTTACTCGGCGGAAACTTATTCTTGCAATATCAAGCGGAAACGATTCACCATCTAGGCCATAATATGCAGATTCTGCTCGATTCAAGCCGATATCAAATCTTCGTCTTAGCTCTTCTTTAACAACACTTTGCGAGCTAACACTAAAGACTTCTCCGTGGTTTGGGTTCCAGATTTGATATGTTGATCCCGCCCATACATCAATAGGCGTTTTGTTTACAGTTTCGGTCGTTAACACTTTGCGATCTAACGTGTGGTCAAACTCTCGTTTCGGAATAAAGCGGTAATGGCTAGCGTCATCTAATCTTGGGTGCACGCGCATTTTTCTAAAGATTTCTACATCGCGCCTTCCTGTTAATGACGGGAACACTACTTGCTCGGTCCACTGTTGTAATTCACTCAACGAATATTCTGCACAATCTTCACTGCTGGAATTGAACTGAAGAAGTGAATGAAACGGTCCTGCGATGCGTGCTGTTCCTGTAGGAATTTTCGTAATTGCTAGGAACGCGAGTTCATATTGAGGAGTAACCCCAGTAAAGACCCACTGGTTGGTGTTAACGACAATGGCTACATGTTCGAAAGTTCCCAACGTTAGAACTGTTGTTCTCCACTCTACGGTTGCGCCACCAGTTAAAGCCCCCCGGGGTAACACAATCCCGATTGCCCCACCTGCTCTTGTTAGTTGCCAATTGCGCCAAGCAAAAGCTTGGTATAGGTCTGGATCACTTCTTCCTATTCCAGGGTAGGGACCTGCGGCCAGCATCTTTCTAAGGTCGGCTGCAGCGGTGACCTCCGCTTCATATTGTTTGGCGAGATCCGGGTGTTCTAGCTGGATCTCAGGCATGCGCTTGTGTCGCTCTATTGCGTCCATGCCTTGCAGCCCAGGAATCCGCAATCCCCACCAACGTTGTTCTTCCACTTTCGCCTTCTCCCACGGAGGATTTCCGAGCAACACATCAAAACCACTTGGGTTTCGCAAGAAAACCTCTGGGAATAGAAGCGGGAAATGGCCGGGCCGAAGGTTTAGCACCTGCGCCCGAACCTTTGGATCATTCAGGGACTGCTTGATCGCGCCGATGTCTAGTTCGCTTGGAAGGGGCAGGTAGCCAAGCCGCACAGCAACTGCTGCATCAAACAGCACGCGCGCTGGTTCGGCAGCCTCAATTGCGGCCCGCTGGCGCCTGAAAACTAACGCCGCCTCCTGCGCGGTGGCCTCTTTTAGGGTTGCAACATCTTCTAGAAGCCTCGCCGCATTACTGAGTTCTTGTTCAAACATGATTTCGAACATGCCGCCATCTTCAGTCCCAGCAAGGATCTTGATCGCTTCCTTTGTTGAAGAAATCCCTGTTAGGGAGTTTGCCCACACTAATTGATGATCAAGGCTTGACATCGGTAAACCTGGAACGAACGTTCGCACCCAGATCGCTAGGCGTGCCAGTTCCACCGCAATTTCGTTTATGTCAAGCCCATAGACGCAACGTTTGGCAATTTGGCGACTGAGGAGACCTGACCTATCAATCTCTGCCGCAATTCCCACATCGCTTAGTGCTGTTGCCGCTGCATCCCGTAGCTCAAGCAGTTCTTTTTCTACCCCGGGAATAGGGTGCCTTTCGAGAAAGCTGCCAAATTTTTGCTCAATGTGGCTGATTGCAGCAACGAGGAAATGCCCGGAGCCCATTGCAAGGTCAGCAACGCGAAAATCGAAGAACGCCCGCGCGGCCCCGACTTGGTCTCCAGCCTCTACTAGCGCTTCTACACGAGTGAGGTGGTCATCAAGCGCTGGGTTAAGTGAGCGCTCAAGTAGATGCTCCACTGCAAATGATGGGGTGAAGAAGGAGCCCGTCGCTTTGCGGTCACCAGATTTGGTGTGGAAATATGCATGTCCTGTCTTGACCTCAAGATCGGCGTTGCTTGTTGCGGGTCGCCAGCCTTCACCTTCGATGTACGCAAGGTCAACGTCCGCGATTGAGAGTCCTGCCTCGAGGAGACCTTCGTAGATTGTCCCGAAGTCACGAACGTCAAGCGAACGGAAGTCGACTGGTCCGAGAGTCCCGTCTTGAGCGACATCAACGAGAAGTCCGCGCAGTGCTGGACCCAAGATGTCGTTCGTGAGCGCGAGCTTTTCAATCGCAGCGCCGTCAGGATGCAGGTCTGTGTCTGTGCCAAAGAGTCCTCCGTTGTATGCAGGGACGCCCCAATCTGGGTCACCGTGATCAATGACGCGCCATACCTGAAGGAGGCCATCAAATAGTGAGGTGCTCTTTGGACTATCAGCCTGCTGCAGCTCGTCAGCCATATGTCGCGCAAGTTGCTTCAGCGAGGCTGCGGTGTAGCGCTCGTTGCGCTGGAATGGAAGCACGCGGATATCTTCTGCGTACGCTTGGAATAGCAGTCGGAAGAGGATCTTGAGCGTTAGCCGGTACGCGAGAGAGAGTCGATCGGCATCAAGCGGACCCGCTTCGCGAAGCTTTTCCGCAACGGCAACTGACAGGCGGCTAACAACATCTTCGTAGACACGATCGCGAAGTCTGCTGCTGAGTGCTGCAACGTAGGTCTTGCTGTCATTGAGGATCTGGTCGACTGAGCCATTTGGTGCGAGCGCCTTGGCGCTAAAGGCAAGGTCGAGGTAACCAGCCTTGCTCTCGTCAATGAGCGCAAGATCGAGCCCGAAGTACGTCTGCGTTGCACCGCGGCGGCCCACACCTACAGACGGTGAAGTTGGATAGAGGCGGATCTCAGATCCACGTGCTACGACCAGCCACGGCACATTGTTTCTCCGTGCGATCTCAAGCCCGTGGTAGATCGGCGACTTACTGAAACGAGCGCCAGCTGCGTCGAAGGCCTCTGCGGATCGCAGAAGGATTGCAACAGCTCGCGGCGGTTCGCCGCGAAGGCTCAGCAGATATGCGTCGCCAGTAATCTCTTTGTGCTGAAAGCCAAGTGCACGCACAAGATCAATGTCTTGGTGGTTCCCCGCCAGCACCTTCGCTCCACGCTCACACGCCGCAGCCCAGCCAGACTCCTTTGGTAGTCCGCGCAGCATCTGCTGATCGGAAAAGAGCCCTTGCAGCAAGACCCCAGCGTCACCATGCTCCGCAAGCGCATCTCGGCCCCTTAGTAGAAGTGTCCGAGCCGAGCTGGCATCGGGCTCGCTCAGCGCCGACTGAAGGAGGCGCTGCCCTTGAGATTGCGTGAGCTCAATGACCCCAGCATCCTTTGACGGCCCGAACAGCCACGCCTTACCGCTCTTGTCATAGGCAAAGACCGCAAGCGGCACCGCGCGGCGATCAAGGCGCTTCTTATGCGCAGTCTTCAGCGCATCTTGAGTCGGCGCTCCTGGCTTCGTCCAAAGCCCAGCGAGCACTTCAAGTGGCATCCCGTATTCAGGATCGCTGCCCACCCAAACACCGTCCCACCCTGCTTCAGGGAAGGGGCCGTTCGCTTCAAACATTGAGTGTTCCTAGTGTTTCGGTGGAATTCATTTTGCGTCCCAATGCTTGAATCGCTTCTTAAGGCCTTCAACAGTAGTAAGCCACTTTTCGGCAGAAGGCCGCGCGACAGAGTTTTGATTACCAAACCAGTTGGTCTCCCATATTGCCTCCGCTTCTCCTACGGTATCAAGCCATCGCACTGGAACAAAATATTCTGCGAGCTCTGGATCTGCAGCGTCTTTCCTAAGTATTGCCCCGTATGAGGCAACATCCAAAAAGTTCTTCTCGCCCTTAGAAGTATTTACTGTGAAATCGCTCGCGCTCACCCTTGATCCTGTAACGATCCCCACACCTACGTAACCAGCTCCAGGAATGTTTACCCAGATTCTGTCACCGTCTGAAAGAAGGTCAAGCGTGCGGGTGTACCAGGCCCCACCACCGGCAGAGATGTACCCATACTTCACCGCGTCTTCCCATGACCTACCGTCAAATGTCCCAAACGAAACATAGTATTCACCGTTCCATGGGGCTGCTGCTCGCTTCGCTGTAGCGGTTATCGCCGTGGATTGCACTTCGGCAGGGTCATTGAGCCAAGCCCGACTCAGAAGCAACTCTTTGCCATGCCTAAAGACATTGAAGAACACTACGTTGATAGCAACATTTGACGCCGTGAGGTACTCAACGATCCTTTCAGACCCCGCATCAAGCTCTGACGCAGCGATGATGATCTGGTGAGCTGCGCCAACCTGGTCGGCGTCGATGTGAAAGTTAAAGCGCTTGAAGAAGTCGGCAGAGAAGTCTCGTTTGCTAAAGGAAAGGTAAATTTCTTCAATATCTTGCATGCGGAGTTTCTGTGCCCAACTAGCGTAGTCAAGTGCTTGCGCAACAACATCACGTGACGTTCGTTCGCGCTTAAGCTCAACAACAATTATCGTTCCGGCTGGATCAATGGCGAGTAGGTCTACATACTTTCCGTGAGGGGTTCGCACCTCGGAGCCGATAATCATTAACTCACGCCCTAGAATCTCGGGTGACTCAAGTAGCATTTCGTGCAAAACTCTTTCACTAGGGAGCTCTCCACGCTCAAGCCGCGTGGGTTTGTCCCCAATAGTCCAGATTGCATGCTGAACTGACACTTTAGTAACTCCAGCACCTTCGCTGCGTAATCAAGGCTTTAGACGCATGTCAGTCGCCCACTCCATTGCAGCCGCGGTAAGCGCAGCAACCAGAGCAGGAGTTGCGTCATAACTGCGCTGATCGGAGTTTGCGTGCACTCCAGCCTTTACGAGTGCTTTTGCGGCCTTCGGTGCGCGCGCTTTGATCGAGGCCATGGTGATATTCAACTTGCCGGTCGTGAAAATATTGCATAGGCCGTCGCTTGAGCTCGATTTTCCTTTGTCACTGAAGCGCACCATTAGGTTTGGCTTGGAGTTCTTCTCCGTTGGCGCCCAACTTCGAAGGAAGATTCGGCCACCTTTGACCAGGCTCACGAAGGAGAAGTGCTCCACAAGGCTCAGCGCCATGTCTGAACCCTTGTTCGCCTTGCGCGACTCGAGGAGCTCAACGAAGCTCTTCCCGTCGTCATTGATCCCCTCGCTTAGGGGACTGAGGGCGCCTGTCAAGACTCGCTTCTGCTTGTTCGCGGTCGTGGGTTTACCAGCATTCACGGCCGCGCGCTTTCCTGCCTTCGCGCTCCGCTTCCATTTCGGCATTGGGGCCTCCTCCTCACCTTCATCGGGGCGGTAAGCGCTCCCTTCGGGGCTGATGGTAGTGCCTGACGTTATCTCAGGAGTGTGCCAGTTACATGGCACGCCGAAGGGGTACCTGTGGCCCATATGCGATCGGATCAATCGCTCCCTACTCGCCCACCAGGTCCCCTACCCACTTCGCATAGTCAAATTCTCGGTTCACCATTCCAGGTGCCAGGGGTGCGCCCGCCTTTGGCCCGAAGCGCGGCAGGCAGTGAATCGGCGCGCGAGGATATTTCTTGATCAAGTCTGCAGCCGCCTTTTGAAATGCGCCGTACCACTCCAACACCTTTTTTGGTAGCTCCTCTTCGAGCAACTCAATGTGGTCTTCATCAGGTACCCAGCGATCTAAATCCACTTGAACCAATGGCCACAACCCGCCTCGTAGATCCTGGTCAGCGCGCAACCGCTTCAATGCTCGCCACACGCGTGCATGAGAACTTTGCTCTGAACCGATTGTCGAGAGCGTCGGCAGAACAATTTTGATCAACCTCTCTTGTGGTCTAGTGATTGCAACGTACTCACTTTCTGACGAAAAGTTCCTGGCGTCCACCGGATTCGGCACGAAAACAATGGCAGTGTTCGCCTCATATCCACGGGCCGCTGGAATAGTTAGCAGCCTGGCTCGTGTGTCAAGCGGACGGATTTGGCCACGCATCGCACTGAATGTGCTCCACAACTGCTGGTGTGCACGGTCGCAAAGTGCACTTGGTTGCGATTGATTCTCATCAGTAACACCATCAGTTGTCGCGATGTGCTCGTCTCCGTTGTCATCCTCTTCGTTCTCAGGCTCGTCGTACTTGTCTCCGTTGTCATCCTCTTCGTTCTCAGGATGATCTAATACCTCCACTCCCGCAGTTGCTGATGCCTTCAGGTAATCCATGTCAAAGGGAAGTGGCGCCTCAAGAAACACACCAAGTTTGGTCCGTTCCCCACGCTGTTTAGCAAAGTTGAAGTATGGGGACTCAATGAACACCTCTTGGCACAGTTGACTGTTTGGCTTATCAACGCTCAAAGTCAAAACCATGTTGAGTAGCCGCGTTTCACTCACAACCAAGCAATCTGGATTGCGGAACACGATGTCCAACGCCAAGTTGATCGCTTCATCAAGCGACCCAGTTACTTTCTCAGAGATATCGGTGTCTTTGCTTACATCTAACCCCGTGTCAATCTCCCTATCCTGAGGACGGAAGCTCCGGCGGTGTTTAGTGCTGTGTGATTCGAGAACTCCTGTTTGACGCAGGTTGAACCTCAGCCATCTTGCATCTGGCTTGATCTCCGACCACCTGCTCCGTAGTAGTCCTTTATTCGTTTCACCTGCCGGTTTGGTGAAAAGTCCTGAAGCCCACTCAGCTGGCCCTTGATACTCAAAAGTTCTAGGGGCTGCATTTGTTGTGCTCAAGACAGATTGAGCATCGTCATAAGCAATAACTACGCGTTCATAGTCGTTCGCCTCATCTGACGGTTCGGGATCCTGTCCAGGCCCAAAAAGGTACTTCCAATGTTCCGGAAGGAGATCTTCCGCTTCGTCTACCAACAGCACGTCAACGTTTCTGAGTTCCAACTGTTCTTGAGACCCTTGAGAATCTGTGAACATCTTCGAAAAATGTGAAGCTCCTAAAGCCTCATCACTGTTTCGCGAGCCAATAAGGACGCGCTTTTTGATTCGTCTTGGAAGAAGTTCAGTCAACATCTTGCACTGCACGTTATGGCGCACTGCTCGAGTGCGAGTTTCAATCCGCTCTTGTACCACTTCCCGCGCGGCCGAGGTAAAGGTAACGATCAATACTCGTTTACCTTTGCGCGACTCCCGTGCGGCAATCCCCGCGAGCAGGGAGGTTTTGCCGCTTCCCGCTGGTCCGAACCTAATCGCCACGGCACTCTTGAGATTCATCATCTGACGCAATTCTTCTATTGCCCGTTCATTGATTGGTCTTGGTTCGTTGGTAGGACGAGTCATCCCATACCTTACTAGCCTGCCAGCAAGCTGTTGGAGTTGGGCGGCAGTCAGGTTGTGCTGCGACTCACTCGCCTCCAAGCGGCGCTTGAATACGTATTCAGCCCGCCCGATTACCTCTGAAATCTTTTTGCCCATCACGCAGGAAAGTTCCGTGACTGCGTTTGGTTTCACCGCGATAAGGCTGCAGCTGCAATTCTGATTGATATAGATCCGCACCAGCGGCCCAGGAGACAGAGGTAAATCAGAGTGGGAATTGTCGTCAATAAGCCGCGCTCTCTGCACTCGCACCGAGTCAACGTAACCAATCCACTTGTTCACGGCGCGATTCGCAGCATTAATTCCAGACCTAGTCTTGCCCCCCGACGCAGCGCTATCGCCTACACCCTGGCAGTCGGATGAGTGGACGTACCGTGGTGCCTCCCCGACAACACTGACCTCGAATCCCGCTATGGGCACGCCGTCTCTCAACCACAGGATCCGCGGGGCGCCATCGCCTGGGGGGCTAACCAAGAAGCTGTCCTGTAGTTTTCTTGTGTTCATGAACTTTTGCGCAAGCTCGGTTACGGCTTCAAGAGTCTCAACAATCGGTTCACGGAGTGGGCTTGGAGGCGCCGCGTGTGTCCTTGCGCCTTTTGAAAACAGTGTCGGCAATGGTGGCCAAATGCTGATCAGTCGTGCAATCTGCGGAGTTAGCGGCTTTAGCGCGTCATATGGAACTTCTTTGCGAGGTATTTCCGGTAGTGGTGGTCTCCACTTTTCAGGTGCGCCTAACAAGGTGGGGTCAATAACTTCACAGACCGCAATCCGTCTATCCGCGTCAAGCTGGATGACGTGCAGGATCTCTCCATTGCAGGTCCGAATCGCTCCATCAAACAGGTAACCTGACCCACTAGATTGCCTAGTTGAGCGCCCCTCTTCTTCGTCCCAGAACCCTTCTGTGTGAAAGTTCATCAGCGTCTACTCTCAAGTACCTTTTCTGGCGATTTAGGATTGGCCACTGCGCGCCTCGCTTTTCGTTGCCAGCCTGACTAGCAGGTCTGTCAGTCCGTCGCGAAGTGCACGCTTGCTTGAGTTGTGGATGATCACATGAGTCTTGCCGTACCGGCCGACAGCGACCTTAGCCTGATCAACAATCGAGTGACCCGCCGGCTTGGCAATGATGACGACGCCCGCGCACTTCACTGATCCGATCCGTTCGTCTACTTCGCCGTGCTTCAGCGGCTGGAGTCGCTCCTTGAGGATCCAATCGCCCCAGACTGGATCGGCGGGGTGGAACTCGTTAAAGGCATCGATGATGTCGGCTGAATATGTCCCACCAACAAGAAGAATGATCTGCTTGGCTGGCACGATGGTTTCCTTTACATGGCGTTTAGCAAGCGCGAGCCGTTCAGTGCCGACGCGTTCGGTCTTGAATCGTTCGGTGTACGGGGCCCTTGCAGCACCGATCTCGTTTGCCGCCGCCGTGAGCGCCGCTGCCTGCGAGGGGTGGAGGGTGGCCCAGCGGCGCAGCAGGGCTTCATCATGCGAAGCGGCAGGTGTGGACGGAGCAGCGACGTGGAGCTTTACAAGCCCCGTAAGTCCCACGCTGTATTGTCGGACGTCCGTCAGCGTTGGCTTCTTGCCGTCTCCAAACTGCTTGCTGAGTGTGCGCATGTATTTGCCAAGCGCATTCTGGTCGGAGATCTTCGCCACGACCGAACATGCCGCGGAGAGGTCCGCTTCAGTTTCAGCACGTGACCCAAGTTCCAAGAGTGCACTTGTTTCATTGATACAAGTTCCTATCAGCTTTGAGTCGTGCACTATGTCGTAGGTGCGTACAACTCCTCGCACAAGCGCTGCTTCGACTACAGACGCAATCGTTGATAGATCTGTTGCCTGCGCAGCGCGCATTGTCCGAAGCGTGAGAGCCTTTCGGGTCGCGATTTCTCCGCTGCTGCTTGCAATCTTTGTCATAAGCTCTATGCCGATTTGAATCAAGTGCTCGGCAGCGGTACCGTCCAACTCCTTAATGGCTCCCACAATTGACTCGTATGCATTGACCGAGCGTTCACGATTTTGCGAGGCTCGGACGGCGCCTGATAGCTTGTTAACAACTTCACCAAGGCCTGGTGCAGCGATCGCTGCTGCGCGGTTTAACTCTGGAGTGTCGATCAGCCCCCCACCAAGCGCCACGACGAGAAGTTGCGTCGCCTGTTCAGGGTCGATCTCACCACCGGACCTAACGTGCTCCAGAATCGCATTGGCGTGACCCTGTGCTCTCTGGATCTCACTCTCAAGCACCCTGAAGTCCGCATCCCTGAGCAGCCCCAGCTCGTGAAGCGTCCGAGCAAGGGGGAGCTTTGGGTCATCTGAGCTGACGGATACGGTCAGCAGTGCCCGTGCGTCCTCGAGCGTCAGGTACCGCTCGCGCTTCTCACTCAAGGGTGCCCCTCCTTGCGTCAACTAGTGAGGCGGAATCATAATCCACCCCTGGTGGCTGTGGGGCCACTGTTGAACCGTCGAGCAAGTGGCGAGCGACGCGCCATTGAGCAGGAAGGAGCAATGACGTGAGCAACATGGCGGGAGAGATCTACTTCATCGCCGAGGAACCCTCAATGAGTACCCCGCCGGTGCGTGTGAAGATCGGGTTGGTGCGTGAGAGCAAGAGTGGTCGCGACTCGCAGGATCGCCTCCTGGATCACCAGACGGGAAATCCTCGGAAACTCAAGTTGCTTGAGGTCGTGGAGACGGCTCGGGTGTCTCGCGTTGAGAACTCGCTTCATCAGCGATACGCAGGTCGGCGAGGAATCGGCGAATGGTTTGAGCTTTCTGATTCAGATTTGCAGGCAGCGATCGCCGAGTGTCGAGACCTGGCGGCACAACAGGCTGTACATCTGCCAGTGATCAGAGAGGCCGACGCAATGAAGGGGTTAGTTCGAGACGAAGTCGTCCTTGCCGCGACTGATGATGCAAAAGAGTGGTACCGAAGATTGCTCGTAGCTGACGCATCTGCATCAGTGCTGAAAAAGCTAATTGAGAAGTACCGCAAAGCCATCAGATTGGCTAATGAAAGCGGCTATGACGTACATCAATATGCCAGGGTTGAACTGCCGCGCGTCGCATTCGGAAGCTGGTTGTCCGAGCATCACAAAGCTGAATGGGAGGCGTGCAAGCAAATGAAGACCACGAATTCATTTGAGGTATCAAGCCAGAAGGCCGAGTCCGCTCTTGAAAGCGTTGATGCAGAGCTCGCTAACGAATTTGCCGCAAAACTTGAAGAATGGTCGCTGGATGTTGGTTTTGAATCACTTCATCAACTCCACCTCCAAGCGCGTCGCCCACTGTCGGTGTGGAGCGAAGAGAAAGATCTAAGCAGAGCATATTTGAAGGTGTTTTGTGGACCAAACCAGGGCATCGCGGACATCTGCAAGTGGACAACAAAGACCTCCCACAACTTCTCAGCCGAGATTGCGGAAGAGAAGTACCCGTTACTCTATGAACATCACGCGGGGCTTGAGATCTACGGAGCACCTAAGATCTATCTTCGGGTTGGAGGAGATAGCGACAGTTGAGGCGGCCGTGCCTCTCAGCGTGACTTTACTCTGACGACCTTCCGCTTTGGCAGCGACTCCACGCGCGGCCCGCAGAGTTCCACCAGTGCTTTCGGCACTGCGGGTGGCATGCCGCCACCCATGTTGCGCGCCAGCACCTCCCAGAGTTCGCCTGGGTGCTTGAAGGTCATCCCCCAACCGTCCAGTGAACCGTTTGGACCGTATATGTCTGCGGGGCGTGCCCTGCGATCAAGGAAGCGGCTGTAAGGGCCAGCGAACTTCTTCCAAGCGGCGGTCTTCTCCAACTCGTCGAGCGCGTGCTGCGTGATCTTCCACTCGCCGCGCCAGAGCATCTGATCAAGGACGAGGCGCGAGACGCCCATCGCTTCGGCGACCGCCTCTGCGTATCGCGTCACCTCGATCACGTCCGTCGCCTTCTTGAACGTTGCGCCGTGATCTTCCAGGACGCGCGCAACCCAGACGTCAGCCTTGATCGCATCGGCACCGGCGCGCATGCGCAGGTACGCAAAGAGCGCAGGACCGATCTTCTTCACCGCGCCAACGTACGGTTCGCTCTTTGTGTCGAAGCGGAATGGCTCGGCGTACTTCGCCCACGCCCTCACAATCTTCTCGTCGTCGCTGAGCGCGGCGGGGCGCTTCTCTTTGGCGAATCTTAAGAGGCCTGCGGCCGCCGCCTGCATCGCGGCTGCTTCACCGCCACGAAGCCCAGGAATGTTCGGGATCTCCTTGGCGAGCGACTTCAGGTCTGGCATGCGCACGCTCTTCTCGAACGCCGGCACGATCTGGTTCTCCACGCGATCGTAGTTGCGCCACGCACTCGCCACCACGTCCACCACCATGGAGCCACGCCGCTGCGCATAGCGACCGTAGTACTGCTTGGCAAGCTTTGTGGCGAGGTCAACAGACACGGCGGGGTATTGGAGGAGGGATTCGGCGACCTCTTGCAATTCGGTTGTTTTCACAAAGAGTAATCATAGACTTCGCGGA
>Ga0315909_10003293_pt1 | contig 19835 bp, 29 predicted proteins | sample LakEriMetagenome_11_FD_203527 | JGI IMG/M metagenome (GOLD analysis project Ga0315909, IMG submission 203527) | Freshwater fungal communities from buoy surface, Lake Erie, Ohio, United States - Buoy 2 MA125 | ecosystem: Environmental > Aquatic > Freshwater > Lake | place: USA: Lake Erie, Ohio... | reverse complement strand
TTTAAGGTAGAAGACCGTGCCAGAAGTATCCGCAGTCGTACCAACATCAATACCAACATCGGCATATGTAAACGTGGTCGTGTTGACTACGGTTACAACAACTTGTTTATCGTTGAATGACTGACCAGTGCCCGACGTAAAACCAGATATGCTGACTCGCGCACCTGTAATCAAACCATGTGGAGTAGTGGTAACAATAGTCGCCACGTTACTGGCACGAGCGTATGAAGCGGTCTGGGTTTCAGTACCGTACTCACCCCACACTGTAAAGTTGTAGACAGGCACGTTAGCGTTGTACTCGGCAATAGCCTGTGCTTCAGCGTCAGGGGTTTCGTAGTCAGCCACAATACGTGCTGCACCAAGATTTAAGAAGTCTTTGGTGACAATCGTCTTAGACTTCCACTCCATTGCAGACAGCGGCTGAGTTTCCAAGTCCCACTCATACAAACCACCCACATTGTCAGGGGTGTAGTAGAACGAGTTGGTCTGTGCGTCATACCACGCAGCAGTAAATTTATAGTTGATTTGTACAAAAAAGCCGCCGATACGGTCGTCACGTTCAAAGATGAAAGACGCAGTACCATCAGAGCCAAAGTACTTACCGTTGTAGAAACGACCAACCACGTTCTCTAGGTCAACAGCTTCAGGCCATGTGTCCCAGTCATGGACGAACTTGGTAATCAAATCCATACCAGCCGATGGGTTATATACAGCAAGACCACCAAAGGTAGCGTAAGCCACGCCGTAGCCCATATTAACAATTGACCGCTTCGAGACACAGGGGAACAGCGTGTCGATACGAGCGTAAGCCATCGTAGCAGGGCTACCACCAGATACTTGGTACGGATATTCTTTGGTCAACACGAGGATATATCCGCCTACGGAGGCAATACCAACAATGTCGTACTCGAATGTCAGCGCATACTTGGCAGGCCAAGCATGTGGAATATTTGGTTCGGAAAAGAACAACTGATTACCAACAAAACCAGCCAGAATGTTATTCTGTGCTGCGATAAGTCCTTGCAGATTTTCAGGAGGTGGGTCATATTCGTCAGTCCCCAAAATATCGAACAGACTGCGTGAGTCAAAGTCGTCCGTAAATGTGTAACTGCCGTCACCCCAATACCGGGCAGGCTTATCCAAAGTTTCAGCAACGTCGTGATACAACGTACCAGCGGTCTCGGCCTTGTCAGCCACGTTACCTGCGGTCTGCGCGTACTCAAATGTATAGTCGTCAATGATGTCGGTGACTACACCGCCTGTAATATTGAACGACGAATCAGTACACCCACTAATTTTGAAGCGGTCATCAATTGCCAAGTTGTGGTGATTGTTAAGCGTTACACGCGATACGTTGCTGGTACGGCTAACTCGGGCCAGACCAGTGGGGAACCACAGGGTAGCAAGGCGGTAGTACTCAGTACCAGCAGAAGACGCAAGCGTACGATACAAGCGCACACCACGCACAAAGTTGCTGCCCGTAGGTTTTGCAATAGGTAGATTGCTGACCGTAACCAACTGACCTTCCTTGATATACAAGTTATCGGATGGCTCAGACGCAATAGATTCTTCTTCCCACGGTGTATACCATGTATATACATAGTTCCGTGGAATGGTGTTACCAGCAAGTGATACACGACCATTAGAGTCCGAAGTCGTAGAAACTTGTTCGCCGGGGCTGAAGTAAGTGAATGTGGTGTCATTGACCACAGTCACCTCAGCGTTAGTTGCGTTAAAGGTAGCCACAGTAGACGTAGCAGCAGGGAATCCGCTGATAGTCACAATCATCCCGGTACGCAACTCGTGATTACCAGAAGTCACTACCGTGGCGTAGTTACCAGCATCACGCGCACGACTGGCGGATGTTTTCTGACTGAACGAAGCTGAAGTAGTTGTTAGCTTTGTTTCAGGTAGCGGTAGGCCAAGGTCATAAGAACTATTAGGGTACGGCACGCTACCATTGGTTGCCAACTCATAGTTAGAAACCTTGGGGACACCATCACCAGTGTAGTAGAACCGCTGCTCTGCATCTTCAGACGCCGAAGCAGTAACAATGTCAACGTCGGTCGTCCACGTCAACCACTTGAGGTCATTGAAATTGTTTGGGTTACGCAACGCGTATAGCGTCTTAATAGTGCCATTACGGTCTACGTTGCCAGCCAAATACGGTAGGCGATAGGGAATCAAATCGCCTGAGTACAGTTTGACGTTAAACGCTACCTGCGCCGCAGCGTCAGGCAGCAACTCCGAAGCAATCTTCGGGGCTTCTCCTAGGAATTTAACAATCTTAACTGCTGCCATGTCTATACCATTTCAAAGTGCGGCCCGTCAATGAACGGACGCTTGTTTTGTTTTCGACGCTCGTCGATGTAGTAGTTCATGGCTTCTTCCATCGTGCCACGCCACAGACGAATGTCAGGAACATTCCATGCTGCACCCCAACGAATCGGCACATTGCACTCAATTGCTGCCTGCTTCATCGCGTCAGCAACGTCGTCATATAGGTTAAGTTCCCACGAAGGGCGACTTCCAAGGAACGCCATCAAGTCAACTGCGCGACCAGCCACATGTGTGCCGCCCTCTGCAATCTGACTTGCCCCCTGCTCAAATAACTCCCGCTGCCGCGCTGCTGTGCGTACCCCCTCGATGACTGCAAAATCAACCTTGGTGTACTTGATAGCCAGCATGACGCAACCAACAAGACGGTCATCAACCCCCTTGAGTTTGCTTAGGCTGCGAGCGGATAGTTGGAAACTCATTTCTTGAACACCTGTGCAATGTTGGGGAGCACCTTCTCTGCACTACGACCAATGACATAGCCACCGATACCTAGTTCAACAATGTCCCACAACTTAATGTACTCGGCTTCAGACAAGTTGGGAGCAGCCCAACCGAACCAACGAGCCACAATCAGTGCCCCGAAAGTCAGCATGAGGATAGGACGCCAGTTGGCGGCAAGCCAATGTTCACTTGCAGCCTCAGCCTTGACAATCTCACCTCGTACAGTCAACTCAGTGAGTTCACCTTTTTGCGCCATCTCCATCAGCGCAAGTTTGGCTTGGTCTTTCTTTTCTTGGTCAGGCCACAAGCGGTCGATTAACTGACCACCTATGTTAAGTACTGCGGTTAACGGGTCTGCTGCCATGTGACCTCCTATTTGTCTGCCTTACCATCAATCTTCTTGAAGATAAGTCCCATCATGTCTTCAAGTTTTGTGAAGCCATCTTTCATGTCTTGTTTCAGTTCCACCATGTCGTCCTTGACGCCTTTAATGGCTTCCTTGAAATCATCACGGCGGACGAAATCCTCGTGCATCTTGGTGTCCATTGTTCTCAAGTCCTTCTTCAGTTCTTGAATGGCGTCCCAGATGATTTTTAGAATCCAACCACCACAGAACCCAGCGATGGCAACCGCCCAGTTAAAAACCACCTGCTCCATGATGCCCCTTTCATTGAATTCTTATTTGGCTTTTTTCATGCACTTACCCATCGCCTTGCACTTAGCAGGACTAGGACAACCAGCACATGGTTTGAAAGTCATACCGCCCTTGGCGTAGCCCATAGGCTTTTTAGCGGGGGCTTTCTTAACACCGGGTTTCTTGTTCATCATGGTCAAACTCCTTTAAGGACGATAGTTACAATGATGCCTGCCATACCAACTATCAAAGTACCAGCAGACCCAATCAAAATCATTTCCATACGGTCAAGACGCTTGACCAGCGTACCGTACCGCTCTGCGCTAATCACCTCATGGGTGATTAACTTGGCTTCAAGTTCCTTGACCGTTGGCATTTTCAGCCTCTCTGACGGCTTGCGTCTGGTCAATAACCGGAGGTAACTCCGACTCAAACAACTCAGGCTCAATTACAAGAACGCAGCCCTCAGGTACGGTTTCACAGCGCATCAATGCGCCGTTCGGAAACATAACAAGAGGAAGTCTGCGTCCGTCAAACATTCGTGTTTGTCTCGTCTTGGCCTAGTCGTGCGGCCATAATTGCTTCAACCTCAGCCTTTTGCTCTGCGGCAGTTTTTACCCAACCTTGTTCAAAAGCTAGGTCTACCATTGCATCTTTACTACCGGGAATCTGTGTGTTTGTCTCAAGGCATTTCTGCACTGTGAGTGCTACGATTTCCTCAATAGCGATGCGGCAACGCTCATGGACTGCGTTTTGAATCCAGTCGTCTTGAGATAAAGCAACAACGGAGAGAGCCTTATTTTCGGCTTCCGTAAGAGTGATTGTGTAGTTTGACATATCTATTCCTCTGTTTATCCAATCAAAAAGCCTTCAAACGCTGTACCATCTGGTCTAGCTGTATGTGAGCCACTGTTGTAGTAATATGCCTCAACATAATCGTTAGCAGCCATATTTACAATCCACGTAAGGTCAGTTGAAACATCGTTACCAACAGGGCTAAAGCTATACCGCGTTCCGGGGCTACCCGTTATGTAGACACCAATATACGACCCACTAGCAGGGTTGCAATACATTCGCAAATTGAGAAAATATTTTCCCGCAACTGGAGCAGTAAACCTCTTTGTAGAAGTATTGAAATGGCTGCCGACGTTAATATCAACCGAAGAAAAATCTAATAGCGCGATACCGCTATTTACAGTTTGGTTAGAAGATAGCCGCACACTAAAAACTGGTTGAAGCGGCTTAGTCACACGACCACCCGAATCAAACGCCATAGGTAGAATAAAATCGGTGTTACCAGAATTGGGCGTCCAAAATTGGGCTGAGTTTGGTACGACAATATCTTTGCCATTCCCAGTAAACGAACCGCCAGCGATAGCACTTACATCAACGCCTAGCGAAATATTTTCACTACTTGTTGCGTTGCCAATTTGAATTGCCCTATATGTAGAAGAGTAGCCGTAGCGAGTTCCACGAATACCGTATAAAGTGTGCCCATCCGAGTTCTGAAACTGGATACGACCACCACTAGCCATTACCCCGCCAGCTTTAGGTAATGCCGCTTCTGCGGTTGTAATAATCTCGTTAAGCATCACTGCCGTTGGGCGCAACTCAAAGCGGTCGTTGGTGCTGTACGCACGAGCAGTCGTGCTGTCTTGCCCACGCACAACCGTCATTGTGTCCGTGCTTCGTGCCGTGACCTTGACGATTTCGAGGTTGTTGGAAGTATCAATCAGTGTGGCATAAAAATAGTCACCAGCACTGAGAGACGGAAATCTGGCTCCTTGTCCAGCAGCCAGCACAATGGTCGTCGCTGAACTGTTGATACCTGCGTTCAGCGTGCCAAAGGCGTTGTTGGTGACTTTCAATCCCATAGTATTTTACTCCGTAGGCTTAGGGTACTTGGCTTTGACAGCCTGACATGCAGCAATGTACGCATCAATCTGTGCTTGGTCGCCTTTGACCACGCCATCCAAATAATCCGCTATCGGTGGGTACTCTAGAACACGCTTGCGTTGATATTCTTTATTGCGGTACTCTAGCTGTAACCGTTGCAACTCTGCGGTAGCTTCAGATTCAGTAGGCATGGGAATATCGGAAGAAAGCCAAGTAACCCCGGTATACTCATTACCTTCTGCCGAAAATCTAGCTTGTGGCCTTAAAGAGATAAGAGCGTCAATAATAGTAAGCATCATTGAATCTCCTGAACAATAAAAATTGTGCGCTCATGATTCCCAAAATTAACGCGAGAACTTCCAGTAGAGACGTTTACGTTACCAATGTACGGACGGTAGGCAACGGTCTGTGTAGTATTTGGGGCGTCAATCCATGTACTATGTCCATTAAAAACTGGATTAGCTCCGTTACCAGCACTAGAAAAGTTAGTATAGAAATATCCCCACGCATCGGTGTTCGCCGCACCCGTTATAGAACCCCCACTTTGGGCATTTACCCAGCCACCGCCGCCAACGTTACGTCCAATATAGACATGCCCGTCTCCCGGTGTTGTAGAATGTTGTATATCAGCATGTAGGGTAATTAAGAATTTACTACTTGCACTTTTTGGGGTGAGGCTTACCTCATAAGCAGCACATGCAGTAATTACCCCCGTTCCAGTAGCATTGTACGCAGTACTACCAATTACATATGCTGTTTGAAGAACCGCTCCAGAATAGCCAATCTTGGCTGACGTAATTGCGCTATTCGCAATCTTTGCGGCTGTTACAGCGTCGTTGTCAATAGTCCAGACTGACCCAGTACCAGAAACGGTAATATCACCTTTATCGCCGTCCTGACCATTTACAGCGTCAAGAAATGTTTGCGCAGTAAGACGAATTTCAATACGGTCACCAGTGCTATATGTACGAGCCGTAGTTGATTCTTGTGCGCGTACAACAGTCAACACATCAGTTGAACGTGCAGTGACCTTAACAATCTCCAAGTTATTAGAGGTGTCAATCAGAGTGGCATAGAAGTAATCGCCCGCGCCAAGAGATGGGAAGCGAGCACCCTGCCCAGTAGTCAGCGTGATACTCGTAGCCGAACTGTTGATGCCAGCGGCTAGAGTACCAAACGCATTGTTTGCGACCTTGATGCCCATTCCCGTGCTCCTTAGTTAACCGTCACAGTCCAAGTGATGCCAAGCGTATCGGCTGCGCCCTTGTTGATGACAGAGAACACAGTACGGCACAACATTGTGCCAGCAGACGAAGCGTTGAACAGACCCGCCTCAGTTACAGCACCAGTGCCAGTGCCAGCGGGGAAAGTCGCAACGTAAGCCACGTTGTTGGTAGTCACAGTAGTCGAAGTCAATGCAACACGACCAAGTTCAGTACCGAGCGTAGTGTCGCCTGCGGCAGCAGCCGTAGTACCAGAACCAATAGCCATGTGGCTCATTGCAGTCGCAGTAGCGTCCTTGATGCGCGAGGCAATAAAGTTCTTGCCAACAGTCACAACGAGGTTCTTCACCTCTTGCTCGTGTTTGATTTGACCGTTTTCGTCCGTCAGAACAATCTTCAGGTCGCCAGTCATCTTGATGGTATCTTGAAGCATGGTTTACTCCTTAGTTAAGTTGGTTTTCGTTCAAGCCGTAACCAGCAAACATGTAACTGTACGACTCCGTGCGGATGGTATATACGATACCAGCATTGGGGTCAGTTGTCAGTACAAACTCACCGTTTACAAGCGGTTGGTGAATCAGGTGCGCGTTCAGCGTACCCAACACGGGGAAATATGTAAACTTGTCATCTGACACAAAGGCAAAGTCATATAGCGGCGACGATTGCCCGAGTATAAGATTGAGCACAAGGCTGTCAGTCACAGACGCAGTGTCAGCTAGTACAGACTCGATGCTAAACGTATTGATAGCGTCAGACCCTGAGACAGAATCCGCGAACACCTTACCTACTTCAACAACAAGTGCATCAGTCGCTCCCGTAGTTGCATCGGCTAGAATTTTAGAGGTGTCAAACACGGCTGTGTCCGTACCTGTAACGCTGTCAGCACGGTCTGTTTCAAATGATTTAGCAACTGCATCCACGGGGGATACAGAGTCTGCTACGTCAGGACGAGTAAAGTCTTTTGCGGCGGCGTCAGAAACAGAGGTAGTATCTGCCACGTCGGGGCGAGTAAAGTCTTTCGCCATCACCTCCGAGACTGTTACGGGGTCTGGGTCAGCATCAGCATCAGTTATGTCGTAGTCGAACTCATACCCCGGTGTCTTAGCAATAAAGTCCGTCATCGTGACGGAATCTGTTAGCACCGCAGCAACATCAAACGAATCAATAGCATCTGATGCAGTTACTGAATCATTAGGGTTTGTACCTATATCAAACGCATTGATTGCATCTGCGCTTGTAACCTCATCGGTCTTACCCAATCCCGGCGCACGGAAAGAATCATCCGTTGCCGCTATGGAGTCAGCAACGTCGGGTCGGGTAAGTTCTTTAGCTGCCGCGTCTATCACAGACGCGCTATCAACAACAACTTTGTCAATGTTAAAATCTGTTACTGCATCGGTCGCAGCAGCAGAATCAATCAGTGATTTACCAACATCTTTTGTATTGATTGCGTCAGTAACAGCAACTGCGTCGGTCTCTACCTTACCGGGCAACAAAGCCACTGCATCTATCACCGCTGCACTATCGGTAAGGGTTTTCCCTACATCCTTAGCATCGGAATCAGCAACATTGATTGGGTCTGGGTCGGCATCAGGGTCAGTCGGGTCGAAGTCTATGTTGCCATAAAACATCCGATTGATTGTGTCCTCCATCGTCACAGAGTCTGCAAACGATGTATCGAATGAGATAGCCACGTCATCAGTGGCAGTCGCTATATCAAGAACAACTTTGTCCACCGAGAGTTGGCGGAAATCAGAAAGGGTAACAGTTTGGGTTTCAAGAAAAGTCTGTGGTACAACCAGTACGCTCATAGCGATGACTGGTGTAGGACGCGCCTGAACTGACGCAGAATACGTTGTAGGATGCGCAGCCAAAGCTACCGCCGAGACCGTAGCAGTCAAGACAGTAGATGCAACAGCCGTGGTGCGCACAATTGGCATTAGAAGTTCTCCCTCACTGTAAATCTCAAAGTGTCATATACAGTCTGGGTTTCACCGTTAAAATCAATTACAACCTCACCTTCGTACATTCCAGCATCAACATCAAGGACGCCGCCAACAAAGCTAAACTGTACTTGTCCAGTTGTGCCACTACCTATTTTGACGCAGGCGATAGTACTCAATACCGTAGTAGTTGCAGCTTTACGGAATTTCACAGAAACTGAAGTGCTTAATGACGATAAATCAACTGCACCGCCTGTAACATCGTCGGTCAGCGTCAGAACAATGACTGGCCTTTCGTCACCTTTTACTAAGCGAATTACATCAGTAGCCATATCGTCCTCACGCTAGGGGGCGCATCTGAACGGACATCGAGGCGCGTGCCGCACCCAAGTTCGCCCTTGCTCTGCGCTCGGTTAGTTTAGAAAGATACTGCTTCGCGTGGTAGGTCGCCAGTTCACGGTCACTCCAATTCTTGTTGGGCATAACCAGCAAATGCTGCAACGCACCGTGCATGATGACATTCTCAAGGTCATCAAACACCGCTTTATCCATTCCTGTTGCAGTGCGCAACGGCTTCAAGACCACAATCATCTTGAGTGCGTACGCAGTCAACGCATCAGGCGATGGTGCAATAACAAAGTTGTCAGGGTCAAGCTGGCAGATATACCTAGGCGTAGTCTGTTGGTCAGGGTCTAGGTCAGGCCAGTTGGGAAGTCGGTCATACAACTGCTCCAGTGTGACAGGCTCCAACGCATTACCGTTGACAGACGCCGTAAGGAAAGCGTGAACCTCAGTCTGAAGCGGGTTGTTGTATGGATACTCAAAAACACCGGGGGTCAACGGAGTAACAGGCTGCTCAAAACGCCAAGCTAACGTGCGCTCACATGACTCAATCGCAGCATCACGAACATGTTGTTCGATGATAGGCTGAGGACAGCCCGGCACACTAGGAGCCAAGCGTGTAACGAGAGACATGAAAGTGCGTGTACTCATGATGCAATCACCTGTTCAGCAGGGATGCCAGACTCCTCGGTATCGGTCAAGGAACGAGCCTGTGCGCTCACACCCAAAGCCTGTGTAAAGGACTGTTGGAACAACTGCGCACGGTTAGAGTTGACATGCTCATTATCGACAGACTCAGCCAAGAACACAGTGCCGTCAATAACGACGGGAAAGAACGCATCAGGTAGTAGTTCTACGGTCTGCGCACCAGTGTAGGTAGGGGGAGTCTGTGCATATTCCCCGATAAGCACTTGTCCTACGGGGGCTTTGGGGTAGATGAAGAACTTGTTAGGGTTACGCACATGGCGCATCCAGTTAACAGTCGGGCCAGCCGGGTCATTCATCCATCCGGGGTAAGTCTGGTCAAGCGTTGTGCGGTCAACCTCAGTTACACCAGCACCATCCTTGACTTGGAAAATCTCAATGATACGGAGAGATTCCGTAGGCGGAGATTGCAAAACCTGCCCCGCCGTACAGGGGATTTCACCGATGTAAGCAAAGAGGTCAGGGCGCAACACAGCCATGCGCTTCAGAGTCTGATTGGCAAAGCCCAGCAACGTCGCATCGCTGTAACGTTGCGGTGCAGCGTTATCTTGGATGAGGCGACGCACCTCAATGATTACATCGTTGAGTATCATTCGGGTAATCCCTTAGATGCTTCTGCGTTGAGTTCAGCGTTTTCGTAAGCAGGCTCCGTAGGAATCTCCTCGACTGGAGTCTCCAACTTCAGGCCAGACTTGCGACCCTTTTGCTTCTTCGGAATGAACTTCTCAGGGAAGGCTTCTTCTTCAGTCACTTCCACGCAAGCAGGGTTAGCTGCAAGAATCTCATTCCATTCGTAGATAAAACCGCTTTGGTCTCTTAAATAACGCATCAGAATCTCCTATCTATACTTCGCTGTCTTAGCCGCTATTTTAGCTGGCTGTTTTACAAATTGTTGCCCTTTTGCTTTGCCTTCGCGTTTCGCTTTAGTTGTAGCAGCATACTCTGCGGGGGTCAACGCCTTAATAGCCGCTTCAGGCAGGTATCGTTCACCTGTCTTTGAAGATGGCTTACCACTCTTGGTGCGCCACTTTTGCGCAGTCCAATCTTTGAGCGACTTCTGAGGGGCTTTCAATCTTTGTACCCCCCGCCAGCGGCTTTGTATTTCTTAGCGACTAACTGTGCTTTACGAGCCGACCACTTGCCTGCGGCTGTGCCCTGTACCGCTGCGGCCTTAACCTGCGACACAATGCGTTTACGCAACTCAGGCTTTGTGTAGTTGCCAGCAGCGTTCACCTTGGATTTAGTCTTGGCTACCATTTCACTTTATCCGCCCAGTACGCCGCAGACAATTTGCCCTTAGCAATGTTCTTCGCATGACGTGCTTTGAAAGACTCACGTCGGTTCTTGTAGGACTCAGATTCGCCTTGTTTCTTTGGAGAGCCGGATACACCCTGCTGTCCAAAGCGAATCGTTTTTACTTCAGTACCAGACTTTGCCACAACAACGTGGCTTTTAGTCGGGTGGCTTGGAGTACGCTTAGGCTGATTAAAGCCTGATACTCCGGCACGCTCTAGTCGTGGGTCTTTTTTCGTAGCCATTATGGTGTCTCGTACCAAACAGTAACTGAACAATCAGTTGGTAAATCAATATACATCCCGTTGTAATACTCTACACCGGGGTCTGGCATATCGACCTGTGTCAGACCTTTGCCATACGCATTGATTGTGTAAAAAGACTCACCACCAGAAGGTGCGGCAGCCAAATCATAAAACTTGACAACAGCATCAGAACCGCCACTGTGCATAACCATGACTTTACGAACTAGGTTATTGCCAACAAAGGCCGTACCATCCGCAGATAGTTGCACTGCTTTTACGCCATACGGGTCATTCTGTGCCATGTTGCCTCCTTAAAAAAGGGGGCCGAAGCCCCCTTGGTCTTACGATGCGTCAGCAACCAAAGCCCAGATACGAACAACAGCGACGTTAATCGCGTTGTTGTTTAGGGTAATGTCGATGGTGTCAGCAGCCGAATAGTACTTGCCATTGCTGTAACCAGCGATGGTGTTAGGTGTACCTTCGGTCAAAGCCAAAGCCATAACGCCAGAAGCAACGCTGTTCAAGTCAACATCGTTCAGGTAGCCGTCAGCATCGCTGCCGTCACCCAAATCGAAAGTTGCAGTCGCACCTTCAGCAGTGGTTACATCGTAACCAACACGCATCACGAGCGATTTAGCAGGTACAGGAATCACTTCCAGAACGTCACCAGAAGCCAGAGCAGTAGCACCAGCGGCACTACGCGCAGTAGCAATCTTAGCGAAGTCAAGAGTAACTTCCATACGAGTTACTTTGGTTAGACCATCAGCACGCAGAGCGGCTGAACCCTTGTTAAAACCGTACGAGTCGGTATAAGTTGCCATTTCAAATCTCCTAAAAAGTTACGAGGGAGGGCCGAAGCCCTCCGACTGATTACGACAGAGTAACAATACCTTGAGCCAAAGCCTCAGGTTTCACCACTTGGTAGCCGTAAACTTGCAGGCCACGGATGATGTTGCCGAAGGTAGACTCAGCGCGGATAGACTCCATCTCAGTCATCTGAGAGGCAAAAGTAAAGCCCATCTTATGACCAGCGATGATGCTGAACTTACCGCTTGCATTGTTGAGGTTGTGGCTCATGTAGACGGTGAAGCGGTCAATCATACCGAGACGACCGTTACGGATAACAGACACACTGTCACCAGTCAAAGAAGCGTCCTTGAGGTCAGACTTCTTAATCAAACCAGCCATCTTGGCAGGAATGACGATGAAGCGGTCGCTCTCAGGAGCATTTGCTTCGTCAAGAACAGTACCGATGTCAACGATGTACTCAAGCACGTTGGTCTTGGAAACAGCAATTGGAGAACCAGTTGTGCCAAGGTCAATGTTGCCAGAGATACGGCCTGCGGTCGCACCCTTATTCAGGGAAGAAATACCGGGCAGAATGTCAGTCAACACGCGCTGGTCAATCTTAATCTTCATACGCTCAGAAGCGTCTTTAGACCAAGTGTCCATGAGGTTGATGTCAGCCTGAACCTTGTCCACATCGTCTTCGATACAGGCGAAGTACTCGCCCTTGTCGATAACAAGCTGGAGCTTAGGCTTGTCAGGGCTTTCAACGCTTAGCGTCTGGCCTTTGACATAGGTTTTGATGGTGATTTCAGGGGTGGTACGGATGTTAACCGTGTCACCCATACGACGAATCTCACCTTCGTAGTTGGTATTAGAGATTGCTGCGAGCACGGTGGCATCGTAGAAATTCTCAATCAGTTTACCCGACCAAATTTCGGGAATGAAGTTGCCCGAATAGTTCGGACGGCCTGCGGAAACGGGAAATCCCATGATAAAACTCCTCTAATCAAGCGTTAACAGTTATGCGACCATCTCGCTGTGCAGCAAAGATGTCACGTTCAATGCGGTCACGCTCTGCTTCACGGCCTTTATATTTACCTTGACGGACAGCATCGAAGAAAGTTCTGATGTCGTCAGGCGAATACGTCTTGGCAGCATTGCCAGTTGGTGCACCTGCGCTGCGGCCCTTACCGGGGGCAACTTGGCGTTCCAACTCGGAAGCAGACACATTCCGGCGAGTGTTTTGAGCAACATTGGCTTGTCCAGTTATCTCAAGCCAAGACCTGAAGAAGTTACCTACTCTCCGCACATCGAGGTTGCCTTGGGCATCCTCAAGGATGGTTTGACGGCTGATACCAGTCAGAGGGTCAACTTCGAGTAACCATGTCTTAAAGTCATCGTCCTCGTTGATGTCTCTCCAATTGGGAACCACCGTGGTCAAATCCGCCCAAAATTGCTGTTCAGCAGTCATAGCCTGACGCTGTGCAAGGTTCTTAACCTGTGGCACAACGTTAACCTGCAACTGTTGGAGCAACCTGTCAATTTGCGCAATTTTTTGCGCCACAGGAATCAGTTCTTCACGGGTTACGCGACGCATAACATCCAGTGATTCACCATATTCCTCTTGGTCTTTGTCTGTAACCAGCGGTTCAATTTGTGATTGACCACCAGCCATAGGACGACCTGTGGACTGTTGCGCAGAAATGGTTGCCAGCAACTGCTCCATTTGTTGCAAACGACCGGAGAGTTCTTTGTTCTGGCTATGCAGACGTGGAACCTCGGCGTTGTACATGCCTTGGAGGGTGCGATACTTCTGAGTCAAAGTTTCTTCGGCGTCTTTTCCGCCACTATTTGCGTGCTCGTCGCTAAGTGGCTGAGCAGCGTTATCCGTTGCAGCGTTCTCGTCGGCGGTCGGAGTACTGGTATTTACAGGCTCAGTGGGCGGAGTTCCACCATCGGCTGGAGGGGTCGCCCCGTCGCCATTGGTTCCATCACCATTAAGTTGTTTATACAGTTCTTGAACTGCCTCGGTCTGTTTACGAATTTGCTCTGGAAGTGCCATGATTAAACGCTCCTATCGGTATGCGTGATTAGACGGCGAGTCATATCAGTTAGGACTTTGCCGCTAGTTCAGGGGACTCTTTGGCGAGTTTGTACAACTCACCCAAAACTTGGCATCGCCCCTGCATCAATGCCGCGTTGTTTATTGCGTTGGGTAACTGCTCCAACTCGTGCAACCGCCATGCAGCAAGATATTCCAGAACCTCTGGAAATTGCCGCACCGCAAGAGCAAAAGCCTTTACAGTTTTTTCATCAGGACGAATCATCCTTGACCTCCAGCGCGAGGTGATACCGTGTTTCCATCCATGCCACCTTTGGGAGAGCCGTCTGGTTGTAGTGGTACACCAGACGCTTGTTGCGCTGACAACGCCTGTGCTTGTGCACCTGCGCTACTCATCGCCAGCTTCTCCCGAGATGGAATAACTTCATCCACAGGCATCTGCAAACCTTTAGCCACTTCACGAAGAATCGCGGCGCGACCATCCTTACCAAGAATCTCGATGTCAATCGGATTGGCGGTTGCATTAAGGAATTCGATACGGCGAACGTTGACAGTCTCTTTGACAGCCAAGTTAACTGCTCCGCGAGCAATAACTTGTACGTCGCCTTTGATAGCCTCGTCCTCATCGTAGCGCATGTTGTACACGAACTGACGTTGGACAATCGGCTTAGTAACATCTTGGTCGATGTGACCCACGACTTGGCGGATACCTTTACCCGCTGCGCCCATGAGCATCGACAGACCTGACGAAGTGCGGCCTGCGCCTTGCACATTCAGGTCACCATACAGGTAGGCTGGAATACCAGAGTGGTCATCAGCCAACCGAGCAAACTTATCATACACAGCCACCAGCGTGCTGGCGTTATCTTCAGGCTGTGTGAAGCGAACAGCAGGCGCACTCGAACCCACAGGGTCGTTAGTCACCTGCCAAATCTTCCAAGGTGACATCTGGGTAATGTCCTCGTTCGGAGGAATCCGCTCAAGGTTGACTTCAACCTGAGGGCCAGATGCGATACCCATGTTGTTCACGAGCGCACGAGCGGCTGCGTTACAAACATTCTGGATGTCTTCGATAATCTCGGGGATGCCCTTACCCCAGAACGCGCCGGGGCACTTGATGAACGAAGTCTTGCAATAAGGCTTCTGACCCAGTGGGTCGTAGTTCAACACCGCCTTGATGACGTAGTTACCAATCATCCAGACGTTGGCATCATATTCTTGGGCTTCATCAGGAACTTCTTCCTCGGTAAGACCCCACTCACGGAGCATCTTGCCGGAAACTTTGCCCCAGAACTCAAGAGCATCGAACACATCAGTCGGACGCATGTAGGAGTAGTACTTGCGCTCCTCCTCATTCTTGATGAGTTCCACATCTTCGTTAATCCATGACGGGCCAGAGCCTTCGTTCAGGATAGTGCGGATAGCATCCTCATCGTAGCCCGGCACACCAATCAGGTCAGACAGGTCAGTACGAGACAGAGGGTGGTGCTCGAAGATGTAGCCTTCCTCGATACGGGTGATACCCGGCTCGGGATAAATACGGAACGGGTCAACACGCTCAAACTCAGGAGCCAGACGTTCAATCGGCTCAACCACAGTCTTGCCCATCACAGTCTTCCAGCCTAGCGCACGCTGACGGCGTACCACTGGGCCTTTGATGAAGGCAGCAGGGAAAGTAACGAGGTCAGTGATGAAGTCGTTGAACGAATCTGCCCAGCCGCCTTGAGCGAACTGGTCTTCAATCTTCAACTTCATCTTGTCCGCACGGTTCTGTGCGTCTTGCAAAATCTTGAAGCGATAGTCTTGGGAAACCATCTCTTTGAGTTGCTGCATCTCCTCTTTGGTCGGAGCTTGCTGCGTCTCTTGCAGCATCGTCAGCACTTCGCTTGCAAAGATGTCCTGAATCTCTTGGCGTTGCAGCGGAGACAAATCAGGAATCGGGGTGGGCACAATATCCCACGGTGGAGTACCACTATCGAGCAAGATGTCACGTAGCCAAGACTCCGCTGCGCGGCACTTGACTTCAGTAATCATCATGTAAATCTCAGAGCCGCCTTGTTGACGAATCTGATTTAGTTTCTCAGGCTCATACTCGCCGTTGCGCTGACGCAAGGCCATGAGCATCTTGTCCTCAATAGGCTTCTTAGCAATCTTCGCTGCATCCCAGCACATACGAATATGCTGAGACAGACCCAACACCATCGGTTGGTTCTGCCGCTCTTGCAATGCCTTTTGCGTCGCTTCTTGCTCTTGTTTCTCAAGCTCAGCGTTAGACACTACGCGAAGGAATGTAAGACCTGCCATTTAGACCTCGCCTTTTTTCTTGCGCTGTTTCATATAGTCAATGAAGTCCGATGCTTTGTACAGGACTTTACTCTGCGGCGAAAGCATAGCCGCAGTACTTACGAGTGAGTCAGGCGTCAGTTTCACAGAAGTCATCTTAGGCATCTGTGCCTTCTCAGACATCTTAGGTAGAGCCATCTGCACAGATTTGGGAGTTTGTGACGGAGCTACTGAATAGACAGCCTTAGGGGCTTCTTGTCCCGGCAACACATTACCTGTACTAATCGCAGCATTTTCCATGCGGCGGTTGTACGCAGCAAAACGCTCATCACTAAACTTCTGAGCTTCGGCTTTCTTGGACTCGCCGTAGTATTTAACTTCTCCGGGCTTTGCAATCTCAGGCATTGCTGAAACTCTAGCAGCCTCACCAAACCCAACGGTTGGAGCTTTTGCCTGTGCTTCCATTGTGGTGTCGTATGGTGTGTACACCAAACCTTCACCATACTCACTCCATGATTCTTCACGGGGTTTAGTGACAGTCACATCACGTTGCCCACGACCAAATCGTTCCTTGATAGTTACAGGAGCACTATACGCCGTACCTGCTGGGCCAGCTTTACCAGCCTCGTCCACATACACAGTACGAGTTTTCTGAGTAACAGGACGGGTATCGACGACTTCACCGCCCGCAGCATATCCCTTGACGGGAGTCTTGTTGACTGTCAGTTTGGGATTTGTACTGCTGTGGGAGAGAACCTTCGCCATTTAGTCCTCCGTCTCAGTATCAGGACGCTTACTGGTCTTGTACTCTTGAACTTCCATGATGTCCTCGATGGTCATCACAGGTTGTTTCCACTCCATCGGTTTGTACTCTTTGGGTTTGCCAGCCAAGCCGCTAGTGTCCATCTTCTCGTTGTCTGAGAAGATAGTGTAGTCCTTGTGATGTTTGACCTTGACCATGCGTAGCCTCCTGTTCGTCACACTACTATATATTGTAATGTGGACATACCAAGAAGTATACAGGCTGTCAAAGTAATTCGACAAGAAAAATGTGCCCCCGGGTATAAGCCGGAGGCACAGAACCCACTGAAGGAGGTGTGGGAGGTGACAACTGCCGCTGCAAAGAAAAGCGACACTGACATCATATCAAGTCCAGCCCATGCTTGCAACGGGCTTAATTTCCCGGCGTTGGGGTAAATAATTCCCCTCGCCAACGGAGGCGATATGGAGCATGAGGTATTGTAACGCTTCGGCTACGTGGGAGTGTTTATTTTTTTCGATGTCGCCATCGCCTCGGGGTTTGTACCTATATCCGCCCATCATCGCCGCTTTCAACTGGGTGCATGACGGGTCGAGTAGAAAGGCCGGGTCGCCATCCACCTGACGCATCAGGTAGTCATCGACGGCATTGATACGTGCAGAGATGTTGTTGGTTCTTGCCGGAATGACTTTGAGTCCTTCGGCTTTGATGATGTCAACGGCTGACCGCTCGTCAGTCTGCGCCCGCTGGATACCAGCAGGGTCAGTGACCACCAATATGGGAGCACCCCCGAACCGCTCGTATATCAGGGGCTTGAGCATAGACCTTACAAATCGCTGTACGCCCATGTCAAAGCTGACCGCTTCCGCCAGCAGGATGGCACGACCACGGGGGTCTTGCTGTCCGATGACAGCGGCTGGGGTAAGCCCCAAGTCCATCCCAACGATAATGGGTCGAACCCCATTGTTGATATGGCGAAGCCTCTCTCTAGCCATATGGTAGTCCGGCCTGAAATACTTGTAGACTGGCATACCAGCCGAGGAAAGCCCGTACTCACCGTCGATGTATACGCGGACGTATTCTTCTGAACGGCCTTGAGTATCGTAGTATCCATCGGGTAGGTTCTCGATGTTCTCTGCAAAAGTTGAGCGACCGGACGGTTGTTTGAACACCGCCCACCCGTTGTTATTGGGAGATACGCCATCTTTCGGGTCTAAGCCTTCCATTTGATAGTACCACCACGTATCCATCGTCGGTGGGTTAGTATCGCCCCACATACCGTGCCATGTCGGCCCGCCATCTTTCGCGGACGGAAAACGACCGATACGTTTGGACATCGCATCCACAATATCGGGGTGGATGTCCCGGCACTCGTTGAACCATGAGAACGTCAATTCCAAGGAGTTCAAGTTGGCAACGTCGTCCGCATCGTCCAGTGCACGGAACATTATCTCGCACTCTACATCCCCTACTTTGAAGAAGTACGTCTTGGTCGTGCGCATGTAGTCGCCGCACTGCCCCGGTGGGAACCAGTCCAAGAACGTCTTGATTGTTGTGTCCTGCAACTGGCGTGCAGTCTCACGCACAATCGCCGCCCGTGTTTTGCGTATACCCTGCGCGTTCGGAGCCTGCATACTGGCGCGGCGCACAATCTCAAACGACGAGGTTACCGACTTACCAGAACCGACTGGCCCCATGAGCACACGCATCTTGGCGTCTGACTCCATGAACCGCTTACCAGTTGGCGGTGGTGTATAGTTAATGTTCAGCATGTTGTACCTCCACGAGCATGACCCAGAACTCGCGGCCCCGGCGTTTGTGCTTCACGATTTTTGTTTTGTAGGACAACCCATATTCCCGCAGGGCTGTCTCCATATTATGCGCTTCACTTGCACTGACGAAGCGTGCAGCTTTCATACCCTCGAACGTAAGGTTAAACTTACTCTCCAGATGCAATGGCAGCGACATCCGTCACCTCTGTGGTATCTGCCTCGATGGTGCGGGCGTCATTAGGGTTACTACCTAGATTGATGGTGATGCGTACGCCGCCCCCGCCCCCTTCCACAACCGCCTCGTTCTTAGGCTCCAGACCACCCCACTTCACAGTGGATTTAATCAGGTCGGCTTTTACAGCAGGGGAAACTGCTGGGTCGTGAATCAACATCCAAGAAGTTGTCAAGAGTTCTTCCGCTTGGGCGCGGGCCTTGAGTTTGAATGTCAGACCTTTCTCGCGCACTTCCTCGCGGTAATGCTCGACTTTCTTGAGGAACACTGGGTCAGCGTTGAACTCAAGGATTTCGGTAGCCGAGATTTTGTGGCGGGTCATGACTTCTTGCAAAGTCTCCCCACTGCCCTCTAGGGTAAGAGCAATGTCGAACGCCAACCTATCTGACCATTTCGTGTGGTGTAGTGGTAGGGTATCCATGCCCCGAATATAACACGGCAACTTACTGGAGTGTCAAGCACGGAATAACTTATCAGTCGGGGGTTTTTAAGTTTATAGTGAAATTAAGGAAGTTATCGGAAAACGCTAACTTTACACGTTCCTTTTTTTGGGTCTTGCTTTATGAGGTTTACTATATACAGGGGGGCGGTGCAAACGCCAGTCCATGTCCCCCTCGTCACCCGCTCAAGCGAGCAAGCCAGCGACAGCCGAACCGCGCCCACAAACGCCTTGATTTCAGGCGTATTTGACATTTCCGTCAAGTCTGGCAATCTAGAACTGTCGATGCAGATGCACCGATTCAGACGCAAGTCTGATGTTCTTTAACCTTGTTAGGAGAAAACCATGAGTGAACGCACTCCAACCGCTAAGCGGTCGATTGCCCCCGTAACTGTGACGGTTGAAATCACAGCCACCCGTATCAACGAGAACGGTA
>Ga0315909_10003290_pt1 | contig 19842 bp, 27 predicted proteins | sample LakEriMetagenome_11_FD_203527 | JGI IMG/M metagenome (GOLD analysis project Ga0315909, IMG submission 203527) | Freshwater fungal communities from buoy surface, Lake Erie, Ohio, United States - Buoy 2 MA125 | ecosystem: Environmental > Aquatic > Freshwater > Lake | place: USA: Lake Erie, Ohio... | reverse complement strand
CGTTGGCCTCTACCTCATCCTTGTTCACGCCATTTGCCCAGACCCAGCCGAGCACCTCGTCCTGCGTCAGATCCGCATACGGGGTGAAGTTGTCGCCAGGGCCAGTAAAGCCCATGCTGCCATAGTTGCTGGCCGCATAGCCTGCGTCTGATGCCGTGCAACGCCACGCTGCCGTGACCACGACGTCGGTATACGAACCTTCCTGCGGTTTTACCGCCATGCTGTCAATTTGCCACGTGATCACTGCTTTGCTCCTTTGGTAACAAAGGCTCGACCTGAGCCTTTAGCTTCTGCCACAACGGGAATGCCCCCTGCTGCGTGGGCAGCGTTCCAAGCAGATTGACGATCGCAACTGCCTCTTCGAGGGTCATTTCAAGTCTAACATCTTCCATTCAATACTCCTTGTTAAGGACATCCTTCGCGAACTGGTAGTCAACGGCGTAGTAGTCACGGACAAACTCACGAACCTTGTCAGTAATCACGCTTCTGCCGTAGTCAGTTGACTTGTTATGCCACAACATCGGGGCTTCATAATTACCTGATATACGGCGAAGTTCTGATTCAATATTGGCAAAGTCAAGCGGGTATACGTTCGGGTGACTAAACCATACTACTTGAGGGCTAAACATCAGTGGAAACTTTTCCTTTAAAAACGGATATACCGTAGTTACTTCTTCATAAGAAATAGTTTCAACAGTACGTTCTGGAAAATGTTCTTCCACAATTTTTTGAAATATCGAACCAGACATCGGTATCTGTTTTACATGCAAAATCTTACTTTCAAATCTTGCGAGCGGGTCTCTGAAAAAACAATAAACTTTGTAGTTTAGTAAATTTGGGTATTTCTCTGCGTAAGTTTTTAAATAGCCATGTGGCCCACCAAGAGGTTTCCATCCGCACACCTCTAAAAAATGAGTAGCGGTAAACGTGCCAACTTTGGGTGGCCGCAGCAACGCTATTTTTTGTGGTTTATAGAAAAGCACTATGGAGCCTCTGATTCGTCTGCCAAAACGCTAACGCGAGTACTACTAAACGGTATACCTCCAACTCGCTTCTCAAGTTCATCCATGTTTACAACTGTAGGCGGTCGCGGCGGATGTATGAACTCATTGAGTTCCGCGTTATACGTATATCCAATCCCTGCATAACGGCCACGAAAATTACCGTTGTAGGAAGTCTGCTTCCAAACTGTATCAGCGCCAAAAAGTGATTGGCAAAAAGTCACGCCTATAGGTTCAGACTCTGGAAACGGCAAATTTTCAATAACGTCGTTGCTAACAACAATGACATCCAGAACAACGTTGTTCTCATCAAGTTTTGCAAAATGAGCCATACGTCACCAACGAATAGAGCCAGAACCAGTAAATCTGTATATCTTGTAACCGCCGGTATTGGAGTAAGAAGGGGAGCCTGTTGTTGCTACAGCGTCGTTAAAAGTGTTGGCATATCTAATAATTACAACACCAGACCCACCGGCACCGCCAGCATACGTAGTAGTTAGATATATTCGAGATTTGTATGCACCGCCACCACCACCGCCGTAGTTAGCCGAAGCAGCGCCACCCGCACCGGGATTTGCATATCCGCTACCACTACCCGCATTAGTGCCGCCACCGCCGCCACCGCCATTACGCCACCCACCGCCACCGCCACCGCCGCCGTAGTATTGAGTAGAACCGCTTATAGCATTAGCCGCCGCAGCACCGCCTGTTTGACCACTACCCGCACCACCTGCACCGCCGCCACCGCCAGAACCGCCAGCAACTGTACTTGCCGCACCACTACCACCAGCATTGGTGCCACCTCCAGCAGCCGCAGCGCCACCGGCTTTGTTATCTAAATTATCAAGAAGACCGCTACTAGCCTGTAGATAAATAACAGACGCGCCGCCTGATCCAGATCCGCCAGTATCGCCGGGATAATAAGCCGCGCCTCTACCGCCGCCAGTTGAAGTAACACTAAACGCAGAAGAACTTCCCCCCTGACTGGCTGTCTGGGCGTAACCAGCCGGTCCTGCCGCACCGCCACCACCAACAGTTATGGTGTATGTAGTACCAGCAGAAACAGCAGCAGTGCTGTTTTTGTACTGCCCGCCGCCACCGCCGGAACCGGGTTGATACTCTTCAATATAATTACCGTAACTAACAGTAAAGTAGTACCAACCAGATCCACCGCCGCCGCCACCGCCGCCAAGAATGAGGTACTCAACGGATGTTGGAGATACAGACTTACCTGCCCCCCAAAAGTCATTAAAGTCAATTTGCCCGCTGGTAGGTACGTTAGGAGCGTTATCCGTAGTCAATACATACGCGCCGCCCTTGTAGTATTCATTGATACTAATTGGGTTAGACCCGCCAAACTCAGTCTGAATTTGGCTGAGAGATATTTGACCTGATGATGGAAGTGCCATGACTTACCTCTTCCCTTCGAGCGCCTCAACTTTAGCGGTCAATTCCTTGATCGCTTCGATCAGCAACGGCACCAACTTCTCGTAGTTGACCGTCATGTAGTTCTCGCCAGACTTGCTCTCGCCCTTCTCATCAAGGTCAAACGGAGCAGCCGAGACAACTTCCGGCAGCACAGCCTTTACTTCCTGTGCCGAGACACCGACCTGCATGGCCTTGTTGTTATAGCCAAACTCTTCGGCCTTGGCGTTCTCGGTGTAGTAGTACCCGTTCAGTTGGCTGACTTTATCCAGCGCACCGCCGATCTTGCCCTTGAAGTCTTTCAGGCGAGCATCGGAGTAGTACGCCGTGATGTTGCCTGTGGCGAAGATCGCGCCAGCGCCGGGGTCTGCCGTAGTGCCGACAGAGAAGCCACCAGCATTTGTCAGACGCGCACGCTCCGAACCACCAACTTGGCTAAACACCAAGTCTGGGGTTGCGCTGTTTGTAGCGCCAATATAATAAATTCCTGTTGAAGATGCGTAACGAACTCCTAAAGCGTAAGTTTCGCTGTTTGCAGCCAGAGACGTTCTGCCTGCTTGAACTGCTAATACAAAAGTTGCATCGGTTGACGCGCCGTTTACGCCAAGCCTGCCGGTCATGGAAACGTGGCCGCCGTTAGTAACCGTGACTCGGGTCGCGTTGTTGGTAAGTAAATTGACGCTGTGATTTGACGTTGTGCCGATTGAGCCAACACCGCCCGTGCTGTTGTACATGATCGTCGTAACGGTACCGTCCGTTACAGATATGCCAGCGTTGGTTGCGGAAGATACGGTTAATCTTGTCCCCGGCGACGCAGTACCAATGCCGACGTTGCCGGAGGTATCAATCGTTGCCGCCGCGCTTGCACCAGTAAAAAACTGCAAGCCGTTATAGGCGTTGTTGTCGTTGTTGATGCCGGTAAAAGTCGCGTAGCCCGTAGCACGTTGAATACGCACGCCTTCTTGCGCGGTAGTGCCGGGACTTAATTGTGTGCCACCACCGACAACCGTGAGACGGCTTCCAGCAAGACCCGTCGTCGTGCCGAGAAGTGCATTCCCCGACGTATCCAGCCGCATACGCTCGCTGCCGCCGGTATAGAAGGTCATCGGTAAATAGGTGCCGGTGCCTAAAAGTCCAGACTGCAAACGAACGTCTACGGAGCCAGTTACTCCAAGACCTGCAAATGACGAGTTGTTAACATCGCTTGCGTTAAATGCATTAAAACTTGAATTTCCAGCAGCAGCGTTGGGGGTTGCTCCTACCGCCGTGTTTCCGCTAACTGTGCTTGTTTGAAAAATCAGCCGATTGCTAACCGTCGCATTGGACATATCGCCCGTGATGCGCTGGCCGGTGGACGAGAATGTGAGGTTGCCGGACGCAAGGGACACATTCCCCGAAGCATCAATCGTGGCGCGGGTCGTGCCGTTCGTAGCAAGACTGAGTACGGTCGAGGTTGACCCAGTTATAGTTACGCCGCTAGTGCCGGCGTTAATGATGCTAGACATTACTTAGTCTCCAACGCTTCTATCCGAGCCTTAAGTGCGTCGTTTTCGGCCTTGAGTTCTTGGATTGCTTTAAACGCCAAAGCCACCATGTTCCCGTAGTGCAGCGCATCCGGTCGGCCTTCTTTGTCGTAGGCCACGAATTCCGTCAGTCCTGCGTCGTGGACTTCTTCAGCAATCAAACCACCGAATACCTTGTCTCCGTCGTTCTTACCCTTGTAGGTGACGCTGCGAAGTTTCAGTACATCAGCAAGGCCGTGTGTTGCATCGGTAACTTCTGACTTGTAGCGCAAAGATGAGGTGGAACGGAGCAATCCACCATTGCTGTCCACAAACATATTGGCTGCGCTGCCAGTTGTAGCGTTATATGGTGAATTTGTGCGTGTTCCGGTGTTGATGTACCCATCGTTTCTTGTATAAAGCAAAACAAAATCTGACGAGTCGTAACAAGCTAATGCGTAATCTGTAGCGGCGGTGTTAGAGCCTCTTACGGTCAGTCGGACACCAGATACCGGAACACGGCCAACACCCGTCTCTCCCGCAAAATAATTCTGCGCCGTCCCGTTTGCATAGAAGTTCCAGCGGTTTGAGCCAGAGGCGATGTTGCTGTAGAAGCCGTAGTTATTGGTGGCTCCGGTGAGGGAGGATGCGGCGTGGAAACCATATTGATTGGTCACCGCCGAGGTAGCGCCAAACGCTCCTTGCACCGCATAAAAATGGTGCATATCTACAAGCGTAAACGCAGCGGCAGCAGTTCCAATGTTTGTACGGAATCCCTGTACGTTTGCCGTCATTCCGTTCGGAGCGGTGGTATTTACATAATGCCCAATACCGGCAGTTGTACCGGGAAAGTTTCCGGTAATTTCAACTTTTGCAAACGCACTCGCCGTCCCGCCAATGCCGACGTTGCCGGAGGAGTCAATGGTCATCCTCTGCGTGCCACTAGTCGTCGTATTGTTCGCTGCGGTATAAAACTTAATTGCAGTAGCAGCGTTAAACTCGCCTAAAGCGCCGCCGATTAGGATGTTGTTTTCAGTAGCCGAACTTTGAACCGCAACACCAAGCGCAGGTTCTTCTGCGTTGGTGTAATGCTGGGTGGCAAACGTACCGTATTTTTCTGCGGAGTTTGTTTCCGAGTTAGCAACGATAAACTGACCGCCAGACAATGCGTCAAGAACATGGAGTCGTGTAACAGGCGACGCAGTACCAATGCCCAGATTCCCCGACGTATCCAGCCGCATACGCTCGCTGCCGCCTGTGACCCACGCCATCGGCAATAAGGTGCCAGTACCCGCATTAGTGGCCCGAAAAGCGACAACAGTTGATTCACAAGCAAACGTTAAATACGAAGCGTTGTTTGCGTCAGATGTGTTTAAAAGATTAAATGCAGATGTTGTTGACGTTCCATTGGGCAGAACCATTAGTCTAGTGGCACCATCCGTCGTGCTTGTTTGAAACGCAAGCCGACTAGTCAACGTCGCATTGGACATATCGCCCGTGATGCGCTGGCCGGTGGACGAGAAGGTGAGGTTGCCGGTCGCGATGCCCACATTCCCCGACGTATCAATCGACAACCGGTTCGTGCCACCTGTGGCCAGGTTCATGGCAGCCGTACTGCTCGCCGTGAGGACGATGCCGTCGACAGATGCGTTAATGGTGCTGGACATTACCTGATCTCCAACGCTGCAATCTTATCTTGCAAAACCTTGATCTGGTCTTGCTGTTCCTGCATGGCTTTAACCAATATCGGGATAATGTTCTGGTACGCCACGTTAAGGTGGTTCGGCCCTTCCTGCACCACGCCTTCAAGGTAGGCTTTACCCGCCATCGCGGTCTGCAATTCTTGCGCGATGAAGCCGGGCTGTACGCTTTGATCCTTGCTGTATTCCGGTTTGTACTGGAACGTCACAGGGCGCATAGCCTTGATGACATCAAGGCCCGAATCAAGCGACTGGATATTGTCCTTCAGCCGCTCATCTGAACCATTGACGTAAGCGCCAGCACCCCAAACACCTGTGCCGTTGCATTGAAGGTTGTAGGCACCGTTGTCGGTCGTGCCGCCGGTGACGAATTCTCCGGACGTTTTCAGTTCGGCGTAATCCGTGCCGGTAATGTTAAAAACTATTTGCCCGTTGTTACTACGCAATCGCGCGCCAGCCGCGCCAAGATTTCTAATTTCAAAGTAGTACGTTGAATCAAACGCGACTCTTAATGAGCGATTATTTTCAGTTGCGGCGCTGGCTACTTCAAGACCGACGTTTGGGCTGGTAGTTCCTATGCCCACTAAACCGCCAGCCGTCACACGCATACGCTCGGCGTTGTTGGTGTAAAACGCCATCGGATGATTTGACGTTGTCCCCACACTTCCGTTAGCAGAACTCGTGTTGTACAAAATTGTCGTAACGGTGCCGTCCGTTACAGATATGCCAGCATTTGTTGCGGAAGATACAGTTAACTTTGTTCCCGGCGCCGCAGTACCAATGCCGACGTTGCCGGTAGAGCCTATAACTAGAGCATCGTCATAAGCACCGGCATTGATTTTAAATGGATAGCGGGTGTTTGTTCTGTCCAGCAAAAATAGTCCATTGCTGTCAGTTGCAATTTGATAATTTTTATTTCCTGACGCGCCAACATTTATGTTTCCTGCGACGTCTAACTTTGTCCCCGGCGACGATGTGCCGATGCCGACGTCTCCGGCGGCTGTTATGCGGAGTCTTTCCGTCGTTCCATTGTTCCTAAAAACAATCGCGCCGTTGTCGAACCAGTTGAAATAGAGCGCGTTGTCAGAAAATCCAAAAAGATGAAACCCCGCCGATCCACTCGTATACGTTCCCGCATTGTTCGGTAACTGCAACTGCGAGAAACGGCCCACGCCAGTTGCGTGAACTTGCACGGCAGGCGAGGTAGTGCCAATACCGACGTTCCCAGCGGACGTAACAGTCGCAGCCGTCGTCGTGCCATTGACCTGGAAGGTCAAAGCACCTGTGGTATCGCCAGAGAGCGAAAGGGCTGTAGGGGTAGTCGTGCCTGCGCTAATCGTACTCATAACACCACCCACCGTTGACCCGCGGCCACCGTCACCACCGCACCAGATCCAACCGTGTGCGGGCCTACCGTGAGGCCATTGTAGTCAGACGGGAACGTATAACTCGTCGCGGAAATGTCCTTATTCAGGACAATCCCATTGGACGCCAGTAGCTCCTCGCCCGTGATCGAGCCCGCTACCGTCACATCCCCCGCTACGTCGCGATTGACCGACTTGCCGGAAGGGTACGTGACAAAGACGTTCTTCGTGCCAACACCAAAGTTGACTACGGAGCCGCCGTTGCTCGAGGAGAGGATCGTGTCCCTAGATAACGTCGTACCAGAGGAGGTATACGTGCCAATGCCCACTTCCCACGCGCTGCCAGCTTGCTCGGCGATGGTGTAATAGGTCTGGTTGCCGTTACCGATAACAGCAAAGGTCTGGAAGCCAACTACGGCCCCAGCTAACGTCACAGCGCCCGTACCTGTAGTGGTCGTGGTCTCCTGGACGCGATCCGCAAGAACGAGGGCCATTTAACGACCCCCGTTAAGCGATACGAATGATAGCGTTCGTTGCGTCAGCGGTCGGGAAGATGATCGTGAACGTACCGTTCGTCGAGGTCTTGGCACCGCCAAAGTCCAGGACGCACACCGCCGGATCACCCGCAGCCGAGTCGTTGTAGATCAACGCACCGTAAGCCGTGATCGTCGCACTCGTGAACGACAGATCCGCGAAGTCCGTGAACGCGGTCGTGCCGCTCGAGGTCGGCGTGACATTCGTCAACGTGCCGCCACCGGCCGAATACGTTCCCGAAGCGGACACCTCGTTCGTCGCCGTGTACGCCGTCGTCGCCGCCGTGAAGGAGGCACTGTTGTCGTATAACGCGAGCTTAAAGGTGTTGCCCGTGCCGGTTGTGAAGTTGTGAACAGCCTGCATCAGCTCGACCTTGAAGCTGGTGCACATGTAATTGCCAGAAAACGCCATTTCTATTCTCCTAACAGATGGACCAGCTCAGGATGCCCCGCCTCACGGAGCCGGTTGGCTACCGTAACACGGTCTTGCTCGATGGCCTCGCTTAAATAAAAGGCCACCACGTGCTTAACGCTCTCTTTGAACGCTCTCGCCTGCTCACGGACTGCCGGGTGCGACTGATCCCCAACGTACACGATCTTGTCCGCAGCACGCTGCGCGAGCTCCTCAACGGTCCACCCTCGGTGTTGGGTGGTTTGTATGGTTACCCCGCCAACCAGGACGGGTGATGAAACATTGATCATGGGCCGGGCGACTCCGATTTAAGCGGCAAGCGAATCATACCATCGCGGTACTCGTCGCGTCGGCGGCGTCCCTGCTGCTCGATGCCCAGGCCCTGGATCGCTTGGCGATACGAATTCGTGAAGTACTGGAGCATGTTGTCCGGGCCCTTGGTGTAGCTGTAGGCCTGAATCAAGCAGGCGTAAAGCAAAGCTTCCGGAGCGTTCGTGCTGATCCAGGTCGTCGGGGTGGCCGACGACAACTGAGCCGGACGGTAGATATAGCCGAGCTCCACCACAAAGTTCGCGTTTGGAGTCGGCGCCACGTAGAACGTGTTCTGATCCCAAACTGAGTAGTACTTCGGCGTTCCGGTCGCCGACCCGTTCGGGGCGTACTCCTTCATGAAGGAGGTGTCGCGGAAATCAAGAAAAATCTGGTTATTTCCTGACGTGATCATCATGTAGCGATGCGTCAGGATGTCGCTCGGAGCAGACAGGAATTTGTTGCCACTGGTCATGTTGGCCGTGGCTTCGACCTTGAACACGTCCAAGTCGATCTCGCGGAGGATCTGGTTCTCCGCCATCGTGATGAACGTATTGATCACCGCATTGGTGAACACATTGGCGTTCACTTCGGTGTAGTTACGAATATTGGTGACCAGTTCGTCGTATGTCATGACGTGCTTACCGTGACTCCGCCGACAACGCCTTGGGCGATAAGGGCCTGCCCGACAATGTACGGACGCATATCGTTCGTGTTGCGCGCTGTGCCAAAACTCTGGAACGCCGTGAACCCAGGGGCCCCCACGAACACGGAGACCGGCTCAATGCGATCGGGCCGCGGATCACGCAGCGCAATAGCATCGCCGCGATAACGAAGCGGTTCGAGTTGCGGTTCCTTTGGCTCATAGTCGTCTGGACACACCATGTAGCCCTGCCAGTTTTTGCGCAGGGTGTTGTACTGGTATCGCTGCCCGCAGTAGTCGCAGAGCCCGTAGGAGAACTTGCCACTAGCGTAGGCCACTTAGACCCCCATGTCCGGGATGAACTGCACACTGGCCGTGTCCCGATCCTCCATCGCAGCCCGGTTGAAGTCCTCCTCGTAGATGGCCTTGAGGGCCGGCGTACGATCGGGCGCAAACTTCAACGAGAGCTGATACGCCAAACCAGAAGCCAAGCACGGCAGGAAGCGGAAGTTGATGTCCGCGTCATTCGTGTAAGCCCCTGCGTCCTGCATCCGACGGATCTTGTAGTACACAAACGTGTACGTCTGATCCGCTGCCGGATAAAAGAAGACCTTTGGCGTATTGGTGCGCTGCACATAAAACTGCGCAGGGCGAGCCTGCGAAGTCTTATCCGGCACGTTCAACCAATCCTCACGGCTAATGCGCTCGATGTAGACATCGGTGTTGATGCCCTGGTTGTTCTGGCGAATGATCGCCTCCAGGACATTGACCGTATCGGTAGGCAGCGAGATTTCATTGACGCCTTGCGTCAGCGTGTACGTTGCCTGCTCGATCGTCCACAGGTTTAGCCCGCGGTTGGCCCAGTCCAGAAATAGCAAATTGAGCGAGCGACGTGCGGAGTTGAGCTGATAGCCGCTCGTCGGCCGCATGCCGCAACGCTCAAATGCCTCTTCAACCAAGTCGTCAATCGACAGGTTGAAGTCTGTTGTGCCTGATGTAGCCATCTATTAGCCGCAAGATCCGCCGTAGCGCATCTTCTTGACCTTCTTCTTGGCCATGCCGCCCTTCTTGTAGCCGCCGGGCATGCCACCGCCCATCATGCCCATAGCCATACGCTTGTGCTGATTGACGTCACCGCCGTCGGACATCATAAGAACCTTGCCCGTCTTTTTGCTGGGTTTGGAGATCATCTTGTTTTTCGGGCCACTGCCCACTGCGCCACCGCCACGGACGGCTGCGCCCATTCCACGACCTGCCATGTTAGTACCCCCGCATCGCGCGGCCGCGCGCGTCCTTGCCACCCTTTTTCATAGCACGGCCTTTCTTATCAGCCATGCCGCCCTTTTTCATTTGGCCCACGCCGTCAGCGGCAAAAGCCGGGACTCGTTTGCCCTTCTTCATGACCATCTTAATCTTGCCAGGCATTGTCATTCCCTCGAGCTTCTAAGCTCATCAAGTTTCAGTTCCAAACGATTAAATCGTTGGTCGACGTGTGCGACAAACTTCTCGATTCGATCGTCCACTTCTCTGCGAGTGATGTGGTCTCTCGCAACCTCTTCACGGGTACGGTTCAACAAGATGTTCAAGCGAGCCAGCTCGTCGAACTTACCCTTAAGCATGAATCCCATCCCAGTCACGATCGCGGATAGGATGATGTTCCAAATCATGAATTCCATCGGCTAACACTTCCATCGCCTACGAGCCTGACGAATCCGGCTGTTAGGGTCCTTTGCTGCCTCTGGGTACATCTTCATCTGGCCTGCCGAACGTGCGCAATATGACTTGCGACGCTTGGCGCGACCAGAACTTGGATTGTCTTCTGTCACCGCGGTCTGGAGCTTGCTGCCAGGATTGGCGCGGCGGAAAGCCGCCACGCCTTTCTTGGTCATGCCTGCGCCTTGCTTGGTCGGACGGAAATTGCCGCTTTTGACAGAGGTAGCGATGCCCATGCCTTTTCGCACGGCACCGCCTCCCCTAAGCGCCAGGCCCATCGGACCGCGTTTCATTAGGCCGGAGCCCCACCCACGTACAGCACGGTGACGCTGAGAACTTCAGCCGAGGACAACGTGGCATGCACGCCGTCCGTGGCCAGAATTCCATCGTCCGGGATGATGATGTCGTAAGCCCCAGCCGCAGCCGGAGTCTTGATTTCCATCACCGTCGTACCGCCAGATCCGCCCGTCTTCAGGGTGATCGCAGCGGCCGTTCCCGTGCAGGTGTAGTAGACGCCTTGAATACGCGTACGGCCGTTTACCATGTCGCCAGTGGCGACCACGGTTTTGGCCTTAACGTCACTTGCGAAGCTCATTGCGAGCCTCCTATTAGGCTACTTTGACGACAACAACTCGGAACGAGCCAGAAGCCGGGTCAATGGCAGAGCCCGTGACGTTGGCAGCGCGCACCTTGACGGTATCGGCGGCCGAAACGTAACCCGTGACAACGAGACCCGAGGCAATCGTGGCCGGAACGCCGACCATCACTGCATCGCCCACCGCAGCACCGGTCACGGTGATACCAGACGAATCAGCCGTTGTGTTGGCAGAAATCGAAGTGAAGTCGATCGTTGAAGTAGCGGTCAGAACAGAGGTGACCGTTGCGCCGGTGCCGGCGATGAAGCCGTTCGTAGAAGTTACCGGCCCGCTGAAAGTTGTACTAGCCATTGAAAATTCCTCACATGCGAGTTAGGTACGTCTGTCTGCATGTCGTCAGCCGGGACTGTCAGACGTACCGGATTTCCCCGGAGACTTGACTATACGTGAATGAAGTGCATAGAGAAAGGGGGCCTTTCGGCCCCCTTCCACTTTTGCCTCTTAGGCAGCGCCAGGCGATCCGAAGATGCCACGCGGGTCGCTGAAGCCGAAGCTGTAGCGCTCGCGAGCCTTGTATCGCACGTTGCCGGTATCGAAGTCGCCCTCGAAACCAGTCTTGATGGCAACACGCTGGAACATCTTCATGCCGTTCGGAGCGTCGGTCTTAATGAACCAAGCGTCCGGGTCGGTCAAGAAGTGGTTCACGGTGTAGCCCTGCGGCACCATGCCCATGTTCTTCACGGCGTTGATGTCGTTGTCCGCAGTGCCAACGCGCAGCGTTGACTTGAGGATACGGTCAGCCGTAAACATGAGTTCCTTCGGGATGATGAGCTTCAAGCCTTGAACAGCGATCTTCAGGCCACGCTCATCAGTGAACGCAGCGATGTCGATCAAAGCCTGCTCAAGCGAGGTCTCGCTCAAATCCGCAGCGGTGGTCAGCTCGTTCTTAAGATCCGGGCCCGACAGGGTCGGGTGATCCAGAGCACAGAGCGGCTTTCCGTCGCCACCGACCGAGGTGTCAAACGCGCCGTTGAGCACGCTGGCAGCCTTGATCTGCTTGGTCTGAGCCATCGAACGGGCGAGAGCCTTGGTGTAGCGTCCGGCAAGACGGTCGTAGAGGTTGTCCTCGACGGCTTCTTCCGTGAGCGCGAACGCCAGGGCGATCGTCTCGTGGGTGTAGCGAGAAGTGTAGACTTCCTGCGCCTGGTCGTACGAAACGCCAGCGCCTTCCGTCTTCACCGGAGCTTCAGCGAAGCCCGACTCCATCACCTCTTCCTCGAACGCACGATCCGAAGTCTCCACCGAGTAGATCTCGGCGTGCTCGTTCTCGTAGTTCTTGTACTCAAGGCCGAACAGGGCGTTCAAACCCGGCTCGAGTTCCTTGACTAATTGTGCACGTGAAATAGCCATTTTTTATGCCCCTATATATCAGGTTACGGCCTTAACGCCGGCGCTGCCGTACAGGTGCTCGTTGATTTTCACAACGACGACGGCGAAGTTCCCAAGCTCATTGCCCGGAGTGTTCCACAGACCAACGATCTTGAGGTTCAGCGCCGCGGTGTCAGCGATGGTGGACGAATCCAATTCCATCGTCGAGACGCCCGTGGTGGTGCTGCCACCCGTGCCGACAACATCAGCGTTCTTGCCGATGTCAGCCTGCTCGATGTCTTCGTCAGCCTGGATGATGAACAACTGGCTCGGGTCGTCGATCACGTCGGCAGTGATTTTGCCGGAAGTGATGTTGACGCTGCCCGGGTAGTAGTTCTTCCAGGTCGGCTTGCCCGTGGTCGGGTCGACATAAAATACGCCGTTGAGAACGCCCAGCGCCGCAGAGTGCGTGCCCGGAAGGAACTTAACGACATAGCCATTCACGATCGTCACCAGGTCGCCCTGATAGATCGCACCTGATTGGTTATCCGCAATCTCGTAACCGTACTGCTTCTGGGCTCCAGTCGCAGACAAATTGCCGAGAGGACGGAGACCAAAGGCTTTATCTACGTTTGCCATTTGATTAATCCTCTAAAAAAAGTTATTCACTGGCTTGTTTAGAGCCGCCGAATGAAACACGAGACCTGCGGTTCGGACGTTCGATGACCATGCTCGAGTGAGCATTGCTCTTCAGAAGTTCGTTGTCCGCGGCCTGCATTTGGTCGTTCGCCTTATTTCGGTAATGCGCATTGCGCTCCTCGACTGTCTCCTCTGGGATACGAGCCAGGAGAAGACCGCCCACGCTGATCACGCCAGCATGTCGGCCGTCATCCACCGTCGGAGTCGGAAAGTCAGGGTATTCATCCGCACGAACAAACTCGTACCCCTCACGGAGACGGCCTGCTACGTTCGTACGATCTTCTACCCCACCTGCCGAAGCCCGAATCCAACGGTGCTTGTATCCAGGGGGAGCCGGGGGAGCATCCAAGCGAGAAGGCGGAGCCCATGGTTTACGTCGCGCGGACTTCCCTCGAGTATCGGCCTCACGGGAAACGCGGTTAAGGTTTTTGACGTCGCTCATGTCTCTTACTCCTTCACGTACTTGGCGTATTCCTCAAGGGGAACGCCCAGCTTTTTTGCAATTGCCACTTGACTGGGGGTCAACTTGACAGTGCGGCGTGCAGCATTGTTGATCCCGGAGGATCGGGAGGCAGGGGCTACCGTCTGCACGTTCCGGGTAGTCCTGGCCTGCGTAGCAGGGGCGGCTTCAGCAAATTTTTGCGGAAACGCGTCTCTGATACGTTTGTCAAGCTCATCATAGTACTCGTCAGAGCTGGGGTCAAACCCCTCAACTTGAATCAACTGACGATGGATGCCCCACGCAGCGTGAGTCATCACGTTGTCCTTGCCATACCACTTGTTGCGCTCGGCCCAATCCTCGACCCGAGGATCGACCTGACGCTGCTGCTGCACCGGAGCCTGTTGGGCCGCGGCCTGCTGCTGGGCCAGCCACGCGGTGCGCTGCTGGGCGGACTGATCTATCTGGTTCTGCTCGTACGTGAGCGAAGCCAGACGCTGCTGCGCCTCGGTCTCGGTGTCGATGTCGCCCTCTTCACGAGCCTTGCGGATGATCTGCTTGAGCGCAACCGCTTGCGTCTCGACACGGCTCTTGGCCTCCGTCAAACGGCCCTCGTCCGTCTGGATGTACTGCTGCTCGAGCTGCTTCGCACGCTCTTGCACCTGTTTGGCGTACTCCAAGGCCGCCTGCTCACGACGCTGCGTCTCGCGCAGACGAGCGGTCAGCTTGTCGATGCGCTTCTTGACGTTGTCGCTGTACTGATCCAGTTCCTTCTCAGTCGAGGCTTGCGCAGGGGCAGACTCCGGTGCCTCGGGCACTACTTCCGCGTTACCGTCTTCCGACAAGTTCACAGTTGCCGGCTGTTCGTCTTCGCCGACACTGAACTCCAGTTGTTCGTTCGTCATGGTTTCTCTCCTTACCACATGTGCAGAATGTCTTCGGGATCCGCAACGATGCCAAGAACCTCGTCATCGTTAATCAGCCGGATCTCGCCACCGTCGATGGGGATACGCGCGCCGGCGTAGCGGCCGAAGATGATCCAATCACCCTCCGCGCACCACGGGCCGGTCGGGAACTTGGACTCGTCGCTGTACGCAATCGGGCCCATCTTCAACACGTAGCCACAGACCGTACTGACCTGTTGTCTACGTTGCGTTTCCTCTGCCAGAGCAATGCCGCCCTTGGTCTTCTCCGCACCGCGATACGGCAGGATGGCAATACGCCAGCCCGTCGGGGTGGGGATACGATCAATGACAGCCTGATCCAGGTTTTGGGGCTTCAAGCCTTCAACGGTGTACGCGTCTTCGAGAGACGGTGCCTTGTTGGCTTCCTCCTCTTGCCACTTCTTTTCCAAAGCGGTGAGGGGTCTTGCATCTGCGCTCATAGGTCTCCTTCCAGGTTAAAACTAGTCTTGCGTGCGCTTCTTCAAAAGCTCTTTCACGGTTTCCTCGACCAGCTTTAATCCCTCGAGACGGCCCATCATGAAGCGATAACGCTCCATGTCAGCGATGCTGCCACCCAAGACGATGTCTTCCGCGCTTTCGCGCAGCTTTCTGATTTCTCGAAGTACAGACTCTGCAAATTCCAGCATGGTGAGGTTCCATGAAAAGCAGAGGGGTTAGCGCCCCCTCTGAAAGCGCTTCAATCAATAAATCTTGACGGGGCGATTGCCGTCCTTCTTCTTGACGGTCCTAACCGGACCCATCACACCGCCCTTGCCCATCTTGCGGGACTTGCCCGCCTTCTCGTACGCAATAGCCGCGGCCTGAGCAGTCGCCTTCTTGACGCTGCCGGGCTTGCTGGTGCCGATCTTGCCCTTCTTCTTGAAGGAGCCGACCATCTCACCGATGTTTGAACTAATGGTCTTCTGACTTGAACCGCGCTTCAAAGGCATGTCAGCCTCCTCCAATTTTTGCTGCCTGTAATTGCAGCTTCTGTTGATCGATCTGCGATGACTGTTGGAACTTCTGACGCTCCAACTGCAACTTCTGTTCGTTGAACTGGATCTTGGCCTGCTCGGAAGCAGCGCGCTGCTCGATCTCCTTCTCCTTGAGCGCGACAAGCGGATCTTCGCCGCCACCGCCACCACCTGCCAACTGGTTCTGAAGGTCACGAACCTGCTGCATGTACGAGGTGATCTTGATCGCGACCATGCCTTCCTTCTGAATGGGCGAGACCATGCGATCGGGATCCGTTCCGTACAGTTTGAAGAGATCGGCTTCCACGTCTTCCTCGGCCTTCAAGCGCACATGCTCGAGGATGTGCTGCTGCAAGGTCATCGCCGCTATCGGATTGCCCTGAAGGATCGGCGAGAGGCCCATCATCAAGTGCGTGGCGATGTGTGCATCGTGCTGCTGGCCGGCGAACGCCTTCAACTGCATGCCGTTCAACACAGAAGCGTTCTCGCTTGCCGGATCACGGGGCATTTGGTTGTTCTGCGGCAGCAACAGACCGTCGATGTCACGCACGTTGAGCGCCGCGTACACGCGGTAGTACGCCTCGTAGATGTTGTGCATCTGCGGAGCGCTTTGCGCCATCTGCAACTGCATCTGTGCGAGCTGGATACGCTGCGCGCTGCTGAAGATGTTCGGATCGGCAACCGGAAGCACCGACACCATCTTGTTGAAGTCGGCCTTCTTGATCTTCCGGCTCGCACCCGGCACTTCGTACGGGTACTCATCCGGCAGATACTCGCCAAAGCCCTCGGCCAACAGCCGGAACTCCAACGACTGCGCGTAGTGCAGGCGTTTGTGGATCGCCGACATGACCATCGAGCCGCGCTCGAGCAACGCGAGCGTCGTTCCGACCTGCGCGTACTGGTTTCCGTCACCGACTTGCATGTCAGCGGTGCTCGAGAGGCGCTTACCGGCGTCAACCAGGAATCCGAGCAACGCAAAGAGCACTTGGCTCGGTTCTTTGTACGGCAGCGGCAGCAAAGACGAGGAAAGTTCCGCGCCGCCCGCGTCAATGTCGCGCCACTCGCCCGGTTGGATCGGATCTGAGTCGTCCGCGATGCGCGCGCCCTTGGCTTTGAAGCCCGCAGGCAGGTTTGCCAGCGTTCCGGCGTCAATTAATTGACGAAGTGCCGTCGTTGCCGCCTTTGAGAGGCCGCCGATGAGGTGCACAAAGCCCAAACCGTACGCGCCAGGGCCTTCGACGAGCACGTAGTGCACGTAATAGTTGCGACGGCGCTTGAGTTCGTCTTCTTCCTTCCAGTTTCGGCGGATTCCGATAACCGCAAGCGAGTCTTCGGCCAGTGTGACGACGTACGGGAGCTTAATTTTGGTCGGCTCGCCGCTTTCGTCAATGTCTTCAAAGCCCGGAATGTCCAAATCAACCAGCATTTCGAGCAAAAACACTTCGCCAGCCGAATCTGTGGGCTGTACGCCCACGACTTTGTCGATCGCAGCCTGAATCTGGCTCGGATCCGCAGGCGTCGGCTCCAAATCCACCGCTACATCAAGGTACTCGCCGGCCACAACGCGCTTGCGGAACTCGTTGGAGTCCATCGCAAGACGATGCGTCAGCCGCGGACACTGCGAAACGACGCTCGAACCGTTGTACGGGATGTAAACATCGTCCGCCAAGCACAGTTTGGACACCATTCGGCCCAACTGAGCGTCGTAATACACCTTCTTGAACGTCGATCCGCCGTATCCGGTGTAGTACAGGAGCTGATCGAACTCCGGTGTGTACTCCTCCATCACCGTTGTGATCTGGTAATTCATGAAATCCTGCACACGAGCGGCTTGCTGGAACTTGTCCACCGTCTCTTTGCCCAGGATTTGCGTGCGGACAGGGCCGCCCGCGGGCATCAGCTCACGGAAAGCCTGTGCCTGGAACTGAATGATCGACTCTTGCAGCATCGGATGGGCTGCGCCAGCCGCACCACGGAAGGGTTTCGTGCGCTCTTCCATGCGCAAACCCAGCAGATCCAGCCCCTTGGCGTACATCTGCTCCCAATCCGAGCGCGATCCCTTGTCCGCCTCGAACATGGCAGACACGTCAATGGCTATCCGGGCCAAGGCCTCCGGCTCAATGACCTCGGCAAGGTTGGCGTAGAAGTCAACCTCCTTCGCCTCCTGCTCACCAATCTCGACTATCGCCCCACCGTCCTCGTCCAGGACGATCTCGATCTCAGGGGCTGCGTCCTCCGCCAGCACGACGATATCGGCTTCGGGGGCTTGGTTGATAGCTTTGTCAATTGGCATGTTGAGATCCTAATACGTTTTGGCAAAGAAGGCTACGATCAGTCGCCATCTCTTCGTAAGCGACGCAACATCGCGTCGATGAAGCCTTCGTTAGGTAACTCTTGAGGCGCTTGCGGCAACTGACCGATACCCTGTTGACGAGGCACCTGCGGTACCCGTTCTGGAGGAGGTGGTGGCTCAAGACGTCCGATCGGTTGTGGGGCACCCAAGCGGCCCCTTACTTGAACCTTGGTTGCGGCCTCTCTTTCTTGTTTGTATGCCCGCGAAAGAGGTGGCAACTGATCGTCATACTCAAAGATTCCCGCCAGGTTGAGTTTGTTAAAAAGATCTACCAAGAGTGCATCGTATGGGGTCTTGTCCCCCGCGTTTCCACTCTTGTTGCCAGCACCTCTGATTTGAGTGGCGACAGGGCCACGACCCTCTATCTCCTTAACCTCAACCGTTGTGACGGGCTTACCAGAAGGATCTCTGAGGGTGTAGATCTTAGCGTCTCCCTTGAGAAACTCTTCGTGTGCTTTAGGGCCATAGCCACCTCCCTTTGCATAGCCGCCCACCGAGTGCCCGATGTAGGCGCCCTCTACTGCGGTTGCTTCAGGATCCGTTATCTGACGCCACGTAAACCCAGGGAACGTAGCGTCTTTTCCGTACTCCAGCAGCGGAGAGCTAACCCCCTGAAGGAAGATCTTTGGGTCTACCGGCTGGCCATCTTTAATTCTCTTTACAAGGCTTTGCCTCGCGTCAATCAACTCTCTGGCTTTTACCGCACCCCTAACAGCGTCTTCAAAACGTAGGTTTTTAATCTCTCGGGTAGGAAGAGTGGCTAGATGTTCAACCAGTTTTTCTGTGCTGAGTATCTTGGCCAACGCGTCTTGCGGCTGCATGTCGTAAACAGGCTGCCCTTTTTCAATCGCTGTTTTTAACGATTTTGGAAAGCCTGATGGATCCGCAAGTTGTAAGGCTTTCAGGTCCTTAGAAGCGTCGATGCGGAGAGGCCCCTCGTCCGATACAGACAGTAGTCTCTCTCTGGGATCTTTCCCTTTAGTAAATGCAGGATCCTTGTATCCAATCAGACCGGTGCTTGGATTGATCATGTAGACGGGGTTGCCCTCGTCTATTAACTGCTGAGTTGTTTCGTTTCTCTTTGCTGAGACATTTGCGTACTCTTGAGGAAAGATAGAGTACTGAAGGTCTTTTCGGCCAATGGTCCGATTAGTAAGGACGGATCCCTGCATGCCGGTCATCTTGTCGTAAATTCGGCTCATGTCCTCAAGCGCGGCTTGTGCGCTGCTGCTTGGATAAAACGTTTCCTGCCCCGTCTCAGGATTGAGACGGGTTCTTCCTTCCTTGGCCGCCTTAGGTAAAAACTCTCGTATCCCGCCGAAGGCGCGAAGTTCCTCCGTCGACAAACGCCCCTCTTTAATTGCCTTAAAGATAGGATCGTCTTTTGTGCCAAACTGATTGACGTAGTACTTTCGTACCTTAGTGTCCAGAAAGTCTGCAATAGCCGCTTTTTTGCCAGGTTCGTCGAGGACCAAACCTTCGAGAGTGCTTTTTCCATCCCCAATCGTTCGATTAACAAACCCTCTTGGGAATCGAATCGTTTGATATGCCTCATCAAGGTCCTGATCTTTATCCCTCAGTGATACCTTTGGTGCATCCGGGTAGTCCAGCACCATACCTGACTTTGGACGCACGACATCGGATCGCGGCACACGGCGAAGCATACTGAACGGACTGATAAAACTACCGGCATACTCTGCCGCCGCCTCTGGTTCTTGCTCGGCTGCTCTTAGTCTCTCGAGTTCAGCCTTTGCTACGCTCTCCGAAAAGTCGCGGGGGTTTTGTACAAACTCTTTGCCGGCACCAAAGATTGCTGTCGCCGTTTCATACGGAGACAGTAACGGCTCGACGTTAGCTTCGTAAAAGC
>Ga0315909_10003289_pt1 | contig 19843 bp, 19 predicted proteins | sample LakEriMetagenome_11_FD_203527 | JGI IMG/M metagenome (GOLD analysis project Ga0315909, IMG submission 203527) | Freshwater fungal communities from buoy surface, Lake Erie, Ohio, United States - Buoy 2 MA125 | ecosystem: Environmental > Aquatic > Freshwater > Lake | place: USA: Lake Erie, Ohio... | reverse complement strand
TGACTACTATGTTACTTTGCCATGTGTGTCGACAGGTCGGTGACTTGCCCCACCATCCACCGCCACGGGTGAACACGTCATACCCCAACCGGCGGGAGATGCTCTCGATTTCGGCACGGGTGTAGAGCCGATCGAGGTCAAGTAGTTTAATACAGAATGGCCGGGATGGATGCTCGGGAGAATTGCGCTCACCGGATGGCACGATCTTCTTCCATTCGTAGGAATAACGAATGTCGAACTCTACCGTAGTGGCTTTTTTCTGTGCTGCTTTGGCCTTCTTTTTCTCCGCCTCGTTATCGCCTCCCATTTCTTTAATGAGATCACGAACGGAGCCGGTAACCTTGTAGCCTACCTTGTCAGCATCCAGTTCAATAATGCCGAGGTCTTGTAGAACCCCCAACCGCTCCACTACATCGATGGGTTTCAGTCGAAGTGCCTTCGCGATGTCTGCCGGAGGTGTCAGCGGTTGTGCTTTTAGAATTTCAAGGATTTGAATATCCCGGAAGTCGTAGAACGAATCAAACGCTGAAAAATTAACCGCCTTTGATTGGTGAACGGTGAACTTGTCGCGCTTCTCACCGTACTCAGCGAACACCTCCATCTCCTTGTCCACGTCAACGGCCTGCTCGTTGAATTGTGCCGGCTGGTTGTCGATGGCCAGCATCACGGCAATGTCTGCCTCAGTCAGTCCCAGGGATGTGCGCAGTAGCGTGGTGGCGATGTCACGGGTGATTTGCCCTTTCTGGAATTGACGAATGATGCGCAGCAGTTGCTGGTGCTGTCTGCCGGTGAGATTCTTTACGTTCTCATTCACAAGGGCCTCGGTGGTCTGCCCCTGCTCTGTGCCGGGTGCTGCATCCACCGTTGCATCGGCCTCGGTTGGCAGTCCTAATTTTTCGCGGATTTCGTCGCGTGTCATTACGCTGGCAATGGTTGCCTCGCTGAACTCATAACCGATCGGTTCCACCGGTGTAATCTTCAGCGGATCACCACCTCCAAAGAATGTGAGCAGGTAGTTGAACACGGATTCAACCCCGATCTGCCGATCGTTCACATAGGTGTTCTTGAAAATTTCGTAGGCATCCCGTAATTCAGTCCGGGTGCCTAACTTGCCCGGCTCTGCGATGCCAAACAATGATGGGGATGTAATTTGATGTCCTGCATAGATATTTTGCTGGATCATGGCATCCACCCTGCTAAAGTCCTCTTTCGTCAGGTCGGATGCGCCGAGGTCATCCACGATGGGCTTCCGCTCCGCATTCTGCACGAAAGAAAGCATGAACTTCTTACCATCCGCACCGGAGAACGTGTTCTCAAACATCCGGGTGACTTTCCGCTTTTCCTCATCGCCCGGTTCACCGTTGGGTAGCGTGATTAACTTCGATGCACTGAATCCCGTTTTCGCATTGCCCAAAGTGTGTTGGCTTACCTCAATATCGGCCTCGATGTAGTTAAGGCTGGGGAAATATTTCGGCAGTGGATAGGTCTCCTGTCCGGGCCGGTAGTCTTTCACAAAAAGTATCTGCCGACCTGCCGGATGGTTCGGATTGAACGCAGGAAGAATGGTTGGTTCATCGCGATGGTTGCGCCAGTCCTTCTTATAATAAAATTCGGTGCAATCTTTCGATGCCCGCAGTTTCATGTAGTCTATGTGGCGCATCTCTGCGATGCCCTTCCCGTTTATGGACCAGATGATTTCAAGGTAGTAACCTCCAAAAATTTCAATATCCAGCGTAATCTTCCGCAGGATGTCATTCAGTTTCTCGGATGGGTTCGGCTTGTTCAGCATCCGCTCGTTTCCGCCCGTGAATCCGTTACCGCTCACATACCCCGCCTTCCCGGAAACGATGGCTCCGTGCTTAGAGGACTTGTTGAACAACTCCAGCAGGTAATCCGGATAGTCGTTGCGCTCCCCAAATTCTATGTAACCTCTGCCCTTGCGTTCTGTATACTTCGGTTGGCGGGCTTCCGCGAACTGAAGAATGAAAAAATTTTCACTGATAGATGAACTCATTGTTCTTGTTTCTTGTGGTGTATGTTATGCCTGCCTCGTGGAAGATAGCGATACCGCTCTCCAGGAGGTTCTTGTTTGCGATGTCTGTGCTTGTTCCGGTCGTTTCGTAAATCTCATATTGATACTGCCCTGTTTTCGGTAGTAGCGATGATTGAACGGTAAAAAGGTTATACCGCTGTTTGTACTGGCTGGTATCGTCTGCAAAAAGTTTCAGAAACTTTGTTTCTACGTTTGTGGTTCGATGAATAAACCGGAAAATATAGTTAGGAGCCGGGAGCAATTGCTTCTCGGTCAAGGTCATTAACAGCGTATTATTGCCTGAATAGATGTTCAGCATAAAAGTAAATAGCGCATATTGGTAAAGTTACCGAAAATAAAAACACCCCGTAGAAACGAGGTGTTAACCGATATACAACGAAAATGAGAAAGTAATAAAATGAGCCGGCCGGGTGCGCAGATCGCGGGATGCGTGCCGGCTTCTAAATGTTATGCGGTCAGTGTGGCGATTACAGATGCCTGTACTTCTGGTGCCAGCTCGCGCTCTGCTCCGCTGAAGGTAAGGCTGTAACCATTCCGGTCGGTTGATGCCGTTCCGGTACCTGCTGATCCACTAAGCAAATCAAGTCCGGAGTAACGACCGGCTAACCAGTAGCGACCGTTTTTGTCCTTCACCACCGCCATCATGTTGTTGCGTGCCAGCAGCAGAATTTCATTCCGCATATTGACCTGTAACTTATTGATGATTACAACCAGCTGCTGGTCATAGTTGATGGTGCCGTTCTCGATGTTACCCTGAATGTTTTCGGTAAAAGATGCGGTATTCTTTACCAGCTGATACTTGTAAAACACCTTACCGCTCGCCTTCGTGATGGCAGTTACCACCCCGCTTGCTTCGGTCACAGCCGTTACATCATTATAGCCGATGAACCACACCGCTTCTAAGCCGCCCTGATTGTCTTTGCAATCAAATGAATAACCTTGTGTTAGTGCGCAACTCATATGCGTGATTAGATTAAGCCGGAGAGGTTAGTACCCCTCCGGCAGTTAAAAATTGTTAGACAGTGAACTTCACAACTTCGCCGGGGAACGCTACGTTCACACCTGCTTTGAACTCGGCGATGAACCGTACCTGATCGGCTTCGCGAGCGTAGAAGATGTCAAAGCGCTCCTGCTCGTCCAGCAGGTCGGTGCCGAAGAAGATGTTAGACAACCTCATGGCGTACACCTTGCTGGTGCCGTTCAGTCCCGGTGTAGCGATTACGCGGATGGTAGTCCCGGGGAGTGTGAACTCACCGTTTGCCTTGCCATCGTAGTTGTAGTGGAACAGATTCGCGTTCTTCAGCGCGATGGTGTATGTGCGGAACACATCCATGCCACACATGATAACCACATCATCCTTGTCAACAACCGCAGCAGGAATGGCAGCGTAAACCGCATCCATAACCGCGATCACGTTTGAGGCAGTGATAGAGGTGGCAACGGTACCGATGAATGGGGATGCGTTGGCCTGTACTGCTCCGGCGTTCACCTGCTTGATCAGTCCATCGAAATGAAGGAGCTGAGTGTCTACACTTGTGGTGTCACCCTGCCATACTGCTTTCTCCAGAGCATCAGCAATCTTCTGAGCTTTGCGCTGGCTGTACTGCTCTGCAAATATGATGCTGTCGTAACGGGAACCGCGTGGCAGTGCTTCCTGAAGGTACTTCGCTTCGAGGTCTTTAGGGCAAAGGCTTTCGTTCACCTTAATTTTTCCCACGGTCACGGTACGCTGAGTGAAAGTTGTGGTGCCGGATGCGGTGAATCCGCAGTTGCTACCAGACTGAAACAGCGTGTCCGTGTCCATGATGTTGATGGTTTCGGAGGATTTCACCCCTACCATCACGTTGCTCGCCTGCTTAATCAGGTCGATGGTCTTAGCACCAAGTACAGAAGAAGTAACGAGGTTTTGCGCGTTCTGCTTCGTATAGTTGGCCAGTGCGTCTACATTAAATGCCATTGTTTGAAATTTTGATTTTTAGTAATTGGATTTTGAAAAACGGGGTTTATTGTCCGATCCGCTGAAGGAAGCGACTAACCTTGTCATCCTTCGATACGTGGCGCGGTTCGGGTTTGATGGGATCGGCAGAAGGTGCGGCGAAGAACTCTACCAGCACATCGCGTAGTGAGGTCATTTTGTCCTCGCTGGCTTTGATGGCAATGGCGAACTCCTCTTTTTGCATATTGAAACGTGCTTCGTAGTCCGCTTTCATCTGCTCGATTTGTGCGGCCATGTCCTCCATCTTTTTCTTCATAGCAGCGGTTTCCACCTCTGTCTCGATTTCTGGAGTCTCAATTTCGGTGATCAGACCAGCCTCGTCGGTAGTGATAACAATACCATCTGCTAGGATGTGATCACCTGCGGGAGGTGCTACCGGGCCCTCTGGTCCTTCGATGGTAACTTTACCGCCGGGTGCGAGGTTGTCAATCATAACCTTATTGCCATCGGCCAGTTGGTACTCTTTAAATTGCTCTACGGGCGGAACGGAAGGCACCTCTGGTGCGTTCTGATCGGCGAATAGTGCCTTGATTTTTGATAATGCTTCCTGTGGTGTCATAAAAATGAATATGCCCCTAATTAGAGGCATATTACATAGTTGACCATTTGATGCCCGTGGTGAGCTTCTATTGCGCTCTCACAGCGTTCAGAATGTCGATGATCTCCCGCATTTTCTCGATCGCATCCTCCTCATCGTTCTCCCGGATGTAATTAAACACCCCCTCCACGCTGAACCCCTTAACCTTGCCATCTTTGACCATCTGCCATACCTCGTCATTCTCAACTTTGAACGAACCGAACCAGGAGCCATCCGGCACATCCTCAAACCCTTTCATGGGTAGGATGCCCCGCTTTTCGTCCGTTATGAATGATTCAAACATGGTCAGTCCGCTAAGTTGCTGGCCATCATCATGCATGAGGTTCACGTTATTCTGGTAGGCTTTCCGGAAGAACTTCTGCGCTATCTTTTTGATGGTGTCAGCGGAAAAATACACATAATACTCCCCGAAACTGTCCATGCGGAAAATAGGCTTATTGGCCAGCATCAGCGGACCGGAGATGATGCGCTCCTCCTCGTCCTGAATAGCAAAGTTTTTCCGTTCTGCTGCCCGTATTTTGCTTTCCGCCCATGACAAAGCCGAAGCTCCGCCCCATGCGTCGTACATCAGCTGCCCACATCCGTCTCCGTACCCCTTCGATGTTTCCGCTGCTGGTTTGTGCCTAGATAGGAAACTATACATCCGCTTTACGGTGTCCAGCGAAATCGGTTCACCTTTCGCCAGTTGGTTAGCGCGTTGCTTCCCTACTGGTGTACCGCACGATCCCCAGCCGTTTTCATCCGCCCATTTCAGCGCGGCCTTGGCGTTATTTTTCACCGCATCCGGATAGTCGCTGTAGGATTCAGCAAATTTCTGCTCCCACTTGCTTTGGCAGATGGCATATGCCTGATCCTGCTCCTTCCCCTCATCGCCCACCATCACGCCCATGCACCGCTCCAGCCATTCGTCTTTGCTCTCCGATTCACCCGGAGCAAGGAAGTCGTCTGCGCTGAACGCCAGAAACTGCTTTTCGATGGCTGGCCTGTCCACCAATGCCACAAAATTCACTTCTTTGTCGCTGTCCTCGTCCTCTATAATGTCGAGCCGGTACACCGGCAGATTGTCTATGGTCATAATCTTAAATAGTTTTTTAGCCGAAAGTTGCCGCCCTGTTTATCCTGCGGATGCGCTCCTGTGAATTGCTGACATCAGACTCCACTACATAAGCGCGGGCGGGTTGGTTGGTTATGGTGCTGAATGCCGCCGTATCGAGCGTAGTCTGTATAGGTGATGGCGCAGTCGGTGCGATAGGTGCCGATGGGTTGACCGGTGCCGATGGGTTGCCACCTGCCGCTCCACCTCCGCCCCTTGTCGTGGCGATGATAGATTTTGCCCGCGATGCCGCACCCAATACAGCCGCTATTTGTGTAGCGTAGAAAATTGGGAAAGCAAATGCAGCACCCGGCCCGGTGGCCTTTGCTGATTTCTGTGCAATGTCCAGACCGTTAATGAAACCAACGCCCGTACCGATGGCAATCTCTGCCAGTGCTGCCACCTTTGCCGCTGCCGTTCCCTGCTCAAACAGTCCCGCAAGTTGGCCGAAAATAGAACCTACCGCCGCTGCAAATTCAAGTTTAGCCTGTAATTCCGCATCTTGATAGGCAATTCGCTGGTCGGTCAGTGCCTTTACTTTGTCGTTGTAGTCTTTTTCGCTTATCAGCCTATTTTCAAATGCTTCATCCAGTGCCACCTGCTCTGCGTCCAGTGATGCCAGCCGCTCCTCGTACGCCACCCCTTCCGCTGTGCGGAGTCGTTGCAATCCCTCTAGTTCCTTTGTAAAACGTGCCACCGCCAGCTGATCGTCTGTCTGTGCAAGCTGGATGGCAATCTCATTCTTTTTGTTCTGGTATTCAATTTCCGCATCGATCCGGGCAGTTGTGCCGGCGGTGGTGTTGTCGATTACATTCTGAAGCCGTTGCAGTTCCAGCTCATTCTCCTGCTCTAAAATTGTGCGCTTTGCTTCAAGCTTCGCCACCTCATCCTTTATCGTGTCGGCTGCTGCTTTCTGCTGGTCCAGTAGCCGCTTATTTTCAGCCTCCGCCACCTTGCGGACATTTTCCCTCTCTTCGTTCAGTAGTGCTGTGCGGTTCACCAGCTGCTCCGATGCAAAGGCCGTGTATTTTTCTTCGATGTCTGCCCGCTCACCGGCCAACTTTATCAGCTCCGCCTGATTCTGTATGTTGATGCCGTTGGATGCTATCTCTCTATTGATGGCCTGCTCTCGTATGGCCAGTAGTGCAAATTCTTGCTCTTGGCCTTTTTTCAGAACTTCAGCCAGTTGCTCGTTTGCTTTTATTCGCTCCTGTAAAGATGCATTTTCATCATCCCGCTTTTGGCGTAGTTTTTCCGCCTCATTTTCAGTCAGCTTTATAGCCTTAGTTAAACTTGCTTCTGCAATAATAGCGTTATTCGTTGCCTCTGTCAGTGCCTTCGCCTGATCAACTTTTGACTTAACATATTTCGCCGTAGCATCGGCCGCCTCGCTGATGGCCTTTGATGCTCTGTCTACCGTTCCATCTACACCGGTGAAAACATCAACTACCTCCTTTCCGAAACTTTTTGCATCTTTTATAGCCTCGTCGAAGTTGCCTTTAAAAACATTTTTGATAATCGAGCCTAACAATCCGTAGGCATCGATCAGCGAGCGAACCCTCTCTAAAAAGTTTTCTTTTATCGCTGTGGCGAAATCCTCCAGTAACTGCTTAGGGTTCTCAAAAATGGACTTAAAAAAGTCGATGACCGGCTGCGTGTTGTCTATTAGAAACGCAACCAGGTCGGAGAATACAGAGGTGAGAAAATTTACCGATGTGCTAAGGAAATCGGCTACCTTCTGATTTTTACCAAGGACCTGCTGGAAGAACTCAAAGCCCTTGTTGACCAGTGCGATGATGCCAAGCGATTTCAACGCATTCCCGATGCTGCTGAATGCGCTGCCTGCTTTCTTTGCGTTGGTTTCGGCCTGCTTTGCCGACTTGGCAATTTTGTCTACCCCATCCGTGGCTTTCTTTGCCTGTTCTTCCGTATTGCCCGTATCAACGCCTATCTTGACTTTTATATTTACGTTCTGATCTGCCATGCCTTTAAGTAGCGTTTATTGGTACGTTAATTCAATCACCCGCAGGAACTCAACCCTTGTCGTGTCCTCGGTGTTAAAGTCGATAATTTTGTTCAGCCTCCAAAGTGCGCCATCGATGAAAATTAGCCGGGAGAAATTCAGATTCGCAATATCCAGCTCGTTCAACTTGACGAATGCCGTGAGTAGTTTTGAATCTTTGTCGGTAATCTCTGCGACATAATCGAACCAGAACCCGCTAAATAGATTGGTGTCTGGATATTCCTCACCAGATGGCAGGCTGAAATACAACTCCCTCGGTGCGCCAAAATTTATATCATTCTCCGGTGTTTTTGGATCGTCAAGGTTACCGGCATAGCCGTACTCGGTGTATGTAGCTTTGACCGTTGCACCATCGAGAATCTGCCATGATGGAGTGGTCTTTTTCTTCGCTTGCATGATACGGATATTATGATCCGTTGCATCCTCTACCTGCGATGGCCCGACATTGCTTAGCTTGTAAATAGTCGGATAAACTTTGTCCTCACCCGCATAGCCGACGAGCGGAGTAGCGGAGAAAATAAGCTGGGCTGTGTCCTTGTTCCCGCCGAAACTGAACCCGGTGTCTACAATTCTATCCCCATATCCGAGATCATACTTTTTCTGATACTGCTCGTTGTAGTAGTCATTATCCGGCCGATACTTGTACTCAAAGAACCGCGCGTTCAGTTCCGACATCGGGCGGATAACCATAGGCTTTGCCCGGTCTATTTTTGCTGTCCAGTCAAGGAAAGCAGACTGCCCCGGCTCGATGATCAGATAGGTACCTAACTCCACCTCCAGCAGATCGCCGAAATCGTTAATGGCAAATAGCGTGTCCTCGCCTCGCTCGTAGAAGAATGTACCCGGTGAAATAATGAGATGCTTTTCCCGGTTTGCGTCCTCCGTTATGTAGAGGTTAAACATCTTCACAATGGAGGTGATGAAATCCTTCTGGAAAATACCCTTCGGGATGTGTTCGTTCATCCTGATCGTTTCACCATAATTCACCGGGATAAGCTGCTCCGGGTTTTGGCTCTGTACGTTCAGCACGCCGCCTGACATGTTGAACTCACCGTTTATCACGATGCGCAGGTATAGCGTATCATTCTGGTTGAAGGTTACATTCGATGCCGTTATCACCCCGCTGAAATTCTGCGGTGTGGCATCGATTACAAAAGTATTCAGGCCGATTAATACCGCATTCCGGTATAACTGCACCTGCACGCTGTTGAGTGATGGGTTTATCGCTGTGACCGTGCCACCGAAACTGATTGTAATATCAGAGGTTACGCTGGCAGGGTTGTTATACGTGAAGTCTTTATTTGTGGAAGAATACACGAAATCGCCCGCCGTGTTCGTAGTGAATGCGATGTTTGAGCTACTGGTGTAACTTGCTACGTTAATCGATGCACCTAATATCAATTCGCTCCGCTGCTGCATCACCTTCGTGTTCTGCGGAATAATCAGTCGCTTAATTAGGTTGGTGTCCAGAAAACTGCTCTCATAGGTGTAGCCCGAGCCGGTTATAATCTTGTCGATGATCTCCCGGACATAGTAGGCAGGGCGCAAGGCTTTGTACTGCCAGTCGTGCTTATTGGTAGATACCTTTCCGTAATCGATCAGCGGGTAATAGTAGCCCGATGCGTTGATGCTCTGCCATGATGCGCTGATGTTTTCGACTGTCCATGCATGGTCATATCCGCTGAAATCGAGGTTTTCAAGCTTCAGGTTGGCGATGGCATTTGAAAACCCACCCAACTCACCGAACACCGCACATTCATACTCCAGTGTTCCACGGTCCACGTTAATTTGCAGGAGCCGGAGAACACCCTTAAATATCTGAATGTTGTCTACCAATATCACGCAGTTCGCCACAACTGCCGGGTTGAAATTCGTTCCGACATTCGGCAAGGCATTGTCATACGGATTGGAGCTGGTGAACTCAAAAACATGGCCGAACAACTTATTGTTGGTAGAGCTGCCCGGTATTGTGATCGTTTTTGAAAATGAGGTATTCCGGCTGGCGAACTCCTTCACGTCATCGATGGCATACGTAAACTCAGCCGCCACATCATCGTATAAATCCACCGCGTTGTTCTCCAGATATATTCGGGTTCGGATCATCTATATTGTGAATTTACGGTACTGATGTCGATGTTGATGGTCAGGTTGAACAGCTTGTCATTGATGCGCTTCTTCTCCTGCCATTGGGAATCGGTGATGGTCACCGGATAGTAATACCCATCCCTTTCATAGTACACCTCCGGAGATGCCAGCAGTTCCCGCAACCAGTTGTAATCCGTTTCATTCACATAGTCGCTGGTGAGTGTGTACTTCACCATCTGCTTCGTGCTAAACTGAATATCCCCACCACGCACTTTCTTGAACGCGTCCGATCTGGTCATGTCGTTACCCGACAATGCCCAGCCTATCTGCTCGTATTGTTTGCGCTCGAATTGTCTGGACTGCCGATTGACAAGCCGGAACTGGAACGTATCAAAGCCGCCCAACTCATTCAAAAAATGCAGGCTGTACGGTGTGTACTGCGTGCATGCCCGTGTAACCCGGATGGTGTCCGAGGATATGGTAAGCGTGTAGGATTGTGTTGCAGGTGTTATGAACGTAGTGCCGAGGTACTGATTCACCGCCGCAGGACTTACGTCGAACATTTGCAAGCCGAACAGCAGCACGCCCGCGCCTGTCATGGTGCTGGTGCCATTATTAACAGATACGGCCAGCGATGCATCGCCTACCGTGGTGGGTGCATAGCTGATAAATACCCGCTCATCGCCGTAAACCGTTAAAGCATTGCGGTCACGATTCGTTAACCAGTCATCCAGTTTGTTGACATAATAATCACCCGCCCAATTTCGAAAGGCTGGAGGTGCAAAATTCCACGCGGTAGAGATGAACTGGTTCAGATTCGTCGTGATCGTTCCGTTTAGGTCCTCACCAATCTGCACCGTATAGGTCACGATGTTCCCGTTATCGTTATAGTTGAATAGCTGCCTTGTAGTGGTTGGCTTGAAATAGGATGACCAGTAGTTCCGGATGATGTTGCCGATGTTTACAATGCCCTTATCTGTCAGTGGATCGGGGAACACCCGAAGCCGTGCCACCAACACCGAATTTATACGAATGTCGAACACGTATTTCATATTCGTAGTAGTAGCGTTGGTGCTGGTTGCCACCACCCACATATCGTCATGAAAGGATCCGAAACTTTCCGGGATGGAATTTATTGTGATTGCCATACTACTTGTTAGATAGCGAATTTAACCGCCTTATGCCTATGCTCACATCAGCACCCACAACATCGGCCACCGCCCTGAAAAATGAATCGTTGAACGTCTGCTCTACTGCCTTGTCAAAGAATCCCGACCGGGCCAGCCCCTTCTTTCGGATGTTCGTACCAATGGCATAGGCGATGCCCTTTACCTTCTCCGCTTCTGTGAGTGCTTTGCGTTTGCGTTGTATGGCCGTGCTGCCCTGCTGGATGCCTCCCCTGCTCCTGCGGAAGTTCACCGGCTTTGTGGCCGTTATTACCTGCCGATTGTTAGCAATCCATTCTTCCAATGCCCTGCGCATGGATGGCCCCGGCCGGATGCCTTTGTTTGCCTTGAATGAATAGGGTGAGCCGGGAGCCAGTCGTTTCTCCGTGATCCCCTTTACGCCCTTGTTGACGAAATCGGCATAATCATTTGCCGGGTTGGCCTTGTCATAACCAACGCCGATCTCTACCGAATTGCCGCTCACCGTTACCGGCGTGGCTTTTATCGAGTCCTCCAGATTCCCCGTGCTTATCTTCGTGCGCCCTCTGCGGTCTGGTGTTTTCAGATTCCTTCGGGCATTCTCCACGAAAACCGCAGCCGCTTCGATCAGCAACCGTTGAACCAATGGCAACTCCCCAAGGTCGCGCGTCAAATCGCTGCTGCCGAGGTCATCCAGAAAACCCTCGTCCAGTAGTTCCTGCTGTACTTTTGATATGCTCATCCCTGCCGTTTTAATTGTTCCCTTACCTGCCGCTCATGCTCGCCCTTCGCCTTTAAATAGGCTAATGCGTTCAAAAATGCCACCGTAGGCATCACATACGCCCGGTCAAGTTCAATCCGCTGGTGTTCAGCGACAATCGTGGCCTGATAAATCCATCCATACTGTGCCATAAAGCCGCTCGGACCGTTTCGATCTGATCTTCCGTCATCCCCTTCGCCATCATCGCCTGCGCCAAACAATCCGCTGAACTCCTGATCCAACCGATTAACCGCAGATAAAAAAAAGTTACCGAACCCAGCACCTCCACGACCGGGGCTGATTGCAAGTCATTTGCATAGCGGGAATGATCAGCCGGGTTAAATTCCATCGCCTTCGGCCCCGTGATGGTGCGCTTCATAGGGATGGACATAGACGCTGCGATCTTATGAAGGTTTCCGGTAAAGTCCTGTGCGAAATGCTTTGCCTCGATGTACCTGCCGATGGGCATCTGGTCAACATCGTACCGGAACTGGTAGTGGTTGCCGTTGGCTTTAATCTTCGTTACCCTGCGTTGTGGCATCTCTGCCCCGATGAACTCTATGGACTTCGCCAACTTCTGGAGATGGTCATAGGTTAATTTACGTATCTGTGCCTCGGTTTTCCCCGTTAGGATGCTGGCGGTCTTAATAGACTTTTCTGCATCGCTGTCATCCGACCTGCTGACATCCATCAACTGCTGCCACTGAAATACCGTTACATCATGCCATGTCATAGTTACGAAAAAGAATAGCGGCCAGCGGACTGACCGTAGTTAGTAAAATGGTTATAGGCCAGTGCCAAAGCCATCACGCAATCATCATGAAAACCCTGCGGTGCGGCGTACTTCACACCGTACTGGCCGAACTGGTATTCGATGGTTTCCAGTTCTCTGGTGATCGGCCCCTCCGGGAAAGTTATTTTGCGCTGCTGCACTGCCGACACAAGCCCTAACATTATCTGCTGCTTTGATGTGTTGCTGAATTTGAACCCGGTCGCATCCAGCCCATCGTTCATTAGGTCCTCCACGATCGGATCGCCCACACCGGACGAGTCGACGAGCATAGGTGCGCGTGGTAGCCGTTTGATATCTGTCCGCGTCTGCCGCCAGTCCTTCTGGAAGCGGTCAAAGTAGCACACCGACCCCGTGCTGTCCAGTCCGATGATTACCGTAAAGTCTACAGACTTCGCCAAATCAATGCCATAAACCGCTGGCGGAGTCTGGCTGATCGGGTAGGTGCATTGTTGGATAAACGCAAGGCCAAACGGATTAGCCGCATTCTCCGCCGGATCAGCCATGTACTCCTGATTGAATACTGCTTCCGGTAGTTGCCTGCGCGCATCGTCGATTTCATACGCGTCGATGTATGGGTTATCATATGTGCTGAATTTGAAAGACTGCCAGTCCGGCTCCCCGTTCAGCCCTTTGTTGTACAGACTGAAAAAATAGTTCTTTCCCCGAGGTGTCGATAGGAACAATGCCCTACCCTTGTAGTCTGTTAAGGTGGGCCGGATGGAATTGAGCCAGCCGGTTTCCAGATCAGGAATGAAACTTGCCTCGTCAATTACGACAAGGTGGAATTTTCGCCCGCGCAGGTTGTCCAGCCGTTCACCGGTGAAAAATTGCACCGATCCGCCATTCACGAATTGAATGGTCAGTTCCGATCTATTCGCCGGGAATGGTACCGCTTTCGCCAACTTGTCGAAAAATGCCTTTGCAAGGTTGTAGGTAGGGGTGATGTAGGCAACCTGCTTGCCATGCACCCCGTTTATCACGATTTCCGTGATGGCAAGTTCTGACTTACCGAACCGCCGCCCACACATGACCACGCGAAAACGGGCTTTGCTTTCATAGACCGACTCCTGGTTCTGGTGAAGTTCTGGTATCTCGATGCGCATTAAAGCAAGGTTTTGCCCTTTGTCATGACGATTTCCACCGTGCCATCGTGTTTAACTTCCTGCTTCTCTGTAAGGCCATTAAGTCGCTGGGTAATGGATGGATTGAAGATGCCAGCCATGCCGCCATCAATTTGATGATTTCTAATTTTTTGCCGTATTACGCGACAGATAGCGACGAAATCGCTGTATCTGTTGTCTTTATTTGAAAAATAATGAGATAAGTCTGAAATAATGCCCTGATCGTATAACCAGCATTCAAAACCCTCCATTGTCAATGGCCGCTCCCTTTCCCTGTATACTTCCGTTCCATCCTTACCCACAAAGTCATGCACCTTTATAGGATTACTTTTTACCCACTCACAATACTTGTCGAAGTGTTCCCCCATTATTTCGGGAGATTCTATCTTTTTCGGTACTCCCCGTTTCATATCAAACTTTTATAGGCTTCCGCCCGTTTTTTGTTAATGTCCCGAATGTCGAACTGCTCACGGCATTCCTTGCCCAGTTGCTCGCCTACCCATTGCCGATAGTTCGGACTATCGACCATCTCTCTCATGTAAATAGACCATTCGGAAGAATTTACAGCGGTCAGTATGTACTCACTGCCTTGGTACGGTGCCACATCGGAAGCGATCAACGGTATCCGCTTTGCTGCTGCCTCCAGTGCTTTTAGGTTCGATTTCATCCGATTGAACTTGCTATCCACCAGCGGAGCCAGTGCCACATCCGCATCATTGTACAGGTTCATGTACTGGCTAACCGGAAGCCCTTTCTGGATGCCAAAGTTACCGGAATACCCACCTTTCAGATACACCGCCATCCGGTGCCATACCTCATGATCCTGAAAACCGCACAGCGTTATACTGGCCTCATCCCGGAACAGGGAATTACTTTGTACCTTCTTCATCGCCCCCGCTATGGCCTTAATGTCGTTCAGATGGGTATTGCCACCCACATAAACGAACCTTGTCCGATCTGTCTGGTCGCTTCGGATATCCGTAAACTGGTCATCATCGAAGGGTAACCCATTCGGCAGTATGTGAACATCCTCAACGCCCAATTCCTCCCGGATCGCATCGGCCAGCAGTCCATTGGTACAGGTGACGAGGTCGGCCGCTTGCAAATGGTCGATGACCTTCTCGGATGGGTACACTGAAAAAAGTATATGCCAAGGATCCAAATGCCAGTAATCATCCGCATCCACCACCAACCGAAAGCCGTACCGCTGGCGTAGTTCCAGCACCTGCTCCAGTTCGTATCCTTCCGCGTACCGGTTCATAACCACGATGTCGAACTGATGCCCTTTGAATGCCTCATCATTCAGCTGATCGGTCAATCGGACATGGCCATCGATCAGCCCCTCCTTCTTCATGTAGTGCAGCGGTAACATAATCCGATGGTAACCTACCGCGCTGTTCTGCCTGGTTACCCCCAGCACATTCATATCACGCCCTCCCGGACCAAGCGCACAATCATTGATACATTGGATGGCTCATTCATCCTGTTCCGGAGCCTTGTTTTCTGATTGTGTACTGCAGTAAGCCCGACTCCCAACTCCATCGCTGTCTGCTTATCGGTTTGCCCTTTCGCATAAGAACGAAGGATCTGGAGGCACCGAGCAGTAATCTGGTACTGCTTAATGATCTGCTCCCTCCGGCTTATGCCCTTTGTTTCGGTGAAATCAATGTGAACCATTAGGATTTTCTTTTTCGTTTCGGTTGTGTGGTTGTGGTTTCAGAGGCAACGGGTACGGCTTTGTTGGCTTGATATTCTTCGTATAGCGTTATGAGACGTTTTAACATATCAAAAACGCACGCAGAGCACCAAGGTGTCACTACGTACTTATCATCTAGGTAAGCCCGATAAATCGCCTCATATTGCGTTAAAACGGGCATCGGTAAATTCTTAACGAATCCGAGCTTAACCGTTTCAAAGTTTATAGCGTTAGCTTTCAAAAATTCGTAGTGTTCGGTTGTCATATTTTTATCAGTGTGTTATACAATTTCTGTGCCGCTGGCTTTACAAATGCACCCAATGCTCCCGCACCAAACATTGCCACCATCACCTCCGTGCAGACTTCCGGCAGGAAGAACAACGCCAGCGCAGTCCATGCCGATAAACAAGGGATACAGTTAAACGGCTTACGATAGAGCAAGGTGCCGGGTGATGGCCACCGCAGCACCTCGATGATGAAAAATGCGAAGGATATGGAGGCAATCAGAATCAAAACCTGTTTTTTAGCGTTGGGTTGCTTAGTCTGTTTTTCATCGGGGTACCTACTGGCTTCCATTTCTTCGGCTTGCAATTCATCACCCCTATGGTAGTCGGCAGTTTAGGTGTATAGCATCCGGTCAGCAGGAGCAGGAAAATGATGGTTAGGATTCTCATAAATGGCATTCTTTATGACTGCACGCGGGAGGATTACCAACTAACCATTTTACAAAATTATCCCTCTGACAAAATACAGATTCGAGTTTCCTATTCAACCAGCTGTTTTCCCACCAGGTCGGAGCCGTAAAATAGATTCTATGTTTGTACCAAGGATCCCCGGCATAGCTAACGGACACAATCAGTAGGAGCGCAACGGACAGGATTAATTTTTTCATGCTTTATTTGATTTTTGAGATTTTAAGATCATCGACCGCCACAATGTTCACATCGCCGTAAACTCGCCCGGCAATCCGCTCACGGATGATTGCCGATATGTCCGCCAGCACATCCGCCACCTGTTCAGGTGTTTTGTCGTTCTGGATGTCTATCGAGACTTCCATCGTGCATATCGCATCATGCCCCATTAACCTTCCCTGTGTTTTTTGCATGGCTTTACGAACTTTTATTTTCGCCTTCGTTATCGTCTTGAACAGTGAACGGTATGGAATCCGTGTGTCCTTCGATAACTTGGCTATGTTCTTATCCTCAGCGTAAAGTTTCAACAGCTCACGATCATACCACGGCAGTGATTCCACCGCTGCTATGACATTTGTTTCGCTCACTTCGCTGCTTTCAAAGTTAGTCAATAATTCCACACCAGCGGAATGATTAGATGACAATTCTAAAAAAGTCTGTCGGAATTTTTTAAAGAATGTCGATCGGTCACTCTTGACCATGTTGAGCATGGTCCGAACCAGAAAAAACTTAACCCATCCCTCCGCGTGCATCTTCAGCAATCTCTCCTCCTCCAGTTCACAGATCACCAGAAACATCTCTTGCCGTAGGTCCTCATGCAGCTCCGCCGGTTGCATCTTACCAATCGCCTGCCGGATGTCGGCATCCTCCCAAAGTTGAACGATGATTTCAGTTCTGGTCATCCTGTTCAAAAATAGCACATTGCAAATAAACTGACCATTCGCCATCGTGGTCGGCCCGCATTTTCCTTGCCTGCTCCTCGGCATACTTCCGAGCCTCATCTATCTGCATCGGTTCGCTCCGGTCGATGACCTTAACCTTTAGTTGCGTGATCGCTTGAAATTTCGTTTTTGTTTGTCTGATCATTTTGTGTTTTTTTATCATGTCATCATGAAATCATGAAAATTCGGAATTTTCTTTTCCTTCATATATACACCCTATTTTCCTATATATTTATTACTTTTTTCTATTTTATATTTCTTTTATTATTTTTCATGATTTCATGATAAAGAAAGAAGAAAAAGAAATAAAAGTATTGAGAATCAATTAGTTATGGTTGTCATGAACTTTTTAATTTTGATGATACATTCATGATGTTACCATAAACTTCATGTTACATATTAGAATAAGTCCCCATCTGATTCAATCGGCTTCCACCCACTTTCATGATGACGTTCATGCTTTTCATGATGCTTCATGATACCATTCTTGTTTTCATGATGACATATTTTGACCGAAAAATACCTGCCACTCCTGCTCTGGTTCTTAGTGTAGTCGTACCCTTTAGCCCCCAAATAGAACTGAATTGACCTTCCGACGTGCTTATCATTCAGCTTCAATTTGTAAAAATTCGTGCAGTATTTATACACCTGCTGGGTGAAAATTCGCAGCATTTCACCATCCCATTCAAAGCATTTCCCGAGAGAATTTAAGCTATCCGGGAGCCCGTCGTATGGCTTAATTCCTGCATCGAATTCATGCATTACCCGGCTATTTTTAGCCGTTTCAATGGCCAGCTCCAGCATCTCCAGCAGTCCCTCCGGCACCTTCGATTGAATTAATCGCTTGTTTTTATTCGCCTCAATCTGTGCATTCTGGTAGTTATACACCCCATGCCGCAGGTATTCTTGCAGGCATTCGATCGCATAATTTATGGCAGCGTTTCGCTCAATCTGCGACCAGTTTTCACCGAAAAACTCCTGTCCCGGAAAGGCATCTTGAAAGCGAAAACCGGATGAAAATACTTTTTTGATTGGTAGCACTATAAATCTATCCTTGTCTGAATCACTCTCCAGCGTGGGCAAAAAGTTAGTTGTAATGAGTATTTTAGGGGATTTTGAGAATGGAATGGAATAGGACTTTTTTCCCTTCAATTCCACGAGAAAATCATCTGTTATGTAGTTATAGAATTGCTGCATCATCACGATGTTGCCCGGATCATTCAGATAAAACACCTGTGTCCATGGGCTTATCCGTTGCATCTTAAACTGGGAATCGCTTTTATAGTTCCTGCCATCCTGTTCCACCGTTGATCTGATCCACTTAATGAACTGCGCCAGCAGGCCTTTACCGCTTCGCCCTCTCGCTTCGTCCTGATCCTCCACATCCTCTATGATCATAACCGCTTTTGCGTAGGATTTGCGCTTGTAGGTGTGCAGCAGGTACCCGAACACAGAGCGGATGAATCGCTGGTGTCCTTCGTCTATAGTGATCATGCCGATGAACTCGGTGAACTTACCATCATGCCCGGTTGGCGTGTAGTCAATGTCCTTAATGTCGCGCGAGAAAACAAACTCCTCCAACTCCCCGTACCGGTGCAATCGGGTATCTTTTTTGCTTACCTCCAGAATGCCATTGTTGAACGGGATATAGGCCACCTCTGCCCTATCCCGGAGAATTTGCCCATTGAATAGCGGGAGGATGGTCATGTACTGCATAATGCGCGGCATGAAGGTGATCAGCACCCGTTGGGCTTCTGCTTCCGTATAGGTGCGTGTAACCTCCTCCATGTATGCCTTGTGTAGGTCTGTTTCATCCACATCATAGATGATGTGATTCACCACCCTGACCAGTCGCATCGGCGAGTCCTCGTCACTACTCATTTTCATCCACATGAACCCGGAATCTATTGCCCAGTCCTGTATGCCTTTGATCTCGACCGAATACCTAACCGAATTTTTTAAGGCTATGGTATATACCATCGGCACCCGTTCCGGCAGTTCTATTTTCTCGCCGCCGCATATCTCAATCACCTTTGCATAGGTCGCATCCCAATCCCGCCGGCATAGGTAGTACACCACCATGTAGGGCGATAACCAGGAGGACAACCCCTCGCTGTTATTGATGGATGGCAGCAGTACGGACTGGTCATCTGTGTAAACAGACAACCGCTTCCGATCATAGTAGTACGATGCCGAGCGTGTTACCTTCTCATGCTCTGCTTTTCCCGGCCGGTACATTTCGATGAACTCACCCATCTCCCTGCTGTGCCGTGGCCTGTCCAGTGTCCGCTGGTTGTATGACCAACCCATTTGAACGAGGAGTTCCGGGATGAACATTGCCTCCACTTCCCTGTCAAATATCTCCATGACTGCCTTGTACTTGATGGGCGGATCAGGGTACTTTGAATTTTCGTAGCGAAGCAATCCGCCGGAGGAGGTGATGGTTCGCCCGCTGTATCGGTTAAACGTATAGCCCGCCTCTACCAGTTGCATCATCTCATCCAGCCCCAGCGTCTCCAGCTCCGCCAGTGACTTCTGAATGAAAGAATAACCCGGTGTGGGAGCGCAGTAGGTGATGCCGTTGAAGTTATCACCACGTAGCGCAATCGTTTCCTGTCCGGTGCTGTTGGCTGCGATGCTATGGATGTTGGCTTTGTCCTCGCATAAAAAATACACATGGTACCCGTTTGATCGGGTGCGTTCTACTGCCAGCTTTGCATTAATCGCCGGATCGATCATCTTCACCCATTCGGAGAATATCGGCCGCCCTTCGTTGTGTTTCTCATCGAAGTCAAGGCATTTCAGATGGGGATTCGCGGCGGACATAAATACACACAGCCCGTTATA
>Ga0315909_10003287_pt1 | contig 19847 bp, 13 predicted proteins | sample LakEriMetagenome_11_FD_203527 | JGI IMG/M metagenome (GOLD analysis project Ga0315909, IMG submission 203527) | Freshwater fungal communities from buoy surface, Lake Erie, Ohio, United States - Buoy 2 MA125 | ecosystem: Environmental > Aquatic > Freshwater > Lake | place: USA: Lake Erie, Ohio... | reverse complement strand
CCAGAGCGTGATCGCCGCGCGGCTGGCGCCGCTGGGCTTCGAGTGCGAACCGATGCGCTTCGGTGAGGTCGACAACCTGTGGGCGGTGCGTCGCGGTGCAAAGCCCGGTCCGTTGCTGGTCTTTGCGGGCCACACCGACGTCGTGCCCGCGGGCCCCCGGCAGTGGTGGCATGCCGATCCCTTCGAGCCCACCGAGCGCGACGGACATCTCTACGGACGCGGCGCAGCCGACATGAAATCCTCGCTGGCCGCGATTGTCGTGGCGATCGAGGAATTCGTTGCCGCCCACCCGAACCACCCCGGATCGATCGGCGTCCTGCTCACCTCCGACGAAGAAGGTCCTGCCATCGATGGCACGGTGCGGGTCGTCGAGGCCCTGCAGGCGCGTGGCACGCAGATCGACTATTGCATCATCGGCGAACCCACTTCGGTCGATGCGCTTGGCGACATGCTGAAAAACGGCCGCCGGGGCTCGCTGCACGGCAAGCTGATCGTCAAGGGTGTGCAGGGGCATGTGGCCTATCCGCATCTGGCGCGCAATCCCATCCACGATCTGGCACCGGCACTGGTGGCGCTGGTGGCCGAGCAATGGGACAGCGGCAACGCGTATTTCCCGGCCACCACGTGGCAGGTCTCGAACCTGAATGCCGGCACGGGCGCCGGCAACGTCATCCCGGGCGAGGCCACCGTGAACTTCAACTTCCGGTTTTCCACGGCCAGCACCATCGAAGGACTGCAGTCGCGCGTCAAAGCCATTCTGGATGCGCATGGGCTCGACTATTCGCTCGAATGGACGGTTTCCGGGCACCCGTTCCTCACCGAACGCGGCGCGCTGACCGATGCGATCGCCCAGGCCATTCGTGCCGAGACCGGCGTCGAGACCGAACTGTCCACCACCGGCGGAACATCTGACGGCCGCTTCATCGCCGCCATTGCCCGCGAAGTCATTGAATTCGGGCCGCATAACGGCTCGATCCACAAGACCAACGAGCATGTCGCACTGGCCAGCCTCGTGCCCATGAAAAACATCTACCGCGGCACGCTGGAGCGGCTGCTCAAATGACTTCGTCCGTGCGGCCCGCTGCCCACTGAACGAGCGCGCATGTCCGACCTGCCCCTGACCCGCCACGTTCCGTCTCGCGACGATGCCTTGCACAGCTTGCGCACCGTGCGCGACTGCGTACGCTATGGCGCAACCCGCCTGCGCGCAGCCGAGGTGGCCCTGGGGCATGGCACAGACAACGCTTTCGACGAAGCAGTGTGGATGGTCCTGTGGTCGCTGCATCTGCCGCCCGATGCACTCGAGCCGCATCTGGAGGCCCGACTCACCGCGCCTGAGCTCGCCACGGTCGTGCAACTCATCGAGCGCCGCTGCACCGAACGCCTGCCAACGGCTTATCTCACCGGCGAAGCCTGGCTGCGCGGGGTACGCTTTCTGAGCGATCCGCGCGCCCTGGTGCCGCGCTCACCGATCGCCGAACTGCTCGACAGCGGCGCGCTCGAAACCTGGCTGCCCGAGCCCGACGCCGCCTTGCGTGTCCTGGACCTGTGCACCGGCGGCGGCAGTCTGGCCATTCTGTGCGCCCTCACCTGGCCACAGGCCGATGTCATCGGGGCCGACCTGTCCGATGCGGCGCTGGCGCTGGCGACCGAGAATGTTGCCTTGCATGGTCTTGGGCAGCGCGTCACGCTCAAGCAAGGTCATCTGTGGGAACCGGTCGCCACGCAGCGCTTCGACGTCGTGGTCTGCAATCCGCCCTATGTCAACTGCGCCTCCATGCAGGCCTTGCCGACCGAATACCGGCACGAACCCCAAGGCGCGCTGGCCGGTGGAACGGACGGCATGGACCTGGTGCGCGAAATCCTCGCGGGCGCTGCGGCACGGCTGACCTCCGACGGCATCCTGGTCCTCGAAATCGGCCACGAAGCCGCGCACTTCGAAGCAGCCTTTCCGCGTCTGGAGTGCGTCTGGATGCCAGTCTCCCCTGGCGACGATCAGGTGCTGGTGGTGGAGCGCCGCGCGCTGGCGGCACTGTGATCCGGCTGCGTCAGGTCACCCTGTCACGCGGCACCCGCATCCTGCTGCGTGAGGCCGACGCGGCCATTGCACCGGGCGAGCGCATCGCACTGATTGGCGAGAACGGCAGCGGCAAATCCACCCTGCTGGGTGCGCTGGCCGGTGACGTGACCCTGGATGGCGGCGATATCGACATGCCTGCCCTGCGCATCGTGCGTCTGGAGCAAAGCCTGCCGCGCAGCGATTTGCCAGCCTGGCAGTTTGTGATGCAAGCCGATCCGCAACTGATGCGCGCGCAGCATGCCCTGACCGAAGCCGAGGCCACCGACGACGGCGAAGCCCTGGCCCAGGCCCACGACGACTGGCTGCAGTGCGACGGCCCTTCGGCGCCCGCGCGTGCCCGCGAGCTGTTGCACGGGTTGGGCTTTTCCGCCACCGAAGCCGAGCGGCCGGTGGACCAGTTCAGCGGCGGCTGGAAGATGCGTCTGAATCTGGCGCGTGCCCTGATGGCGCCGGCTGATCTGCTCATGCTCGATGAGCCGACTAACCATCTCGACCTCGACGCCGTGCTGTGGCTCGAACGGCGCCTCATCCGCCGCGATGCCACCCTGATCGTGGTCTCGCACGACCGCGACTTCCTCGATCGCATCGCCACGGCCACGCTCAATATCGAACAGGACACCCTGGTGCGCTACAGCGGCGGCTATTCAGCCTGCGAGCAGGCGCGGGCCGAGCGCGCCGCCCAGCGCCAGCGTGCGGTGGTCGCCCAGCAGGCACAGATTGCGCATCTGCATGCCTTCGTTGAGCGCTTCAGGGCCAAGGCCACCAAGGCCCGCCAGGCGCAATCGCGTCTGAAGGCGCTCGAGCGCATCGAGGTACTGGCGCCCCTGCGCGCCAGTCGCGGCGTCGACTTTGCGTTTGCACCGGTCGGCGACTGCCCCGACCCACTGGTGCGCATGGCCGATGTCTGCGCGGGATACCCCGGCGCAGACGGACAGGCCGCACACCCGGTGGTGACGCATGCCAGCCTGACCGTGGGACGTGGTTCACGCATCGGCGTGCTGGGGCGCAATGGCGCGGGCAAGACCACTCTCATTCGTACGGCGGTGGGCGAGCTTGCAGCGCTGTCGGGTGAGCTGCAGCGGGCACGCACGGTGCGGGTCGGCTACTTTGCACAGCAGCAGGTCGACGCGCTGCGACCCGAGGCCAGCGCCTTGCTGCACATGCAGCGCCTGGCCCCCCAGGAGCGCGAGCAGGTGCTGCGCGATTGGCTCGGCCGCTTTGGCTTTCGCGGCGAAGACGCAACACGGCCGGTAGGCCCCATGTCCGGCGGCGAACGCTCGCGACTGGCCCTGGCAATGCTGGTCTGGGGCAAACCTCAGTTGCTGGTGCTTGATGAGCCCACCAACCACCTGGATGCCACCACCCGCGACGCACTGGCCGATGCGCTGGCCGAGTTTGATGGCGCGCTGCTGCTGGTCTCGCACGACCGCTATCTGTTGCGGGCCACGGTCGATCAGTTCGTGCGGGTCGCAGACGGCAGCCTGGACGCCTTCGACGGCGACCTTGAAGACTATGCGCAGTGGCTCACCCAGCGCGGGACGGAACCTTCCGCGCCTGGCGCATCTGGCAGCGCAGCACCCACGCGGCCAGCAGACGGGTCAGGCAATCCCACTGGCTCCGGTGCTGGCGCCTCAGCCTCTGCAGGCAACCGTCGCGATGACCGCCGTGCCGCCGCCGAGCAACGCGCGCAACGCGCCGCCCTGCGTCGTCCGATCGAAAAGCAGATGCAGGCGCTCGAACAGAACCTGGCCAAGGCTGAAGCGCGGATCGCCCAGATCGACCTCAAACTCGCCGAGCCCGACGCCTACCGCGACAGCGCCGCCGCCAACGAGATGGCCCGCGAACGCGGCACCCTGGTGCGCGAGCGGGAGTCCCTGGAAGAGGCCTGGATGGAGCTCGCCAGTCAGCTGGAAGCGCTGGACGAGCCGAACACGGCCTGAGCCCGACGCTTTGTGCGCGGCACAGGCCCGTGCACTGCTCAGGCCCCTACCGCGCTTAGCCGTAACTTAGGACTTAACTTAGAACTTAACTTAGAACTTAACTTAGGACGTAACTTAGGACGTAACCTAGGCCTTAGCCTTAGGCATGAGCCTTATTCAATGCTCAGCCCTTTTTCGCCGCCATCTGCGCGCGCAATTCAACATTCGCTTTGCGATCGGCCATCACGCGCTGCACATGCGGGCGCTCGCCCATGCGCTTCAGATAGTCACGCGCGGGCGTGGCCGCCAGGGGGTCTTCGCCCCAGACCACCTTGGCAGCACTGGAGATCAGCGGCAAGGACACAATGGCTGCGCAATCGGCCACGGTGAACGCATCACCCGCGATGAACGGCGAGAATGTCGCAAGCTTCGAGAAGGCCGCCACGTTGCGCTCGAGCTCCTTGCGCGTCGCGTCGATCACCGACTGCTCCACCTTGCCGCCAAAAAAGGCCTGCGGATACAGGCGGCGCGCCACCAGCTCCAGATGCAGCTCCAGGTACTGCACGAGCTCGCGAACCTTGGCGCGCTGGAAGGGATCTGCGGGCATCAGCGGATGCGCCGGATAACGGTCTTCGATGTATTCCATGATGACCTGCGACTCGCTGATCGGGCCATGCTCGGTACGCACGAACGGGACCTTGCCCAGCGGGCTGGCCGCCAGTGTGGCCTCATCCTTGGTCGCCCAGTTGAGCTCTTCCTGAAAGTCCACGCCCTTTTCCAGGAGCGCCAGCTTGACCTTGTTGTAGTAGTTGCTGACCGCAAAGCCGCACAGCGTGATCGTCATCCTTGTTCTCCTGTTGTCATGTCGAGGTGTGATGTGAATGGATCACCCTCCCTGGCACGTTCTTTTTTTCATGGCCAGAAACGGTGGGGACCTTCTGCGGCGATGATACAGGCCAGGCACCTTGCAACGGCCTGAAGCAAATGCCGTACTGAGAGGCCCGACCTGCCCCATGCGGCCGGCACATCGCCATGCCGCAGCGATCATTGCCCCCATGACCTGGAACAAAGATCGCCCACATCGCACGGTTACAATCTGCCCCACAAGAAACAACAGGCGTCATCCTGGGGAGTAAGCATGAGCAGCGAACTGGCCGACCAGAACATCGGCACCACCGCAGTCTCCGACCGGCAAAAATTCGATATCGGTGCGCTGGAGTCCTGGATGCGCCAGCATGTCGAGGGCTTCGCAGGCCCGCTTACAGTCGAGCAGTTCAAGGGCGGCCAATCCAATCCCACCTTCCGACTCACCACGCCCACGCGACGCTATGTGATGCGCGCCAAGCCGGGGCCCGTGGCCAAACTGTTGCCGTCGGCGCATGCCATCGAGCGCGAATTCAAGGTCCAGCGGGCATTGGCGGCCACCGATGTGCCGGTTGCCCGGATGTTCGGCCTGTGCGAAGACGAATCCATCATCGGCCGGGCCTTCTACATCATGGACTGCGTTGATGGACGGGTGCTCTGGGAGCAGTCGCTGCCAGGCATGGGCAACGCAGAGCGCGCTGCCATTTATGACGAAATGAACCGCGTCATCGCTGCCTTGCACAAGGTGGATGTTGCAGCCGTGGGTCTGTCTGATTTTGGCAAGCCGGGCAATTATTTCGCGCGTCAGATCGGCCGCTGGTCCAAGCAGTACCAGCTGTCCCAGACCGAGACCGTGCCTGAAATGGATCGGCTCATCGAATGGCTGCCCCAGCATATTCCTGCAGGTGACGAGACCACGATCGTTCATGGCGACTACCGCATGGACAACATGATCTTCCACCCTACCGAGCCGCGCGTGCTGGCCGTACTCGATTGGGAGCTGTGCACACTGGGTCATCCACTCGCCGATTTCTCCTACCACTGCATGAGCTGGCATATTCCGCCCGAGCAGTTTCGCGGCATTGGCGGGCTGGATCTGGGCGCGCTCGGCATCCCCGACGAAGCCACCTACATTCGCACCTATTGCCAGCGCACCGGACGCAGCGGCATCGAACACTGGGACTTCTATCTCGCCTATAACGCGTTCCGGTTGGCGGCCATTTTGCAGGGCATCGTGGGACGTGCACTCGATGGCACCGCGTCGAGCCCGCAGGCGCTCGAGCAAGGCAAGCGGGTGCGCCCGCTCGCCGAGCTCGCCTGGTCATTCGCACGCAAGGTGAGCTGAGTCGGCCTGCGCGCCATCACCGACTCAGCCGCGCACGAAGCGCCCGCCACTCGCCTCAACGCTTTATTTTTCGCCTTCCACCTCTTCACACGACGACACGACAAAGGAGCAGCACATGGACTTCGAGTACACCCCCAAGGTCAAGGAAATGCGGGCGCGACTGCTCGCCTTCATGGACCAGCACATCTATCCGAACGAAGAGCGCTTTCATCATGAAGTCGAGGCCAATCGCGCGGCAGGCAATGCCTGGATTCCCACCAAGGTCGTGGAAGAACTCAAACCCAAGGCCCGGGCTGCAGGTCTGTGGAACCTCTTTCTGCCGTTCTCGGAGCGCGTGCCCGAGGGGCTGAGCAACCTGGAATACGCGCCTCTGTGCGAGATCATGGGCCGCGTGCACTTTGCTGCCGAAGTGTTCAACTGCTCGGCACCTGACACCGGCAACATGGAGACCTTCGAGCGCTATGCCTCGGAGGAGCTCAAGCGCCAGTGGCTTGACCCGCTGCTGCGCGGCGAGATCCGCAGCGCCTTCCTGATGACCGAGCCTGCCGTGGCCTCGTCTGACGCCACCAATGTGCAACTGCGCATCGACCGCGACGGTGACCATTACGTGCTCAACGGGCGCAAGTGGTGGAGCTCAGGTGTGGGCGACCCGCGCTGCAAAGTCATGATCGTGATGGGCAAGACCAACCCCGATGCCGGCCGCCATGAACAGCAATCCATGGTGATCGTGCCGCGCGACACCCCCGGCTTCAAGGTCGAGCGTGCGCTGTCTGTGTTCGGCTACGACGATGCCCCGCACGGCCACATGGAAGTCACGCTGACCAACGTGCGCGTGCCCGTCACCAACATTCTGCTCGGCGAAGGCCGTGGCTTTGAAATTGCCCAGGGCCGCCTCGGGCCAGGCCGAATCCATCACTGCATGCGCTCGATCGGTGCCGCCGAGCGTGCGCTCGAATACATGTGCAAGCGCCTGTCCTCGCGTGTCGCGTTCGGCAAGCCGCTGGCAGCCCAGTCGGTCTGGCATGAGCGTATTGCCGAGTCGCGCTGCATGATCGATCAGGCCCGCCTCATGACGCTGAAAGCTGCACACATGATGGACACCGTGGGCAACAAGATCGCCAAGGCCGAGATCGCCATGATCAAGGTGATTGCACCCAACATGGCCTGCCAGATCATCGACTGGGCCATGCAGGCGCATGGTGGTGCCGGCATCTCTCAGGTGACGCCGCTGGCCTACATGTACGCCCATCAGCGCACCCTGCGCTTTGCCGATGGCCCGGATGAGGTCCATCGCAATGCCATCGCCAAGATCGAACTGGCCCGCCATCTGCCCATCCCGGGTGCGGTGGATCACGTCCAGATGCCGATCACCCGCGGTTCCTGAGCGGGCGGCGGCGAGCCCTGTCAGCCGGTCCGATCGATGGGCCGTGCTGATGGGCCGCGCTGATGGGCCGCGCTGATGGGCCGCGCTGATGGGCCGCGCTGATGGGCCGCGCTGATGGGCCGCGCTGATGGGCCGTGCTGATGGGCCGTGCTGATGGGCCGTGCTGATGGGCTGTTCCAACGAAGCCGGCGATGAGACGCCCTGTCAGGCCGTTACCAACGCGGCCGCTGCCTTAGCCAGCGTCGCTTACTGAAGCGGCTCCTTGAGCAGCGCGGGCATCGGAAAGGCCATCACGTCGATGCCCTCATCGGCCAGTTCACGGGCCTGCTCGGCGGTGGCCACACCCCGAATGCCGCGCTCCGGGGCCTCGTTGTAATGAATGCGGCGCGCCTCATCAGCAAACCGCTCGCCCACATCTTCGGTGTTGCTGGCAATCTCGCGGGCCATTTTCATGATGAGCGCCTGCATCGCCATCGCCTCGGCACTGGGAGGTTTGGCAGGGGCTTGTCCCGATGCGGGCGCCGCGGCAGCGGTCGGTGCAAGCGCGCGTGGTGCTACAGGCTCACTGGCCTGCGACAGATTCAGCCTGGGCGCAGACAGCAGTTTGCGTACGGCGCGGCTGCTGCAAACCGGGCATTCGAGCAGGCCGCGCGCAAGCTGGGTATCGTAGTCGTCGGCAGACGCGAACCATCCTTCGAAGGTATGGTCGTGTTCGCAGGCAAGATTGAAGACTTTCATCGGGTGACGGCCATCATGAGGCAAGTGTACGGCAGCTGCGGATCTGGCGCGCAAGTGGTCCCTGCGCCATGAGGGAACCGATTGTCCTGAGCGCTTCAGAGGTGGTGGCGCGGCTGGACGATTTCAATGCGATCCTCGATGCCCGCAGTCCTTCGGAATATGCGCTCGACCATCTGCCAGGCGCCATCAACGCTGCGGTCCTGGACGATGCACAGCGGGCTGAAGTAGGCACCATCAACGCCGAGCAAGGGGCATTCGAAGCCAAGCGGCTGGGCGCAGGCCTGGTTGCACAGAACATCGGCCAGCTGATTGCCACCCGCTTTGCGCACCACGGCCGGGACTGGAAGCCGCTGGTCTACTGCTGGCGTGGCGGTCAGCGATCGGGGTCCCTTGCCACGGTCATGGCGCGCATTGGCTGGCACACCAGCGTGATGGAAGGCGGCTACCGCGCCTTTCGCCGATACGTCATCGACGATCTGTCGCAACGCGCACCCGCCATTCCTTGGATGGTGGTTGCCGGACGTACAGGCAGCGCCAAGAGTCGCTTGCTGCAGGCGCTTGCTCAAGCCGGTGAACAGGTACTCGATCTGGAGGACCTGGCCCGGCATCGGGGCTCGGTGCTGGGCGCATGGCCCGGAGATCCTCAGCCTGCGCAGAAGCACTTCGAGACCTGCGTGTGGGATGCACTGCGCCGCTTTGACCTGCGCCGCCCGGTATTCGTTGAGTCAGAGAGCCGCAAGATCGGCCAGTGCCAGGTGCCCGAGCCGCTGATTCACGCCATGCGTGCGTCAACTGTCGTCGTCATCGAAGCCGACGTGGCTGTGCGCAGCCGCTTTCTGCTGGACGAATACGTACATTTTCGCAGCGACCCGCCTGGCCTCATGCGGATGCTCGACAAGCTCATCGCGCTGCATGGCGCCGAGCGCGTGGCGCAGTGGCGCAGCCTGATCGAGGCCGACCAGTGGGACACGCTGGTGGAGCGGCTGTTGCGTGAGCATTACGACCCAAGCTACGACCGCTCGATGCAACGCAACTTCACGCGCCTGGAGCAGGCTGCGACCGTCACGCTCCCGGGTGCCGACGCACCAGGCATCGCTCAGGCGGTGCAATCACTCATAGCGCTGGCAGCCGCACAGACCGCAGACTGAGCGGCTCGCGGCCCCAACCTACGGTCAGGGCGCGTCGCCCTTACGTACCAGACGCTCAGGATGGCGCACGATTTCGGTACGCGCTTTCACTGCTTCCATGAAGCTTGCCACGTCCTGCTGCGCCAGCAGTCGCGTCCCTTGCTCATCGATCACAGGAGCGCGCTTGGCCACGGTCTCTGCCGCAGGCGCCTCGACCTTCAGCAATTGCGCAATCAGGTAGCCCTCATTGCCCAGTTCCACACCCGTGACGCCTGGCAGGGTCTGGGCTGGCAGCTTGAAGATGGCCTGCAGGGCCGCTGGCGCCAGGCCGCCCGGGTCTGACCGATTGACCCGCTTGGCTGTGCCGAAGCCGGTGAGATCACCCTTGCCCGCTTTCAACTCGGCCAGCCGTGCTTCGCCGGCCTGTCGGGCAAGCTTGAATGATTCCTGCGCAATCACTGCATCCTTCACCTGCGTCATCACATCGGCCAGTGGCTTGCGACGCGCCGGCTGGAAGTCGACCACCCGTGCAGCAGCCAGCTGACCCGGAGCAATTTCAATCGCCTCGGTGTTGCGCTTGTTGCGCGCCACATCGCTGCCGAACACTGCGCCGAGCAATCGGGCACTGCCCAGCGCGCTGCCACGCGGAGCATTGGGCGCAGGTTGGCGCGTGACGCCGTCAGCGGTCTGAATGGTCAGGCCATATTTCTCGGCCACCGGCTTGAGCGAATCGGATTGCTCGTAGACCGTGTTGGTGAAATTCTCGGCCGCTTCCGCGTATTTCTGACCGGCCTGCTGCATGCGCACATCCCGCTCAATCTCGGCACGCACCGCTTCAAACGGCTTTTCGCCACCCGGCTTCACCTCGGTGAGCAGGATGATGTGCTGGCCAAACTCGGACTCAACCGGCCCTTTCAGCTCACCCTTTTGCATGCCGAACACCGCGTCGGCAAAGGGCTTGACCATCATGCTGCGGCTGAAGAATCCCAGATCACCGTCTTGTGCCGCCGACCCTGGATCATCCGACGCGCTGCGCGCCAGGCTCTTGAACTGAGAGGGATCGGCTTTGAGCTTGGCCATGAGCTGCTCGGCCTTGGCACGGGCATCGGGTCCTGCCTTGACCAGGATATGGCTTGCACGGCGCTCCTCGGGCGACCCAAAGCGCGCCTTGTTCTGCTCGTAATAAGCCTTGAGGTCCTCGGCGCCAACGGTCACCTGCGCAGCCAGCGCCTCACGCGACAAGACCACGTATTCGATCCTGGCTGACTCCGGAATCTCGAACGCCGTCGGGTTGGCGTCGTAATAGGCCTTCAAGGCGGCCTCATCAGGATTGACCTTGGTCCGGTAGTCGGCTGCAGGGAACGCCAGCACCCTGACCTCGCGGGACTCATCCTGGAGCGCAGCCAGACGATCACGCAGGGCACGCGGCAGGATGGCAGAGCTTTGAACCGCTTCGGGCAACATCTGCATCGACAACTCGCCGCGCAAGCGCGCCTCGAACGCAGCCGGAGTCAGATTTTGGGCAGAGAGCAGTGCCTTGTAGCGCGCATCATCGAAGGAGCCGTCCGGACGGGTCAGACCGGGAATCGACAACACCGTCTGGCGCAGCCGATCATCGGTGACCGCCACCTGGCGGGCTGCGGCCTGCGCAGCCATCGCCCGTTGCGAAATCAGACCTTCCAGCAGCTCCGTGCGCGCGGCAGGCGTATCGAGCATAGCCGGATCCACCGCATCGCCCAGCATTTGACGCATCTGCGCGAGCCGCTCGCGCTGGGCCTGGTCGAAGTCCTGCTGGGTGATCGGTCGGCCAGCGACCGAGCCCACGCCCGCCTCTGGCGACATCATTCCCTGGTAGCCCGACAGCCCGAAAAACACGAAGGCCGGCAGAATCAGCAGCAGCAGCACAAATTGCAGCAAGCGCTGATGCTTGCGGATGACGTCGAACATGGCGCAGTTCCCTGTGGTGCGGCGACCCGTGCCACACGGATCGATCAAGCCTAAGCAAAAAGGGGCGAACTCACGTTCGCCCCTGCTTTGCGTCATCGGTTTGGCGGAGTGGACGGGACTCGAACCCGCGACCCCCGGCGTGACAGGCCGGTATTCTAACCGACTGAACTACCACTCCTGAGACTGCTTCGTCGTTCACAACGAGGAAAAAAACCGCGAAGTGACCGACATCGTCGCATGGGCCTGGGACCGAATCACTCGAGCACCTGGCTGACCCCTTGTGAGGGCCGCTGCATCACGCAGCAATCAGCGACAAGACCGCGAGTGTAGCAAAATTTTCGATCAGAGTGTGGCGCCTGCGCGGGCGTCCGGACCGTTGCACTGCAGCGCTCCGCCACCATCACCGGGCCCTGCGACATTACGTGCGCAGCGCTGCCGTTTGCGCACAAGCGATTCCACATCATGGCCTGCCACCGTCCCCTCCCGCGCAACGCCGCGTAGTGTTGCCGGTTTGCACCGAACCGGGCGCACGCAGCCCAAGGATCTTCGAACATGCCCATGCCCACGCATCTGTTGCCCACCACCGTGGTGGGCAGTTACCCGCAGCCCGATTGGCTGATCAATCGCGAGATGCTCTCGAAAATGGTGCCGCGCACACGGGTCAAGGAACTGTGGCGAGTCGCCCCGGAGTTTCTGGAGCAGGCCCAGGACGATGCCACGCTGCTGGCCATTCGCGACATGGAGCGCGCCGGCATCGACATCATCACCGATGGCGAAATGCGCCGCGAAAGCTATTCCAACCGCTTTGCCACGGCGCTCGAAGGCATGGACAACGACACGCCCGGCGTCATCGTGTCGAGTGCGGGCAAAGAAACGCTGGTGCCGCGCGTGGTGGCGCGACTGCGCCGCACGGAACCCGTGGAGCGACGCGACATGGAGTTCCTGCGTCGCAACACCGCATTTGCTGCCAAGATCACCCTGCCCGGCCCGTTCACCATGGCGCAGCAGGCCAAGAACGAGTTCTACAAGGACAACGAAGAGATGGCCATGGACTTCGCTGCGGCCGTCAACGCAGAAGCTCTGGATCTGCAGGCCGCCGGCGCCGATGTGATCCAGCTGGACGAGCCCTGGCTGCGCAATGATCCGGAAGCCGCCAAGCGCTATGCGGTACAGGTCATCAACCGCGCACTGGAAGGCATCACCGTACCCACCGTGGTTCATTTGTGTTTCGGTTATGCGGCGGTCGTACCCGGACAAAAACCCTCCGGCTATTCGTTCCTGCCCGGACTGGCCGACACCCGCGCGCGCCAGATCTCGATCGAAGCCGCACAGCCTCGGCTCGACCTGGGCGTGCTGAGCGATCTGGCCGGCAAGAAGATCATGCTCGGTGTGCTCGATCTGGGCGACCACTCGATCGAAACGCCCGAGACCGTGGCCGCACGCATTCGCGCAGGCCTGAAATACGTGCCGGCTGAAAACCTGATCCCTGCGCCCGATTGCGGCATGAAATACCTGCCGCGGGAAGTGGCCTTCGGCAAGCTCAAGGCACTGGCCGAGGGGGCACGCATCGTGCGGGCGGAGTTGACCTGACTAAGTTGGCTCAACCATCAAAAATGCCCGCGACTGCGGGCATTTTTGCTTGCTCGAGATATCGACCACCCGTCATGGCGATCTGTAAAGATGGCCATAGGGTGGTGGGTGCTGAGGGGCTCGAACCCCCGACCTACGCCTTGTAAGGGCGCCGCTCTACCAGCTGAGCTAAGCACCCGCTTGCTCTGAACAACGGCCGCCAATGTAAACCATCGCGGCTTGGCCGGGCAAATCGCTCGCCCGAACGATCAGGCATCACGGGCGCACGGGCCGCCGGGCATTGCGCCCGACGGCCCGCACGCAACCGATCAGTGCTTCACACCCGCAGGCGGGGTGGCTGCCTTGGCCGGTTCGGCGGGCGTTGCCGCCACCGCCGCCACTTCTTCTTCGGGCAAAGGCTTGGGCATACGCTCAAGCGCCACTTCCAGCACGCGATCAATCCAGCGTACCGGCACGATCTCCAGACGGTTCTTCACGTTGTCCGGAATGTCGGCCAGGTCTTTCACGTTCTCTTCGGGAATCAGTACGGTCTTGATGCCGCCGCGATGCGCCGCCAGCAGCTTTTCCTTCAGACCACCGATGGGCAGCACCTCGCCGCGCAGGGTGATCTCACCGGTCATGGCCACATCGGCACGCACCGGAATATCGGTCAGGACCGACACCAGTGCAGTGGTCATGGCAATCCCTGCAGACGGGCCGTCCTTGGGCGTGGCGCCTTCGGGTACGTGGATGTGGATGTCCTGGTTCTCGTGAAAGCCTGCCTTCACGCCCAGGCGATGCTGCCTGCGCCGCACGACCGTCATGGCCGCCTTGATCGACTCCTGCATCACATCGCCCAGCTTGCCGGTGAAGGTGGTCTTGCCCTTACCAGGTACAGCCACCGCCTCGATGGTCAGCAACTCGCCGCCCACTTCGGTCCAGGCCAGACCGGTCACCTGACCGACCTGGTTTTCCTTCTCGGCAATTCCAAACGAGAAGCGGCGCACACCCAGGAACTTGTCGAGATTTTTGGGCGTGACGGCGATCTTCTTGTCGTCCTTCTTGAGCAGCAGCGTCTTGACCACCTTGCGGCAGATCTTGGAGAGCTCACGCTCAAGCGAACGCACTCCGGCTTCGCGGGTGAAGTAGCGCACGATGTCGCGAATGGCCGCCTCGGACACGCTCAGCTCGCCCTCTTTCAGGCCGTTGTTCTTCTGCTGTTTGGGCAGAAGATAACGCTGCGCGATGCTGACCTTTTCATCCTCGGTGTAGCCCGACAGACGAATCACTTCCATCCGATCGAGCAGTGCCGGCGGGATGTTGAGCGAATTGGCCGTGGCCACGAACATGACGTCAGACAGGTCGTAGTCGACCTCGACGTAATGGTCCACGAAGGTGTGGTTCTGCTCGGGGTCAAGCACCTCCAGCAGTGCCGACGACGGATCACCGCGGAAATCCATACCCAGCTTGTCGACTTCGTCGAGCAGGAAGAGCGGATTGCGCACGCCGACCTTGGTCAGGTTCTGCAGGATCTTGCCTGGCATGGACCCGATGTAGGTGCGGCGATGGCCGCGAATTTCCGCTTCATCACGTACGCCGCCCAGGGCCATGCGCACGAACTTGCGGTTCGTGGCCTTGGCCACCGACTGCCCAAGCGAGGTCTTGCCCACACCAGGAGGGCCGACCAGACACAGGATCGGCGCCTTCACCTTGTCGACGCGCTGTTGCACAGCGAGATACTCGAGGATGCGCTCCTTGACCTTATCCAGACCGAAGTGGTCCTGGTCGAGCACTTCCTGGGCATGCGTGAGGTCGTTGTTGACCTTGCTCTTCTTGCGCCAGGGCAGGCCCACCAGCACATCGATGTAGTTGCGCACGACCGTGGCCTCGGCTGACATCGGCGACATCAGCTTGAGCTTCTTGAACTCGGCATCGGCCTTCTTGCGAGCGTCGGCAGGCATGCGCGCGGACTTGATCTTCTTTTCGATCTCCTCCATGTCGGCGCCGTCTTCGCCTTCACCCAGTTCCTTCTGGATGGCCTTGACCTGCTCGTTCAGGTAGTACTCGCGCTGGCTCTTTTCCATCTGGCGCTTCACACGCCCGCGGATGCGCTTTTCAACCTGAAGGATGTCGAGTTCGGTTTCGATCTGGGCCAGCAGCTTTTCAAGCCGCTCACCAATCACCAGAGTCTCGAGAATGTCCTGCTTCTGCTCGATTTTGATCGGCAGGTGCGTGGCGATGGTGTCCGCCAGTCGCCCGGCATCATCAATGCCATTGAGCGAGGTCAGGATCTCGGGAGGGATCTTCTTGTTCAGCTTCACGTACTGGTCGAACTGGGCCAGGATCGCACGCCGCAGCGCCTCGATCTCGGGGCCGGGATCGGGGCCATCAGGAATCGTCGACAAGGTGCAGGTGAAGTGCGCACCGCTGTCGTCAATGTCTGCGATGCGCGCGCGCTGCGTGCCTTCGATCAGGACTTTGACCGTTCCGTCAGGCAGCTTGAGCATCTGAAGGATGTTGGACACACAGCCGATTTCGTAGATGTCGGCGGCAACCGGATCGTCTTTCGAGGCGTTTTTCTGGGCCACGAGCATGATGCTCTTGCCGACTTCCATCGCTGCTTCGAGCGCTTTGATGGACTTGGGTCGCCCTACGAACAAGGGGATGACCATGTGAGGAAACACGACTACATCGCGCAGCGGCAGCAGCGGCAAGGTAGACGTGGTATCTGAAGCAGGCACGAGCGAGGCGTCGGACATGGAGGTTCCTTACGGAAAGTCTGAAAGGGCATCTTTGGCCATTTCATGACATTTCAAGCATACGCCCATTCCAGCATCGGCCCCTCGCAGGCCATGCGTTGAAAAGGGGCGAAAAACCCGGATGCAACGAATCGAAACAGCACGACATCAGACGCGGGCAGCCCGCTGCGAACCGGCGCAATACGTCTATCGGGACAAGCCGAGGAGGTGAATGATCTGAACGGGTGGAGTAAGCGCCACCCGGCAAGCGCGGCTCAGCAAGGGCTCAGTTCGAGCCGGCCACCTTGGGCGTATCGGCGTAAATGACCAGCGGCTTGCCGTCGCCATCGATGGCGTTTTCATCGACGACCACTTTCTGGACATTCTTCAGACTGGGCAGCTCGTACATGATGTCGAGCAGCACATGCTCCAGGATGGAGCGCAGCCCCCGCGCACCGGTCTTGCGACGCAGCGCCTTGCGTGCGATGGCTAGGAGCGCAGCCGGACGCACCTCAAGCTCGGCCCCTTCCATGAGGAAGAGCCGCTGATACTGCTTGATCAGGGCATTCTTGGGTTCGATGAGGATCTCGACCATCGCCCCTTCGTTGAGCTCGTCAAGCGTGGCCACCACCGGGAGACGCCCGACCAGCTCTGGAATCAGACCGAACTTGACCAGGTCTTCGGGCTCGACCTCGCGCAGCACCGCGCCCACAGCACGCTCGGACTCGCTGCGCACCTCGGCACCGAAACCAATACCGCTCTTTTCCGAACGGTTGCGAATGACTTTCTCCAACCCGTCGAACGCACCCCCGCAGATGAACAGAATGTTGGTGGTGTCGATCTGCACGAAGTCCTGGTTGGGATGCTTGCGCCCGCCCTGGGGCGGCACCGATGCCACCGTGCCTTCCACGAGCTTGAGCAGGGCCTGCTGCACACCCTCGCCCGACACATCACGCGTAATGCTGGGGTTATCAGACTTGCGGGAAATCTTGTCGATCTCGTCGATGTAGACGATGCCGTTCTGGGCTTTCTCGACTTCGTAATTGCAGTTCTGCAGCAGCTTCTGAATGATGTTCTCGACGTCTTCACCCACATAACCGGCTTCGGTCAGTGTGGTGGCATCGGCAATCACGAAGGGCACGTTGAGCAGGCGGGCAAGCGTCTGGGCCAGCAGCGTCTTGCCGCTGCCGGTGGGCCCGACCAGCAGAATATTGCTCTTGGAGAGCTCGACCTCGTCTTTCTTGCCCTTGTGGCGAAGCCGCTTGTAGTGGTTGTAGACAGCGACCGCCAGAATTTTCTTGGCCGTGTCCTGACCGATCACGTATTGATCGAGGATGGCTGAAATTTCGTACGGGGTGGGCAGCCCTGACTTGGCTGCGGAGGGCGCATCGGCCTGGGCTTCATCGCGAATGATGTCGTTGCACAGCTCGATGCATTCATCGCAGATGAAGACCGAAGGACCTGCGATCAGCTTGCGGACCTCGTGCTGGCTCTTGCCGCAGAAGGAGCAGTACAGCAGCTTTTCGCTGGATCCCTTTTTTTCCGACATGCTCACTCCGCCTCAGGACCGACCCGCGTGCGCAGCACGCCGGGACGTTAGTGCGATCAGGATGCGGAGGCTTCGCCGCGGCTGACCAGAGTCCGATCGATCAGTCCGTAGCTTACCGCATCTTCTGCAGACAGAAAGTTGTCGCGATCGGTGTCGCGCTCGATGCGCTCAACCGGCTGCCCGGTGGCTTCCGAGAGCAGCTTGTTGAGTCGCTCGCGCAGGTACAGGATTTCCTTGGCCTGGATCTCGATGTCGGATGCCTGACCCTGCGCACCGCCCGAAGGCTGGTGAATCATGATGCGCGAGTTGGGCAGCGCGAACCGCTTGCCCTTGGCGCCAGCGGCGAGCAGGAATGCACCCATGCTGGCCGCGATGCCCATGCACAGCGTGGACACGTCGGGCTTGATGAACCGCATGGTGTCGAAGATGGCCAAGCCTGCCGACACCGAGCCACCCGGCGAGTTGATGTACAGACTGATGTCCTTGTCGGGATTCTCGGACTCCAGGAAAAGCATCTGGGCAACGATCAGATTGGCCGACTGGTCCATGACCGGGCCGACCAGAAAGATGACGCGTTCACGCAGCAGGCGCGAATAAATGTCGTAGGCGCGCTCGCCACGGCCGCTTTGCTCAATGACGATCGGGACCATGCCAAGCCCGCGCGTTTCCTGAGCGAGGTGCGCATTGACCAGATCTTCGACCATGCTGTTGAAAGTCATCATGTGCCTCGTGGGGTTCAGAGCATGCGGCAGGCCGTGCCGCATCCGGGCTTGTGCCTGATCGGGGTCGATCAGGCGTTGGCAGCCATCAGTTCATCGAAACCGATCGATTTGTCGGTCACGGCCGCTTTGCCCAGCGCCCAATCGACGACATTTTGCTCGACGACCAGCGCCTCGACCTCGGCCAGGCGTTCACGATCGCTGAAGTACCAGCGGATCACTTCGCCCGGATTTTCGTAGGACTGCGCGAATTCCTCGATGCGCTGGCGCAGCTGCTCCGGCTTGGCCTGCAGGCTTTGCGTCTTGACGATCTCGCCGATGATCAGGCCGATACGCACCCGCTTCTGCGCGGTTTCAGTAAAGGCATCCGGCGGAATCGGCATGTTCTTGACGTCCATGCCGCGCTGCTTGAAATCCTCCAGGGCACGGTCAGCCAGAGCTTGCGACTCGGACTGCACCAGCGCCTTGGGCACTTCGATGGCGGCCAGATTGGGCAGCGCTTCCATGACCGCAGCCTTGTTGCGGTTGCGCAGACGCTGGGCCACTTCGCGCTCGAGGTTGGCGCGCACATCGGCACGCAGCTTGGACAGGTCGCCATCGGCAACACCCAGCTCGCGCGCGAAGTCGTCGTTGAGCTCAGGCAGGCGCGGGGCCTCGACCTTACGCACCGTCACCTCAAATTCAGCAGACTTGCCGGCCAGCTCGGCGGCGTTGTAGTCAGCCGGGAAAGCCACGGGGAACTGCTTGACCTCGCCCGGCGCTGCGCCGCGCACACCGGTTTCGAAGTCGGGCAGCATGCGGCCCTCGCCCAGCACAAACGGGAATTCGGTAGCGGTGCCACCCTGGAAGGCCACGCCATCGAGCTTGCCGGCGAAATCGATGGTGACGCGATCGCCATCGGCAGCGGCCCGCTCCACCGCATCCCACTGGGTGCGTTGCTTGCGCAAAATATCGAGTGTCTTGTCGACTTCGGGCTCACCCACCGCGCACTGCGTGCGCTCGAGCGCCAGCGTGGACGGGTCGCCCAGCTGCACCTCCGGATACACCTCGAAAATCGCGCTAAAGCCGGCAACCGCCGCTTCGCTGACTTCGCGAGGCTCGATGCGAGGCTGCCCCGCCACCCGCAGATTGTGCTCGGTCAATGCATCACCGAAGGCCTTGTTGACCGCGTCGCCCATGACCTCGGCCTGAATCTGACCGCCATACGACTGCTCGATCATCTTCATCGGCACCTTGCCGGGCCTGAAACCCGGCATACGGACCGTGCGGGACATTTCGCGCAGCCGGCGTTCGACCTGCTGGCCGACCTCGGCCATCGAGACCGTCAGACTCAGGCGACGTTCGAGAGCGCCGGTCGATTCAAGTTGAGTGGCCATGTACTGAGTTCTCTCTTCCGATCCGATACAGGGAGCCGGCATTGCTGCCGGACTGGTTCAGGGTTTCCGGGGTTCGGGGTCCGTGCTCCTGCACGACGCCCGACGCTTGAAGCGGGGTTGGCGCAGGCGGACCCGACAGGTGGCATGACGCCTGTCCTGGTGCGGCCGAAAGGACTCGAACCTTCACGCCTTTCGGCGCCAGGACCTAAACCTGGTGCGTCTACCGATTCCGCCACGGCCGCACGGAAGCCATAACGCTCCCGGAACACGCGATTGTAAACGATGGCAGGACCTGATCCGGCCGGCGGGGTTTTGATGCGTGGGCGACCCCTACAATCCAGCGATGGCTTCTCCCGTGCACGGCGTCGATCACTACGAAAACTTTCCGGTGGCCTCCTGGCTGATGCCGGCTCGGCTGCGCCCGGCCGTGATCGCGATTTACCGGTTTGCGCGCCACGCAGATGATCTGGCTGACGAGGGTGATGCGCTCCC